>Ga0307990_1004559_pt1 | contig 10178 bp, 14 predicted proteins | sample EllFjometagen129_FD_203168 | JGI IMG/M metagenome (GOLD analysis project Ga0307990, IMG submission 203168) | Marine microbial communities from Ellis Fjord, Antarctic Ocean - #129 | ecosystem: Environmental > Aquatic > Marine > Unclassified | place: Southern Ocean | collected 2014-10-08
CCTTTTGCAAGAGCTGTTACAGGCTCAATAGGGAATCTGCGCCTTATAGACATTAAAATGTTCAACTAGCTGTTTTTAAAAGAGAAGTTTTTTAGCTTGACAGGGATAAGATAGGATGTCCCCCTTTTCTCGTTGACGATGATGTGGCCATAACCTTGATTGCTAATAACACCGGTGACGGTCGAGCCCGGGTTTGAAAGGGCTGCCGCCGGCAGCAGAAGAAACATGAATAAAGATATGACCAGGATTTGAGCGGAGGAAACAAGCAGGTTTGTCTTTCTCTGCAGACACATGACATCCTCTCCTTTCGGCTGAAGTAATTATCATATAAGTGGAGCAATTACCTGTTAGCCATTAGGATTTAGCTTTGAGAAATATTCCCTTTTTGGCATACTGCGTTCATGCTGTACAATTACTTCCTTAGCAGAGCAATCTGCCGATGACAAGGGCAAATCCTCCTACGGTCATCGGAACCGTCGCATTTCCCTCATTATACGAAATTTGAAACTCGGCTCACTCCACCCGCTCGATGATCACCTTCAGGGTCACCGGCTCGTTCGGCATATCGCGGCCGTCGCGGGGAACCTGGGAAATGGCGTCGGCCACATCCTGCCCCACTACCACCTTGCCAAATACCGCGTGCTTGCCGTCCAACCACGGCGTGGCCTTGATCGTGATGAAGAACTGGCTGCCGCCCGTGTTGGGACCGGCGTTGGCCATCGACAAAACGCCTGGGCCGTCGTGCTTCAGGGCAAGGTGAAACTCGTCGGCGATTTCGTAGCCCGGTCCCCCGGTGCCCGTGCCCTTCGGACAACCGCCCTGGATCATAAAATCCGGGATGACCCGGTGAAAGATCTGCTCGTCGTAAAAGGGCTTGCCGGTTTTCTTGCCGGTGACTAGGTCGACGAAGTTCTCTACGGTCTGCGGCGCATTTTCGTCTTCCAGCTTGATCAAAATGTCGCCTTTGGACGTCTCGAATTTGGCGTAAAGTCCAGGAGCCTGTGCCATGCTGTTCTCCTTTTAGTTGCGGTCGTTAGTGTCCACGGTCTTGATCGTGACCTTGTTAATCACCACATCTTCCTTCGGCTTGTCGCGAGCACCTCGAGGCACCTGGGAAATGGCGTCGGCCACATCCTGCCCCACTACCACCTTGCCGAACACCGCGTGCTTGCCGTCCAACCACGGCGTGGCCTTGATCGTGATGAAGAACTGGCTGCCGCCCGTGTTGGGGCCGGAGTTGGCCATCGACAGAACGCCGGGGCCGTCGTGCTTCAGCTCGGAATGGAATTCATCCTGAATCCGGTAGCCGGGGCCGCCTCTGCCGGTGCCGGTCGGATCGCCACACTGGATCATGAAATTAGGAATGACGCGATGGAAAATCACGCCGTCGTAGAAGGGCTTGCCGGTTTTCTTGCCGGTAGCCAAATCCACGAAATTCTGAACGGTTTTCGGCGCACGTTTGTCGTACAGCTTGATGATGAAATCGCCCTTGGTCGTCGACAGCTTGGCGTAAAGACCCGCTTCGGTCGGCCACTCGGCGGCGAAAGCACCGGCGACGATCAACAAAACAAAACCTGCGATAAGGCAAAAGGTCAAACCGATTCGTTTCATGTTCATCCCTCCATTCGATTCAAGAATTGGACCATACTTGACTGTCCCCCGGCTGTCGAGACATTGCCGTTTTCTCGCCCTAGACAACCTGACAGGAAATCGCTTTTTGCGATTTGGGCTTAAGCGCCTGATTCCCGAACAATTCAGGCAAATCTTTCGCAATAGCAAAGGGTTTACAGCAGGGGTTGTCACGTCCAAAAACCGAAAGAACGATTGGCCGGGACAGTCCATTCTTTTAAAGGCAAACATGCAAAATAACTTCCAGTTTCTTCCAACATCCCTCCTTTGCAGGCCAGGGCAAACTTCAGATTCTCCTGGTTAGTGTGCCTAACAAATCCTTTTTGACAGCGAGGGTAAATTCGGAATCTTCGAGAATAGCCTCAAAGCTTCCTTCTCTCTTTCCTCGGCCTTCAGGAACGTGGTTCTTCTTAAATTTGGTCTTTTTATAGCGGTTGTGATATTGTAAAGATATGCATCTTGAGTCTCCGTCATTTTATTTTTACATTAAATGAAAATAAATTAAGGCATGAAGAAAGTAATGAAAGCCATAGCGACAGGGATAGTGATTCTGTTATTAGTAGGATGTTCTACGACAGCAAATAATAACTTTAACAGTACCTTATGGATTCAGACAGCCTCTGAATACAAAGCAATTTCTCTTCAAACATATCGTTCTGCCAGCTCAAATGTTTGGTATGCAATTAATGATAAAAAGTGGACTGCAGCTCTGGAACAATCTGGAGATTACTCAACCTTACCGGTGGCCATTATCTTAGATATAGATGGAACAGTACTTGATAATTCAAGTTATCAAGCAAAACTATTAAAAGACAATTCAGAGTATGACCCTATTTCATGGGATCATTGGATTAGCTTGAGGCAAGCCATAGCGGTTCCGGGGGCTGTAGATTTCATTAATGAAGTACAAAAACAAGGAGTATGTGTTGTTTATGTAACCAATAGGGAATGCAAAAAAAGGGAGAATAGTAAGCTACCGTGCCCCCAAGAAAACGACACCATTGAAAACCTCAAAAAAGTTGGTATCAAAATCGTGAATCCCGATAATGTTTTGTTAAAACATGAGGTAAGAAATTGGGGTTCGGAGAAAAGAAACAGAAGAGAACTTATTTCTAAACGTTACAGAATTATCATGTTATTTGGTGATGATCTTGGTGATTTCTTGCCAAATGTGAAAAGCAATATTACCACTTATAAACGCGACGAATTAGTAAATATACACAATAAGAAATGGGGGGAAATGTGGTTTATACTTCCTAATCCAACATATGGTTCATGGAATAAAGTATTACAAGAACCAAAGAGTCAATATCTAAGGATATACTGAGATAGTCATCTAACTATTGACTCGAAGTCGACGCATACCACGTCGCTTCGTTTTACAATACGCGTACCTTAGCCAAAACATTTTAAAAAAACGCATCCGCTGCGACCCTTGGCATTTCGGACAGGATCGGAGATAACTTATGATCAAGACTATTTCGGAAGAGCAAGGAGATATTTATGAAATCGGCAACCGTAGTTGGCAAGACGTGTGTCATGATTGTAATGTTGGTTCTGCTATGCTCAGCAACTGCCTGTGAATCGGAACAGATGACCGAAAAACAATTCATTCTTAGACCCATTGGTTCAGTTCACAAGGAAAACGGACATACCACACTTCTACTGAACAAGAAAATTGAACCAGCCTTGCTTGGGCTGGACGGCTTTTCGCACGTGTGGGTCTTGTGGTGGTTCGACCGCAGCGACACACCAAAGAAGCGTTCCGTTCTACAAGTACATCCTCGTGGAAACAGCAAGAACCCTTTAACCGGCGTGTTTGCCTGCCGTTCGCCTGCCAGACCGAATCTTATTGCCCTAACCCTTTGTCGGGTTCTTTCAGTCAAAGGCAATATGGTTGAGATCGACAAGATAGACGCGTTTTCAGATACGCCTATCCTGGACCTTAAGCCCTACATCCCAAGCTGCGATTCCGCCAAAGCATCAGTCCCAGATTGGCTGAAGAATCGCAAGAAAGCCATTGATAAAGATACCGCAATCTGAATGAGAAATGCGATTTCAGCGAATGTGAATTCGGCAATCCCTTCAATCGAGTATTCGTTTAATTTTTAGTCTTAAATAAAACCAGACATGCTATTTGTTATTATCAGCATTTTTATCGCTCTCTATGGAGGACTGCACTATTATGTTTACAAAAAAATCATCATAGTAGTGCCTTTCGGCCACCGGCTCATCATTACAATCCTTGGTTTCCTAATTTTTACCCCGTTATTGGTCGTGTTATTAACAGATGCCGGCCATACAGCGATTGCAACGCCCTTGGCCTGGGTCGGTTACACCTGGATGGGATTTGTCTTTTTGTTCTTTTCTTTTTCTGTCGTGTTAGATCTCTATCGCTTACTTACGAAAGCAGGTGGCAGGCTATTGGGAGTTGAGGCCTCCGCACTCATGCTACCTTCACCTTATTATTCAGTCTTTGCGGCGGCTGTCCTGACGTTGATGGCGACCGGTTATGGTTTTTTCGCCGCAAGGCAGATTAACGTTGAATGGATACACATCCCGACTTCGAAGCTGGACAGAACGTTCGATTCTTTTCGCATCCTGCAAATCTCTGACCTGCACTTGGGTCTATTGAGTGACGAGATGCGATTGCGCCACATCATCGAGACCATAAGGTCCGTCCATCCCGATGTGGTGGTTTCAACCGGTGATCTGGTTGATATGCAGATGGATCATTTAGGCAAATTCGCAGATCTACTGCATGAACTAAAGCCGCGATTTGGCAAATTTGCCGTGACGGGAAACCATGAAGCATTCGCCGGCCTTGATCAAGCGCTGGCATTTACACGGCGGGCCGGTTTTACCATGCTTTCGTACGACGGGATCAAAGTAAACAACGTCATCAATATCGTTGGAGTGGATGATCCTGCGATATCAAAAAGTATGAAGATTGGCACACCGGGTGAAAGGTATCTCCTGCAACAATATCCCAAAGAGAAATTCACAGTGCTCTTAAAACACCAGCCAGTAGTAGATCCAGCATCGCTGGAATGGTTCGACTTGCAGTTATCGGGTCATACGCACGGGGGCCAGATTTTTCCGTTCACTTTATTAACCAAATTAATATATCCAGCTAAGACTGGTTTATCGCGTGTTGGCGAAAATACATGGCTATATGTAAGTCGCGGAACAGGTACGTGGGGACCCCCGATACGCTTTCTGGCCCCGCCGGAACTGACTGTCATCGAATTACGATCTGACACTGGGGTACAAGAGATATGAGTGCGATGGATCTTTGTATAGGGCATTGGGAACATCGCCGATTTATACAACTTAATATTAACACGGTTTTGTCTTATACTTTTGAATTAGACCAAGGCTTATTGAGACAAAATATCGGCGATTTTTAAAGGCTTTTGCCCCGCTTCAAGGGCATCAGTAATTGTCAGCCTAGTAAAAAAGACAAGGTATATTCCTAATCCCTTAAGCGATTTCCTGTCACCCGATAACATCGGTTATAGTCGTGGCTATTCCTTCCAGTTCCACCAATTGTTCTTCAAGTTCATCGACCACATCTTCACTTAATCCTAGATAGGCAATTAAGACTTGTCGCTGGATCCTTGGAGCAGAGAATAGTCCCATACCTATTTTGTGACAAATGTGATCCGCAAGTTGGACCAAAGCGCCCATATGGGTGGCTTTAGGGTGCTTAACAGACAGATGGTGGGTGGCAATAGTTCTCTCATATATCTTAGGTAACCCCCAACTTTTTGCCAAACCATGCACCTATCAAACTGTGAGGCAACCCGACCTTGTGCTCTGCAATCAATAGAGAACAGTCCTCTTCTTCCACTGCCTTCACAATGTCAGCCCATTCTTCTGGAAAACAGACGCTAATAGCTATTCGTCCGATATCGTGGAGGAGTCCGGCTGTAAAACAGACCTCTGTGTTGTCTTCATACAGTTCCAACGCCAAAATTCTGGTAACTGTAGCTGTGGCAATGGCATGGGTCCAGAAATCTTTCTGATTTATACCCTTAATGACATTTTTTGATTTGAACAGGCCAAATATACTCAAGCTAAGTGCAATGTTGCGAACACTTGAAAAACCCAGATATACAATTGCCCTTTGTACAGTATCGATAACCGATAGGGGAGCGTAAAGCGCACAGTTAGCTACTTTGAGGAGCTGAGATGCCAGGGCCGGATCATGCCGTATCGTCTGTTCCAGCATGATGGTATCCTTTGGGTCATCAGCTATGATAGACAGCACTTCGTGAGCTGCAGTCGGCAATGGTGGCAGGAATTCCAGCCGACTGATTATTTCTTTACGACGCCGTTGAATACTTAGATCAACCAGATTAACTGGGTTGTGTCCAAGAGACTCTGTGACAACAGAATGACCGGTTTTCATAGAATAGTTATCGGCTATTAAGAAGCTTTAAATTAACGGCCATGGATTCTATACAAAGCAAGTGGCACCAATTCTGCGTTAATATACTGCGAGTGATCAAAATTTTGATATATGGTGGTGAAAAAATGCAAGTAAGAAATCTAGCTCGCAAAACAGATCTGCCACTAACCCATCTGACAAGAAGCCAGAAAATCCGGTCCCAAGTCCTAATTGATTATTATGAAAGCAAAATAGATTGTTTGTTAAATCTCAATCTCCCGCCCAAGCTGATCTTTCTTGCCTGCTGGGATGCCCCTGTAGAGCGAGAAGATCTGTCCACAAAGAGGGGGTGGAATCGGTTTCTCAAGAAATGTCTCAAGCATTACAGGAATCAAGTTAAAAATATTAATAAATGGAGAAAAAAAATTAACACCATACGTCTTTATGGCTCCTCATTGACCATCACTTCAATAATTTAAGCCCTCTTCCGTCACGCTACTTATAGAAAACGGCCTCCTAGGTCCTGTTTCAAACCAACGTTTATGACGGGGCCCTTGTCACCTCCGAGCATAAAAAAACTTCCCCCTACCCGATTAGGCCCCTCTTGTTATAAATGGGCGATATTTATCACTCCAGCCACGTTACCAATTTTTCCGTCTCAACTCTATCAGTTCTAAATTTATTTATGGGGGATTCCAAATCTGGATAACCGATTGATATACCAATTACGAGTCGCTTGGTCTCAGGAATGGAAAGAAAATTTTTGACCTGCTTGGCATAATCTGTTGAAAACGCCTGCGGTACTGTGCCAAGCCCCTTAGAGTAGGCTGCCAACATCAGGCTTTGGGCAAATAACCCCATATCAAAAAGTGACCAGAGACTGAGAGAGCTATCCTGGAAGAGATATATGGCATGGGGAGCGTAATAGAAATTGAAATTCATTTTCTTCGACTTTCGGACTACTTCAGGATCTTTCAGGTCGATTCCGGTTGCTTCAGTTTTTGTTTTATATAAATGATTTATTCTAGCTTCTTCAGCCGGTGGCCAAAACTGCGGCTCGGGCAAATCAGACGTTGGTTCCTCACCCTTTGTAATAAGCTCTACCATCATCTTTGAAAGCGCCTCTTTTTTAGCACCCGATAAAATAATAGCTTCCCATGGCTGGCTATTCTTATATGACGGGCTCCATTTTGCGATATTGAATACCTCCATCAGAAGATCCTTCGGAACTTCTTCTGGTTTGAAAGCGCGAATACTCATCCGTTTTTTGATACATTCAATAGCGTCCATAATATCCCCTTTTTCTATTTTGTGATTTAACGTAGAACTCAGCCACCGATTCTTGTTATTCGCTAATTTTTAGTGCTTTTAGTAATCAGGCCAGGGCCCGGATCACCTCGCCCATAAAAGCAGGGATGTCCGAAGGTTGGCGAGAGGTTATGATATTGCCATCTACCACTACCTCCGAGTCCTCGTATAGCACGCCCGCGGCCTCCAGTTCTCTTGCTACACTTCTATAACAGGTGGCCCGTAGCCCGACCAAGACCCCTGCCGACACTAGAATCTGGGGGCCGTGACAGATAGCGGCCACAGGCCGTCCTTTGTCCACAAACGCCCTCACAATGTCCTGGACTTGCGGAATCGAGCGAAGCGTCTCAGGTGGCGCCTTACCACCGGGCAGAAGAAGCAATCTAAAACCGTCAAATTGCACGTCGTCCAGAGCCAGGTTGGCAGTCACTGTATAACCCCGCTTCCCCTTTATCTGGCCCCATTCCGGCGCGGCTATGTCCACCTGATAGCCTGCCTCTTTAAGCCGGTACATAGGACATAGAAGTTCGCTGTCTTCAAATCCATCCGCACTCAAGATAAGCACCCTCATTACAACACCTCCTGGTCGGTTTAAACTAAGTTGAGCGATCAGCTGTTAGCCATTACCTTTAGCTTTGAAAAATGGTTCATCACGGATTAGTGTGGAAATTAGTGATTAACAGCTATTAGCATTTAGCTTTTAGGTATTAGTAACCTATTTGGAAAACAGCAACAAATTAATCGCTAACAGCTAACAGCTAATTTTGTAATAGCAGAACATCCCGTAATCATTAAAATAATAGCCAACCGGTAAGGGCTAACCGCTCAATTTAAGTTAAAACAATACGGTTATTTGCCTGTAAGGAACAAGCAAACCGTCCTCATTTATAGCACATGATTTGTCCGGTTTCATAAGCCATATTTATAATTAACACAGCATATTGGCCGCTGCGACCAAGAAAAGAACTAAGGCGTATGAAAAAACCTACATGAAAAAATATTCAATTAACAAGTAGTTAGCTTGTGTAAAATATTTCGCTCTTCATTCTATGTAGGATGATCCCTAAAAAAAATCCTCTCGATATTATTCATTCACGACAAACATTCTTTAAAATCAAAGGGTTAATTCGATCAACTCCATTTGGTATATTCTTTGCTGTATAGATAAAAGTGTTTAAAAAACACACATGTATTTAAAGAAAAAATAGGTTATGAAATAAAAATTTTCATTTCAAAAAAAGAGGAGAAATTAGAATGAAAAGAACCATCGTGTCGGTATCTCTTGCAATGTTAATGTGCTTCGGTTTAATGGGTTTACAGGGAGTGGGGAGCACTACAACAGAGGAATGTGTGGTCGTAGTAGAAGAAGAGACAGCAAATTCGACCGCACCGGCTGAGGCCGAACCGCCAGCAGAAGAGGCTGTTCCTGCTGAGGAAGCTGCCCCTGCTCATTAATAGGCTTTTATATCACCTCGGTAATTAGAGAATAGACTGCTCCTGCCGAGGAAAGAAATTGGGAAGAATATGGAAAATTATTCAAATAAAAGGAGGAATAGTTAAAGTGAAAAAAATCATTGTAATGGTATTTCTTACAGCGTTGATGTGTTTTGGTTTTGTTGGTTGCAAGGAAGAAGATGGCACTACTGCACCAGCCGAAACAACGGCCGTAGCGCCAGCAGAAGAGGCTGCATCGGCAGTGGAAGAAGCTGCCACTGCTGTTGAGGAAGCTGTCCCTGCTGCTCCTGCTACCCACTAGAAATAGTAGCTGGACAATGTAAATAAAGAGGGCTGAAAAAACCGAGGGGACGTTGTTTACCAGTTCGCTGGAGAGCTATGTCAAAAACGAATTATACTGTCAGTCAATTAGCAAAAGACGTCCCCTTGCGTCCCTTGATCATTTTTTTGCCCCCATCCACCGCCACCCGGCGTATTTATGATCAGCCTTTTCCCTTTCAAGGCAAATGAAGCCGGAAAGCGGCCTTTTCAATGCCGACTTTGGGAATATGGACTGCGTGTTTCAGGATCTCCAGTAGGTAATTCCGTCATTTATTCAACTACCCATACCGTACAGTTACGCGCATAGTTAACGATCTTGCTGGAGACACTGCCAAAGAGGAATTCCTCGCTTCGTGAAAGCCCCTGTCTTCCAACAACTACAGTGTTGTATTCGGTTTCGTCTCTTTCTTCCAGAATACATTGGGACGTGGAAAGGGGGACGTTGGTTCTAAAGCATTTTGACAGGAGCGAAATTTCTTCTTATACTGTCTTATATTGTATACTGTGTATAGTATACTGGGACCATGCCAAGACAACCACGCCTGGATACGCCTGGAGCCCTTCACCATGTGATGGCTGGAGGCATTGAAAGAAAAAAAATCTTCAAGAATAGATTCGACAAAGAGGATTTCCTCAAACGGCTGGCCGAACTGTGTGATGCCGAAAGCCTGGCCGTTTATGCATGGGTCCTCATACCAAATCACTTTCACCTTCTTGTGAGGACCGGGAGTCGACCCTTGGCTTCCAGCATGAGAAAACTCCTCACGGGATATGTAGTGAATTTCAATCGCAGGCACAAACGGTATGGCCATCTTTTCCAGAACAGATACAAGTCCATAATTTGTGAGGACGATCCGTATCTTCTGGAGCTGACCCGATACATTCACCTCAATCCGCTGTGTGCCGGCATTGTCAAGGACATGAACCGGTTGAGTGTGTATCCCCGGTCCGGTCATTCCGTAATCATGGGGAAGATTGGCAGAGAGTGGCAGGATACGGATTCCGTGCTCTCGTATTTCGGCGATGAAAGAAAAAATTGTGTCGAACGTTATGAAAAGTTCGTACTTGGCGG
>Ga0307990_1004560_pt1 | contig 10172 bp, 7 predicted proteins | sample EllFjometagen129_FD_203168 | JGI IMG/M metagenome (GOLD analysis project Ga0307990, IMG submission 203168) | Marine microbial communities from Ellis Fjord, Antarctic Ocean - #129 | ecosystem: Environmental > Aquatic > Marine > Unclassified | place: Southern Ocean | collected 2014-10-08
CCCCATAGCTAACATAGCAGCAACATTGGCAGTCGTGGTGGTGCGTCCTGTTCCACCTTTGTAAGAATAGAACATAATGATTATAGGGCGACGAGAATTTCCTTGGTCGCTGACAAATGTCATTCAGTTTCCCTCCCACTCGTACTTGAATTTGGAATTTGTTTCTGTGCCAAATTTTCAGTGATTCTAGTTATTATTGTTTTCGCATCTTGTACTCCGATATACTCAACTATCAAAGCTAAGAGCTTTTGTATGTTCTGCTTCCCCATATTTTGAATCGCGGACCAATGCTTATCAAAAATCACGGCGCTCGACTCTTCCCCTTTTTTCTCATCCACTGCCTTTAGAATTATAAGTTTCAACTTCTGTAAGCGGAATACCTTTTCATAGCCAAAACTCTCTTTTTCTAGTTCTAAACTTTCGACTATCTCTTTGATATCGTCATCAGATAATTCTTCACTATTTAGCATTTCTTTTATTGTAATGCCATCTTGTTTTTTCAGTAGGCTATTGCGAGGTAATCTGATTAAAATATCACCTCCCGATGTGAACTTAGCGTAAAGTTCATCATCTTTTTGTCCAATTCTTAAGTTCCTGGCGAGAACGCAGAAGAGCTCTATTGTTCTTTCAGTATAAGTCATAGAAAATGATGTATTCTTTTTGCCAACCCAATTATCTCCACCTTCACCGTACAAATTTACGAAATAATCCTTTCGAAGTTTTTGTTTATCAAGATGCCCAAGTAGATCTATAACCATCTCAGATGTCATCTCAAAGTCATAGAAATTTCGATTGACTCCATTCATGCACATTGTAAGGTAAACTGGCAAAACTGTACTATCCGGAAATTTATCAACTATAAAACGTTCGCCTTTAACGAATTCACCTGGAAATTGGTAGTTAAGAGTACGATGGAAATTCTTTTTTTTCAAATCGTTTGTGTATTGATCCTGCCATATGTTTATGATCTTTCCTATTTCATCAATTTCAGCGTAGTCACAGTTATACAAAATGCCAAGAGCAAAAACGTTCCCGATTAAATTTTTCTGGTCATCTATACTGATCAATTCATCAGAAGTTAGTTCATGTAAATGTTTATTTGTTACCCAAGCAAGAGTATTTTTCTGAACTTCGTCCCAATCATTACGATATTTTAATAACGGTGCTTTTGAAAAATCTAATGAGTATAATGTAGCCAATGCGCTATATGAAAAATAAAGGTGCGGTAATTCTTCCAATATTTCAGGGTTTTCGTTAGGATTCGCTGCACCTGGAGTTGTCCACCCCCACCCCTCTCCTGTATGGGCGTTAAAAAGAAATTTTACTGCTTTCTCTATTACGTCATTGATCCTTATTAAATTCAAATCACATTTAAGTCTTCTCTCTTGAAGCAGAATCGATGTATAGTAAAGAGTCGTAAGCACAAAAGCGGCAGTGTCAATTATTTCATATTCCGAACCGTTAGGATTATACTCTTGTAACTTTAAATACGGATCTCCAGTAAATCCAAACTTTTCACAATGTTCTAAAATCCTTTCCACTTCAATTTTTACCTGATCATGCCCAAGTATTTCTAATGCATCAATGTGATCGGGGAAATAAAAGGCTGGAATGAGAAAACATGCTAAACCTTCAGCATTCAACAACAAACCGCTATCGAATTGTGAGTCCCAAAATGCAATTTCACTAGGGTTTTGCGTTGATTGAAAATTGTCATTCATTTTCTCATGAACCTTAACGTACTTTGGCCTATTTTTTCGAATTTCAGCAAGACTAATTAAAATGCTTTTTATTTCGGTTAAAATTTCTTGCCCTGTGGTATTCAGCGAATAATTCATCTCTCTTCCTCCTGCATTTTAAGACTCTTATCCAGTGCTCGTACCTTTGCTAAATGCGACTCAGTGAGCCCTCTTTTATCTTCCGGATTATTTATTATGGTTGATTGAATAAGACTCTCATCTACAGCGCCATTTTTATATACGGTCCAAGACCAAATCTGTTCTTTATCAGTGCTTTCTATTTCGAAAATGAAATCTAGAATATCGTTTTTACTTACTTCTATTGGCGCTTTCAACGGGAAAAATACTTGTTTCCAATGAGTTAGCGGCTGCCATGGAGCAGTGCTGAGAAAGATGTCTTTGCAAAGGTTTATTTCAAACCAACCGCCAAAGCCGTGGCATACTGCATCTTGTAAAACAGGAAACGTAACGTGTGCAGGGTCAGGTTGTCTGGGGATATTATTAAAAGTTAATTTATGAAGAGTTTTTGGAGTACCTATGAAATCATCGGCATTTATTTCACAAATGAAGACATTATTTACACTCGCTTCGACGAATGGCGACAAATTGATATCATATGGAAAATTAGTCCATATATTTACTGCACTTTGATAGAGGGCCTTCGACTCCATCGGAACTAGAAAAACACTTCCTTTGCCTGGAATAACTGAGCCATTCGGAGAAAGAAAGCGGTGAATGGCATCCGTGAGGAATAGGTCAATCCTCTCTTCGAATAAAAAATTGCCTACAATTTCGGATACGATTACATCGACTGATGATGGCAGATTTAAATTCAAGGAGTTTTCTCGAAGTAAAACGATACGATCTGCAACACCGTTCCTCCGAAATACTCTTTCAGCCATGTCAGCAATTCGGCTTTCCTCGATTGCATAAACTAATTTAGCGCCAGCCTGTACACAACGTACAGCTAATATTCCTGATCCTGTTCCCAAATCTAGCACCGTATCACCTGGGGAAATTGTTTCTTTAATAGCTTGAAAATATTTTTCCGTCCTTACAAAATCGAAAATCATTGTTTTATGTATATTCGGAGAATGAAAATTGTGCACTTGGGGCATAAGATATTCTAGAGTAGGTATAGCAACCTTTTCAAAGTTGTGTAAATTTGATTTTGAAACAATCCTGCCATTTTGAGGCATGTCGTAAAGCTCTCCCTCGGTCACATTTCACTCACGGGACACCAGCATCCTGGCCCTGCTTTATTTAAAGCGTCGAATGGGCCTGGTCAACCTTTTTTAAGTATTGGGTAAAATTAACTGATCAAAAGTCCCTCCCCCTCCGAAATCGAAAAGGATCCAGAGTCATAAGTGCTTATGGTTTGTCCTTTTCTTGGCAGATCTTCCAACGTTTTATCATCGGGAAATATGAGTAAATAACTTCAACTTCCCTTCCAAATCCACAATGATCTTATCAAGCTGCTTTCTTGCCTTCTTGGCAGCCTCATATGTACTTTTCACATTCGTCTTTGGCATTCCAAACAAACTGCTGAGGTTCATTTCCATAATGGCCTCAAAGGGGCTCAGATACTTCTGGAAACCTGAGCGAAGCAGCTTTCTTTCCTTCTCACTCTCAATTGCAGCCATGCCCCTGGGCTTGCTGTAGCCGTCACTTACCAGGATAGCCTCAAACTGCCTGACAGTAAGCTTGTCCTTGCCAATCCGAGAGACATATTTCTTCTTTTCTTTAAGATCAGGCACTTTTAGGAGGTGAATCTTGTGCGTTGGCGTTAACTGTCCAATCGCTTGGACACTACCAAGCTCCTTTTCCTGAACGGCAAGATTAACAGCATTTGAAAGTCCCTGAAAGGACATGTTGATATCAGGGTGTTCAGCCAGCTTCCTGAGAGATATTCCTTTTCTGGGAGCCCTGTTTTGAACTTTCTGGAGATCCCCTTCAAAGAAGTTCTTGAGCAGGTATTCGCCTACCTCAATAAGAGAGCTGCTGGCCGTGTCGATTTGCTTGTTGATGAAATCAACAGCACTATCAATTGCTTTTTGCTCATGCAGAGTCAGGCCCTCTTCCTTCTTTGCAAGCACCTGGTTATCATTTTTCAGCAATGGGCTTTTATTCGCAGAGGTTTTCTTTTGGGACTTCTTGCCCTTTTTCGTCATTAAAGTTTTCCTCACGACTCAGGTCAGATTGCTTTTTTTAATTTTATGCGCAAGTTCTAAATGTGCGGCGAGTATTCCCCAATTATTAATTGCCTGTCAACCCCACTTTCCAGATAAGTGAAAAATTATACATCCATCCAAATCAGCAAGGACAAGTCAAGAAGTCCCTTCAACTTCGCTTAGTTCTGGCTCTCCATTTCGCTTCGCGTTGAGTTTTAAATGAGGTTCTTCGAGAATTACCGTACTTGAAGAATTAATGAACTGGCGTTGATTCGGAGAATTGTAACCCCCGGCAGGGGGTGTTGGGTTCGTAGCGAAGGTGCCTGCCCTGAGCGCAGTCGAAGGGTGAAACCCTGGTACATGGTGATGATTCCCATTATTTAAACGCCCGACCCGTCCTCCGTAGCTTTGGCGATGGAGGACGGATGTGTAGGACGCATGCCTGCTTCGAAGAAGCCCTGTGTTCATCAAACAAAAACCACCTGCGCCCCACTTCGGGGGCTTTTAAAAAACGAGGTGCATCCGATCTTCCAGGGCTAAAGCCCTTCGCTACGAACCTACATCCCTAAAGGGATTTGCCAAAGCGAAAAAGCCTCCCGGTTCGTTAAAATGCTTTTAAACGGACATGCGGATTATGATGAAATACGGTAATCCTAGAAGAACCTTAAATGACAAAAATTGCGTCAAGTTCGGCTTTTTCAGGCAGCCTCACAGCTATATGCTGCATACTATATGTGATATATGATGGAAAAATGAGGTATGAAAATCCCCGTCCGGCGCTAAGCACAGGGGGGTTGAATGGCAAGATGAAAAACACTGCAGAAAATGGAGTCGTTGCAAGCGCTCCATTCCGCTCATTTGCCAACTTTTGCGTCGTATACCCGAGTGCCTAAAATCAAAACTTCCCGACAATGCGCAGGATTCGCTCGGGTCTGCCGCTCGTGTCTTCCCCGCAAAATGATGTAATTCCGCCCATGCGTTCGGTGGCGCCGGTCTGCCCGGTGAGCGTGAGTCGATAGGTGATGCGCTGCGCGCCGCAGGGACCGGATGAAACTGGGATTCCGCTGAAGCGCAAGGTGTAAATCTCGTATTTCGCTTCGGGAAATTTAAGAATTTCGCCGACCGCCGTGAGGATCTGCCCCTGCGCGAGAAGATCATCTCCGTAGCCTGCGAAGGTCTGCAGGATCGCCGTCAGTTCATCGCCGCGCTCCTCCAGATGAAGCTGCAAGGTATTGCGATATTCCAGCGTCATTGTCAGGTCACGTTTGACGACATCCTCCGTATCGTCGTCGGCGTCGACCGTATCATCATCTGCGTCGTCGTCCGCGTCATCGTTAACAGGTGGAGCGCCCGAATCATCATTATCGTCGTCATCGCTTTTGCATGAACAGGCCACGCAAAGCGCGACGAGAAGGCATAAAAAAATTATGAGCAGATCGGTCTTTCGCGGCATCGGTTTTCTCCTTTGGCATCGGGTGCGCGTCACCGCCAGCGAATTTTTACTATCATAACACACGGCGTTTTCCCATAGCCTGGGCCATGAAATCGACGCAAGCAGGCCCTAAAAGCCCCAGGTCTCCTAATGTAACTGCGCGGGCCTGATAACGACGGCGTGCGTCGGCTCGCTCGGATTGGTCCAGATGGAAAGGATGTTTGTTTCCTCGTCGATATCCCAATTCCATGTATCGCCTGGATCGCTGACATCCAGCATCCACCCATCCGGGTATTCGCGATCCTGCGGAAAATAAATTTCCGTGGGCCCCTGCGCCCCTTCGTAATTGTCAAATTCGAGAGTGAACACGTGCGTGCCTGGATCATAGCCATAGCTCGTGGGCGTTCCGGCGACAGCGCGAGGATAAACAGAGGCGATCATCACCCTGTAGTCGTCGTCATGGGCGTTGAAAAACCAATTGCAGTCCCAATAGGCCCAGCCGCTGGTCACGCGGTCGAACATACCCATCGCCTCTTTCGTCCACGTATCCAGGTTTTCCCGATCCAACCAACTCAGCATGGCCCATTCGCCGGATATAACCGGCGAATGCTGTTTTTTACCATCCTCAATGCGATTTCGCTCCCAATTGGCAAGGGCCTGATCCTCTTCCGGGAAATAGCCGCCCATCAGGTCAACTAGCATCGGATAGAGATGCGGAAAATACACGAGGCGCTGGCCGTCCTCGCGGGGATCCGTAAGAACACGTAGCCACTGTGCCACTCCCTGGTTCGTACCGAAGGCGCATGGCTCATAATAAATCCAGTTTTCGGAATCGACGGCGCGAACCGCATTGATCATGCGCTGCAAAAAATCAGAGTATTCGTTTTGATCGAAGTCGACAAAGCGAAGCAGGTTCGTGCCCTGCCACGGCTCGTTCATGAAATCGTACCCGATGACCGCGGGATGATCTTTGAAACGCTCGACCACGTGAACCCACATGGCGGCGTAATGATCCTGCAGTTCCGGGTGCGTGGCGTAATCCCAGAAATTGTCGAAGGCGCGCATAACCGCCGGAGAAATATAATCCGCCGCCCACATGCCGAAGATGCCCGCGAAATCAATATCCGGCCAATCGTCGGTGATGGTCGCCCAGGACGGCGCGCCGTTGGAGCCGGAGTGAAAATCGACTCCCCAGATATCCTGGTGCATGTCGAGCACGACCTTGATGCCGTTATCCGCCATCCAGTCCAGGCGCACCTCAACCTCGTCCAGATATTCGTCGCCGTAAACGCCGGCTTCCGGCTCGACTTTGGACCAGAAAATGAGGTAACGGGCAAAGTTGAAGCCCCATCGCTCGGCCATTTCCACTGCGTCCGCTTCTTCCAGATGCGGCAAACCCGTATCGCCCTTGGCCGAGCCGTCGAAGTTGCAACCCCGATAGATCAGCGCACGGCCCTGCTGATCGCGAATGAACTTCCAATCGGCTTCGGCGTCGTCGTCAGCATCGTCGTCGGCATCGTCGTCCGCGTCGTCGTTCGCGTCATCGTCAATATCGTCATCAACATCGTCATCAACATCGTCGTCCGCGTCATCATCGGCCTCAGAATCATCATTCAGATCGTCGTCCGCCGAAGAATCATCGTTGTCATCATCATCGCCGCAACCCGAAGCAACCAATGCGAAAAGCGCGACGGCAATCACAATGAGAAAGCATGGCAGCGAGGTTTGTTTTCGGCTCATGAGGTCGCTCCTTCTAATTCTGATTCCTATAGATCACTTTTAGGGCCTGCGTCGCCACGGCGTCGGCCAGGGCCGCAAGCGCTTGCCCGTTCGGGTGTTGGTGATCGATGAAAAGGCCGTCGCCGATGATGCCATACGGATCCAGGGCGGCGATGGCCGCTTCGCTGTCAAGAACATTGAATCCGTACTTCGCCGCAACCTCCCGCAAAATCTCATTGGGTCGATCCAGGGCACGTTCATTGCTGGCGTCGTATTCCTTGGCGAGATGATACTGCTCCTTCGCCATTTTCATTTCGCCGAAATGCTCCAGCACTTTCGCAAACAGATAATGCGCATCGGCGAATGTGGGCGATATCGCCATCGCCGCCGCAAGGTTTTCACGAGCCGCCTCAAAATTATTGTTCGCAAAAGCGTCGCGGCCTGATTCGTAGTATTTTGTGAAAACTTTGAGTTGATGTTCCGAAAGCTGTTTCCAATGCAGTGACCAGAAGGGTGGAATGCCGGCGATGTTCGTCGCCACGGTGCAGGCAATAACCGGCGTATTGGCGTCGGCTGCCGGTTCAAAGGTCTGCTCGTAGGTCTGACGATAATCGTCTTGCGTGATATGAATGAGGTTTCGGACAAGGTTCACGCTTTGCGGCAAAAATACCGAGGGTTGCACCAGGCGACCTCCGCCCTGCGTGAAATTTGGAATACCGTCCGGCCCCATCTCAACAGGCAGGTCCGGCGAGTCCTTTTGGGGATTGCCCGGAGGCAGGATTTCACCAACCGGCGCGGACGGGTGCGCCGGGTTTTGATCCATTTCCATCGGTTTGCTAAACATCATTTCCACGAGCTGAAAAAGGCGCAGGGAGCCAAGAGCTTTTCTGACGCCGAAAAATGCGGATGAAGAAGCCAGATCCTCTCGCCCGAAACCCTCGTCGATAAGCGGCATGACGCCGCCGTTGTAAATCACCAGCAGGTCGGGTTGGTATTGCACAACCTCCCGGCAGGAGCGAATCACTTCCGGTCCGCCGAAGCCAACGTGCGCCGCGTTGACGATTTCAAATCGCGCCGCCTTTTCTCCCAAAATATTTCCCAGCGCCTTTTCGAGTTGCCAGGCGAAAAGCGTGTTTTGCGCGGGGTCTTCGTGATAAGCCCCCCAAACCGGGCTGCTGCCGAGAATAAAAATTCGGATCGTGCCTGCCGCCTTCTTTGCGGGAAAGGTCAAAAAGCGCCGCGTCGTGTCGTCGATTCCGATCCTCTCGTACTCGCTATCGAGGCGCGTAACCAACATTTCGCGCCCTTCGATTGTCTCATTATTAAATATCTTCTCGAAACGCATCTGCTTGTCCGGATTTTCCCCCGGATCGGAAAACTCCCTCGGCGTGTTGTATCCCGAATCGGCGACGCGTAAAATAACTTCCGCGACGGCCAGCAGCATCGCGGCGGCGATGAGGTTGATAATGATGATCTTGCTTCGTCTGCTCATGGAATGAATTCCCTACGCAACGGGTGCTTCCTGACAATGATGATGCACAATGCCGGGCGGATGGTAAAGATGCGCCCAATGAATTATCATAGGGAATCGAAAGAGGAGCAAATGTCCAATTCAACAAATGAATCGCCAAAAACCATCGCGCAGGTCTTTGCCGAGTTTCAGGCGGAATTTATCGAAAATCTGGATGAAGGAGCGCGGCAAAAATACTCGCTTATCATCGGACTATTCACGCAGTGCCTGAATGAATTTGCCTATCAGGATCTGGACCTTGAAGACTCAAAGCGTTTCGAAACGGCGCAAGAGGCCACTGACGAAAGCGAGAATTTCGTCGATCTGTTTGGACCGAATAAATTGCCGGAAAGCCTTTCCACATTTCTGGAATGGCGCCTAATCAGGAACATTGGCGCCGATGAGAATCTGGCAGACGGCGCAGGCGCGGTGATTGTTGATTTCTTCAATTGGCTCGGCGAGAAAAAATATTTGGGGAAAGCAGATATCGAGGCCTGCATGAAAATCAGCGCCGAAGCGGCCGGGGATTTGTTCAACGCGCCAGCGCGCCCTGAGATTTTTTAAGGGACCTGACCATGAACGAAATGACAGTTCTTGGCGACCTTCTGGTAATCTTTTTGTTCGCTGTGCCGATTGTCGCCATTTTGAGTCGCTTTGGCGTGCCCTCGATTGCCGGCTTCATTCTGGTCGGCATTCTGATCGGCCCAAAAGCCATTGGTCTTATCAAAAACATTCATGAGGTCGAAATATTTGCGGAAATCGGCGTGGCGCTCTTGCTTTTCGGGATCGGATTGGAGCTTTCGCTAAAAAAATTGCGCCGCTTGTGGCGACCTATCCTGATCGGCGGCGGCTTACAGGTGGGCGGAACGATACTCGTGACCTTCCTGATAGCAAAGGCGCTCGGTCAAACACCGCAACAGGCATTATTCTGGGGATTTTTAGTAGCAGTATCCAGCACAGCCATTGTACTTCGGGGTTTGGAAAAGCGAGATGAATTGGACGCTCCCCATGGTCGCCTGACTCTCGGCATTCTCGTTTTTCAGGACCTTTCCGTGGTGCCGATGATGCTGGCGATTCCCCTTCTTGCCAGTTCGGGATCTTCCGGCAGGGAACTGGCGACGACGCTACTGAAATCAACCGCTATTCTGGGCGGCGTTCTCGCAGCCGCGCACATTTTTGTTCCGCGTATATTGAACATGATTTCCGCTACTCGCCAGCGGGATCTTTTCGTTCTGACCATCTTCCTCATATGCATTGGGACGGCCTGGATCACATCTCTTGCCGGGGTTTCCCTGGCCCTTGGCGCATTCCTGGCCGGTTTGATTGTCGCCGAAAGCGAGTACCGACATCAGGCCTTTTCAGAAATGATCCCCTTCAAGATGATACTGACAAGCCTGTTTTTCATTTCCATTGGAATGATGCTTGACCCCATTGCATTACGGCATAACTTTGTTCCGATTCTTTTAATCCTTGCCGCAATCCTGTCCATAAAGTTCCTTCTGGTCTTCGTTACCGGCCAGATAATGCGCCTTCCGCTTCGCGTAACGGTCCTTTCGGCAATGGCATTGGCGCAGGTCGGCGAATTTTCCTTTGTCCTCATT
>Ga0307990_1004563_pt1 | contig 10166 bp, 6 predicted proteins | sample EllFjometagen129_FD_203168 | JGI IMG/M metagenome (GOLD analysis project Ga0307990, IMG submission 203168) | Marine microbial communities from Ellis Fjord, Antarctic Ocean - #129 | ecosystem: Environmental > Aquatic > Marine > Unclassified | place: Southern Ocean | collected 2014-10-08
CGACGATGACGTCCGGCAGTCTGCCTTCGGCCTGAAGCATCTGTCGCCTGGCCTCGCGTCCGATGCAGCATTGGAAGTCCGTGACCAGCTCCGGGAACGGGTGCGGCCCAGCCACCGTTCCGAGCACGTAATGCGTGTGCTCAACGCTGGCCATCCAGTCCCGCATTGCCTCGTTGAGGGCGTCCTTTAGCGTACACTGCCCGCTGGTGACCGGTATCACCTTTGCCCCGAGCAGCTTCATCCGGAAGACGTTCAGCTTCTGGCGGCGGATATCCTCGGTGCCCATGTACACTTCGCAGTCGAGCCCGAATACCGCCGCCGCCGTCGCCGTCGCCACGCCGTGCTGGCCGGCGCCGGTCTCGGCGATCACGCGTTTTTTGCCCATGCGGATCGTTAGCAGCGCCTGGCCTAGCGTGTTGTTTATCTTGTGCGCGCCGGTGTGGTTCATGTCCTCGCGCTTGAGGTAGATTTTCGCCCCGCCGAGTTGTTCGGTCAGGCGACGGCACAGGTAAAGCTCGCTGGGCCTGCCGGCAATCTCACGCCAGCACCGCTCCAGCTCCGCGTGGAAGCTGTCGTCGGCCATGGCGGAGCGATATTCACGCTCCAACTGGTGCAGCGCGCCCATGAGCGTCTCGGGCACGAATTGCCCGCCATAAGGGCCGAAGTAGCCCTCGCGCGGCTTGATGATTTTCTTGGTCTTGTCTGTCATGTCCGGCTTCTTTCTTGAGTCGAACAAATATACCGTCTGGCCGAGCGTTGCGAAACGCCATTGTCAAAAACGCTGGCTGTTCTGTTACAATGGATCATACGATTCTGACGGACTTTGGAGCTGCCCATGATTACGATAATACGTTCGAGGCGCCTGTCGGCAGCGGCGTGCGTGATGACTTTCGCCATCGCCTGGGCGAGTTGGGCGGCCCCGGCCAAGCCCAAGCCCATCGGGCCGGTCGCGACCAGGCCGGCCGCGAGCGACATACTCAAGACCCCGACGAGTTCCCCTGCCGATCGGGCCAGACTGCGTCGCCAGCTTTTCCGGAAGGCCCGCGAGGTCGCGGCGCTGAATCGGAAGCTCACCGCGTATTTCCAGGCCGAGCAGTACGACAAGTGCGAGCCGGTGATAAAGCAGATCCTCGATGTAACCCCCAGGAGTCCGATTGCCTGGTACAACTATGCCTGCTATTTCAGCCGCGTCGGCCAGGGCGAAAAGGCCATCGAGAGCCTCACCAAGGCGATCGAGCACGGGTACAGTTCGTTTGGCTATCTCGAGCGCGACCCGGACCTCGATGCCATTCGCAAGCTGCCGAACTACAGGCAACTCCGAGCCCTTCAGGAGCGGGTCCAGCGTGAGCGGGCAAACAAGGTCCGCGATGCTCTTGTCGAGCAGTTCGGCAAGGATTACGTTTACGAGATAGACCACGACCGCAAGCTGGTCTTCGCCACCAACATAGACAGCCAGACGCTCAGCGAGATGAAGCAGCGTTTGACAGCCTACGCCACGGTGCAGTGGAAAGACCTTTTCGACAACGCTTTCGAGAAGTACCTGACTATCGTCATACCCAGGAAAGACGACTGGCGATGGGGCCAGAGGGTCGGCGGCTTTTACGCCCGGTCCTCGAACATGCTTATCGCCCGGACCGTCGGGCTGACGCTGGTCCACGAATTCACGCACGCCCTGCACTACGCCGACCAGGAAGGTTTCGGCCAGTCGCACCCGATATGGATAACCGAGGGGTTAGCGACGCTGTTCGAGAGTTCACGGATCATCGACGGCCATGCCGTGCCGACGACCAATAGTCGGCTCAACGCACTGCAAAGGCTGCTTCGTCGCAAGGCTCAAATCCCCCTGGCTGAGCTTATACGGGCCAGCCATGCCAAGTTCATGCAGAACCCCACCGCATCTTACAGTGAGGTGCGGTACTTCATGATGTACCTTCATTCCAAGGGCATGCTCCGCAAGTGGTACAACGCGTACGTCGAGGGTTACGATTCCGACATTACTGGCAGGGCATCAATGGAGAAGGTGTTCGGCAGGAAGCTCGAAAAGATCGAGGCTAACTGGCACGAGTGGGTTATGGACCAGAAGCCAGCCCTCACCCGCCTGCCGCGAGACAGCGCGTACATCGGCATACAACTGGCCCAGGCCATCGATGGCGTGGAGGTCGTCAGGGCTATCTCCGGTGGTGGGGCCGACAAGGCTGGGCTCAAACGCGGCGATGTGATACTCCAGATCGACGACGTGCGGACGATCGAGCCTGCCCAGCTGATGAAAGTGGTGAATTCCCACGACGCCGGCGACAAGGTAAAGATTCGCTACCGTCGCGACGGCAAGTACCAGACCGTCGCCGTCACGCTGACCAAGATGCCCCCGGCCAGGCGCCTGCCAAGGCTTCGCCCGATAAGACCCGCCACGACCGCTCCGAAGACCAGACCCGCCACAAGCAGGCCCGCGGGCCCGCCAAAGCGACGCACACTTCCCCCGCTAAAGAAAACCGACAGGAAAAAGGCGGCATAACGAGTGGAAAGAGGTCTTAGGTCCAAGGTTTCAGGGCGCGTCTTGGTGCGATTTTGAGGCCTGTTCGCTTCAGCGAGCAGGGCAATGTCCCAGGAACGTAGCCCCTAATAAGACCTGAAACCGATTTTCCCGATCACATGTGCAGGAAGTTAGCCAGGAGTTGATGGCCAATTGCGGTCAGGAAGCTTTCGGGGTGGTATTGCACGCCTTCGGTGGGGTGGGTTTTAGAGCGGATGCCCATCAATTCGTGCTGGTCAACCGACCAGGCGGTTTCGATGAAGTCCGGATCAAGCCCATCGGTGTCGACGATCAGGCTGTGATATCGCGTGGCCGTGAATGGCATGGGCAGTTCGCGGTAAACGCCCTTGCCGTCGTGCTTGATCTCACTGGTCTTGCCGTGCATCAGTCTAGGCGCTCGGATCACCTTGGCGCCGAATACCTGGGCTATGGCCTGATGGCCCAGGCAGACGCCAAGAATCGGCACCTTGCCATGGAAGTGGCGGATGTAATCGCAACTGAGTCCCGCCTCGTTGGGGGTGCATGGGCCTGGCGATATGATCAGGTGCGTGGGTTTGAAATCCGCTTCGGCCTGGGCGGGCACCATCACGTCGTTGCGGACGACACGGACCTCAACGCCCCGCCCCAGTTCGCCGATTCGCTGGACCAGATTGTATGTGAAGCTGTCGTAGTTATCGAGCAGTAAGATCATAAGCGTACCGTACGCGCGCCCAGGTCGGTGTGCAACCCTCTGATCCATCCGGGGGAGCGACTGACAGCGTGATCCTGGTGTCAGCCTCTCGCCCTGTCTGTTCCGGCCTGGGGTGTTTCGCGGGCCTGCCAGGCTGGCTATTGGGCGGCTACGACTTCCGTGACGGCGGGCACCTTCTGCTTGAGGTGGCGCTCGACGCCCATCTTGAGCGTCATGGCTGCGCCCGGACAACCCTTGCAGGCCCCTTGCAGTCGCACCGAGACCACTCCAGTAGCTTCATCTACGTTGACAAGTTCGATGTCCCCGCCGTCAGCCTGGAGCATTGGGCGGATTCCTTCGATAACTTCGCGGACCTGATCGGTCATCGTGGGGCTGTTGGTGGCATCTTCGCTCATTGCTATTCCTCAAGTTAGTAAGTCTTACTGAAACACTTATGCAGGCGTGTAGCCTTTGGAAGCCCATTATAGGAAAGCATTCGGCGTCGGCAACAAAGGTTCGGCCTCAAACCCGGCAAGATTCTTTCCTCGCGACAGGAAAGGTGTGACCCGGCTTTGCCAAACTCGGAATAATCCGCCGAACTGTGCCTATTTCCACCGGTTGTAAACCTTCCTGGCCAACGGCCAACAGCTTTTCCACCGATTGCCCATCGGTAGGGGGTAAAACTTTTTTTAATACGAGATATGGGGCTTCTTGACAGGATTGACAACATGTGTTAGTATTGTGTTTGGTATTGATAGCTGTCGGAAGTTTTTTTTCTTAAAACTCAAGCGTTGTGAATTGCTAAACTTGCAGACAAACCACTAAAACTTGGGATAAAGCATGTTGACGCCCCCTACATGTGGGGGTATGGTTTTACTTGTTGTATGCAGATGGCATATCGTAAAGGGCCATGCAAAGGAGATCGAGACGCAAGGAATCTTAAGAGCAGCAGAGTCGTTCGGGGATTGTGCTCCTTGCGTACTGATCATCTGGCCCTGTAGTGCATTTTGAAAAGTGATTTCGCGCAAAGTGATTTTGCGCTCGGAGTCTCTATTACTGACATAGCAACCGGGAGTAGCTGATGATTTCCCGCGATCCTTTAGAACCTAAAGATTCGGCGGACAACAAGCGGGCCGTGGCGCCTGCCAAGGACGGCTTGGCGGTCGAGCAGGTGTTTTCGACGCCCGGCGTTCATCCCTTTGAGCAGATTCAGTGGGACACGCGTCCCGCGCGGATTGCAGACGGTGCCGGTAAAGCCATATTCGAGCAGGACGACGTCGAGGTTCCCGCCACGTGGAGCCAGCTTGCCACCAACGTTGTGGTCAGCAAGTATTTCTATGGTGAGAAGGGCACTCCCGAGCGCGAAAGCTCAACCAGGCAACTGGTCCATCGCGTCGCTCGCACGATTGCCGACTGGGGCCAGGCCGACGGCGTTTTCGCGACGCCCGAGGACGGAGAGCGGTTCTACCAGGATTTGACGTATCTCTGCATAAACCAGTACGCTGCGTTCAACTCGCCGGTCTGGTTCAACGTCGGGCTCCTGCACGTAAACGGCGTGCCCGGTTCGGAGGGCAGTTTTCACTGGGATGCCGAACAGAACAAGCCGGTCCGCACCATGCGAAGCTACGAGTATCCGCAGTCCTCGGCGTGCTTCATCCAGTCGGTTGATGACACGATGGAGGACATCATGCGACTGGCGGCGGCCGAGGCGATGCTCTTCAAGTACGGATCGGGCACAGGCACGGATCTGTCCACGATTCGCAGCAGTCGGGAGAAGCTCTCGGGCGGAGGCACGCCTTCTGGCCCGCTGAGCTTCATGCGAATATACGATCAGGTTGCGGGCGTCATCCGTAGCGGCGGAAAGACCCGCCGGGCCGCAAAGATGCAGTCGCTCCGCTGCGACCATCCGGACATCAAGGAGTTCATCGAGTGCAAGATGGTCGAGGAGAAGAAGGCCTGGGCACTCATCGACGCCGGCTACGACGGGTCGATTGACGGCGATGCCTACGCATCGGTCATGTACCAGAACTCGAACCTCTCGATCCGCTTGACCGACGAGTTCATGCAAGCCGCCATCGATGGCAAGCCATGGCAGACCCGTGCCGTAACGACCGGCAAGCCGATGGACAAGTACTCGGCCAGCGAATTGCTGGACCTCATCGCCGAGGGAACGCGGGTCTGTGGCGATCCCGGCGTGCAGTATCACAGCACGGTCAATCACTGGCACACCTGCAAGGCCTCCGGACCCATTAACGCATCGAATCCGTGCAGCGAGTATATGTTCCTCAACGACTCGGCCTGCAATCTCGCGAGCCTCAACCTCATGAAGTTCCGCCTGCCCGACGGGAGCTTTGACATCGAGCGATTCCGCGCGGCCGTGCGCATCTTCGTCATCGCCCAGGAGATTCTCGTCGACCGCAGCAGCTATCCCGTCGACAGGATCTGCCGGAACAGCCACGACTACCGCCCGCTGGGCCTTGGCTATGCGAATCTCGGTTGCCTGATAATGTCGCTGGGCTTGCCATATGACAGCGACGCCGGGCGGGCGATTGCGGCTGCGGTCACGGCGGTGATGACCTCGACGGCTTACACTGCCAGCAGCGAGCTTTCCAGCAGGCTTGGTTCGTTCCCGCAATACTCCTCCAATCAGGAGGAAATGCTTCAGGTTCTGCGGATGCACCGCGAAGCGGCCGAGGGCATCAGCGCGTCGGATTGCCCCGAGGAGCTTCGCCGTCAGGCGATTGCCTGCTGGGAGGAGGCGGTTGCCTCGGCCGAGGCGTTCGGCTGTCGCAACGCCCAGGTGACGGTGCTCGCTCCGACGGGGACCATTGGTTTTATGATGGACTGCGACACAACGGGCGTCGAGCCGGATATCGCCCTGGTGAAGTACAAATCTCTGGCTGGCGGCGGGATGTTCAAGATCGTCAACCAGACGGTTCCGCTGGCCCTGGAGCGACTGGGCTATTCGGAGAGTCAGATAGCCGCGATTATCGAGCATATCGACGACCACGACACCATTGAAGGCGCGTCGGATCTTGCCGACGAACACCTGCCGGTATTCGACTGCGCCTTCAAGCCCGCAAATGGCAAGCGGTTCATTCACTACATGGGCCACATCCGCATGATGGGCGCGGTCCAGCCGTTCTTGTCCGGGGCGATTTCCAAAACGGTCAACATGCCGAAGGAATCGACCGCCGAGGAAATCCGCAAGGTGTACGTTGAGGGCTGGAAGCTCGGGCTAAAGGCGGTTGCGATCTACCGCGACGGCTCCAAGCGCATTCAGCCGCTGAACACCTCCAGCGGCGAGAAATCCAGCGCCAAGTCGTCCCAGGACAAGGACGGGCAGGTGCTGCTCATCGACGAGGCGATGCTGGAGGCTGCCCGGCGCCTGCCGCACCGCGAGCGGCTGCCCGCGACTCGCCCATCGATCACGCACAAGTTCAGCGTCGGCGGGCACGAGGGCTATCTGACGGTCGGTCAGTACGAGGGTGGTCGGCCCGGCGAGTTGTTTGTGACCATGGCGAAGGAAGGTTCGACGGTTGGCGGCATGATGGATGCGTTCGCTACGTCGATCAGCCTTTGCCTTCAGTTTGGCGTGCCGCTCGAGGACCTCGTCAAGAAGTTCACTCACCAGCGTTTCGAGCCGAGCGGCATGACCAGTAACCGCGACATCCCCTTCGCCAAGAGTGTGGTGGATTATATTTTCCGATGGCTCGGCTTGACGTTCATCGAGGAGTACCGCAAGACGAATCTGCCCAAACGTGGGCAATCCGAAGGACCGGCGCCCGCGCAGCCGGCGCGTCCGCAAATACCGGCATCCGAGGTCAGGGAGGATACCGCCTCGAATGCCGGCAGCGCCACACAGATCTCTGACAAGGATGTTAAGAGGTCTGGGGGCGCATCTTCCGGATTATATGTTACGACTTCGCAGGAAGATAACGTGCTCGCCGGTGCCAGTAGCAAGGCTATGACCGTACCGGCGGCGGGTGAGTTGTTGTCGCGGCGAATGGCACCGCAGGTCGAACGGGTCGACCAACAGTTCTCGCACTACCAGGAAGACGCGCCCGCATGCGATATTTGCGGGTCTATCACGGTGCGAAATGGCAACTGTTACAAATGTTATAACTGCGGTTCCTCCCTGGGTTGTAGCTGAGGAATCGCGACTAACGGGCGCTGGTGAAACGCCACGGCTGGAATTCCAGACGCCGGCGCCCGCTCAATGCGAGTGCTCACGGATGAGCCTTCGCCGAAGCGACGGGGAACTGCCGGGCAGCTTGGCCACCCGCCGGCCTTGCTGCCAGAGCGCCCCCGGAGATGTGGGATTCACCCGGTGTCGTCAAACGGGTTCAGGCCCGAATCACCCCGGGAGAGTCCAGGGATGTTACAACGGATTGGCTGACGCGAGGCGGCGGCAAGGGCGACGCCCGCCGCCTCGTACGCTTCGCTGGAATTTCCGCAGGCCGAAATTTATCCTAAAAGCGTTAAAGATAATTGAACGCTTGCTCCGAAGTGTTATGCTGAGTGGCGTAGTGGGACGTTTTGCGCTGCTCGCTTGAATTCCGTAAAGTAAAGTTGTCCGCTGCACCCGTACATGGTGTAGGTCTCCCTCCACCTACATCGAGGGTTGCGGCTATTTTGGCGATGCCTAAGGTCTCCCTCCGCCTTAGCATCGCCTTTTTTTATCCTGCCATCGCCCCAGAACCCAAACGCTCGGATTCAGGGCTTGACTTCCGCAGCCCCTTCGGCGCACAATACATCGACGTTGTCGGCACTTGTCGAAGCTTGGCATCAACCGGTAACAAGTGAGTGCCCCTAGCTCAATTGGATAGAGCACCGGTCTACGCAACCGTGGGAAGATGGAATACAACATACCGTAAATAAAGCACTTGCAGCATCGCATTCTGCCGAGTATCAAAATAAAAGCCTTTTTTGGTATCAAATTCCTGCCCTCAGCTGGTAAAATACCTCCGCGAACAGGGACGCTAATTCGGGATATTCCGCGGATGGTAATGGTCACGTTCAACGGCAAAACACACCCCCTCTTGCCAAAGTATACCAAGCTCTCGTACTTCAAGCGGAAGGGGCTGTTCAGGAAGTATGTCGGCGGTCGGATGTTCTACCTCGGCCCTGATGCGTTCAAAGCTCGCAAGCTTGCAGTGGTGATAAGCGTGTTCTGGTGTGTCCGGAAGGCAGAAGGCAGAACCTGGCAGCCGGAGGACCTGGAGTTCATCGGTATGGCCAAGGAACAGTTGGCCAAGGGGCTCGGCCGCGTTGTGCTTAAGCACGGCGACACCCATCTCGAGTTCGAGCACGGGGAGAAATACCCGTCATGGGGGAAGAAACGGAAGGGTCAAGCCGGAGGCGACAACATCAATGAAGGTGATGAAGGTGATGTCGGAATGGTCGGCGAAGCCATGGAGGCATTCAAAAGACAGTTCAGCAGCAACCCGCTCATCGCTGCATCCCACAGGTCGACGATGATCCAAAAGGTTGATGCACTGAAAACCGTGCTCTCACCAGACCGGGCTTTGGCGTCGATGGGATACGACGAGTTGACGGCGATGGTCAGCAAACTCACATCCCGCCCGAAGAGCGTGAAAACCGGAAAGAAGATCGCTGCCCAGACCGCGATTAACCTCATCTCGGCCGCACGGCAGTTCTTCAACTGGTTGCGAGATTCCGGGAGATGGGAGGAGCCGCGTGGCTTCGCTCGGATATTTCGCGTCAACCGCAAAGCCCTGTTGACCAACGCGGAGCGTAAAGAAGCCGCCACCGGAGTCGAGACGTTCACTGTGGAGGAACTCGATAAGCTCTGGCAGGCGGCAAACGAGCAGAACCGGCTCTTCCTAGCCTTGGCTCTCAATTGCGGGTTCGCTCAAATGGAAATCGCGACGCTGCGTGCGTGGGAAATTCATCTGGACATCGAACCGAAGCACATCGCCCGACATCGCCGGAAGACCGAAGTCTTCGGCCAATGGACGCTCTGGGATGTCACGGCAGACCTGCTGGAAAAACGCGTTCGTCGCACACCGAAAAACCCCGAGGAGCTCGCATTGCTCACACGTTATGCCAACCCCCTCGTGCGATACAGCGATAGTGGTCGAACCGACGCAATTGCGTTGGCTTGGCAAAAGCTGGTGGCTAAAGCAGGTGTGACCAAGTTGGGCTTCCGATTCCTGCGGAAAACGGGCGCCGACATGATCCGCAAGATTGCCGGCCTGGAGGTATCCGAGGCGTATCTGGCACACTCGGAGAAATCGCTGGCCCGGGTCTACAGTAACCGGGATTTCGACAAGCTCGCTGAGGCTTTGACGACGATGCGGACCCAACTCGCCGTGGTCTTCGACGAGCAACTATGGAAAGACCAGTCATACTGATTACCGAGAGCTGTCCAAGAGACAGCCCATCAATGGCGGGTTCCGCCGTGGTAAGGCTTGCCTCTACTAAGGCGGAATCCGTACGCCCATGATTGTCGCCTGCCCGGGAATTGTTCCCGAAGGAGTCGTATCAGATGAACCATGGTACTTTCCCGATGCCATGGCCACGTTTGCCGACATTGGCGATGCCGAGAAGTTTCTGCCGGAGCAACACGACGGGCGCAGCGTCTGGCCGGTGTTGTGCGGCAAGCGGAAACATTTGGAGCCGCAGCCGTTGTATTGGAACGGATATCTTGACAGCGGGTTCCGCCATGTTGTCCGACTGGGTCCCTGGAAACTCATGCGTTTCAGCTCCCTGAGCCGCAAACCCGGCATACCCGCCCCGGAACAGCCCGAGACGTTCCCCCCAGCCTATCTCGAGCTATACAACCTTGAAGCGGATCCAGGCGAGCGGACGAACGTGGCCAAAGAGAATCCGAACATCTGCCGGAAGCTCACCGGCATCATGAACGACACCTACACGCCGAACCCGTGGAAAGCCCCCGGAAAACTGATCCGGGTGTTATGAGAGTTTCGAGTAGACTCTGGA
>Ga0307990_1004564_pt1 | contig 10166 bp, 6 predicted proteins | sample EllFjometagen129_FD_203168 | JGI IMG/M metagenome (GOLD analysis project Ga0307990, IMG submission 203168) | Marine microbial communities from Ellis Fjord, Antarctic Ocean - #129 | ecosystem: Environmental > Aquatic > Marine > Unclassified | place: Southern Ocean | collected 2014-10-08
AAGCTCCAGATTATCCTCAGTCGTGACCTGCCAGGGAAGCGCGGTCAGCCAGTCAAGATAGGTCTTGATAACCCAGTACTCGGCGGCCTGAGGCGGCATCTTCTCCAGACGCGCCAGCTCACGCATCGCCTCTTCCTTCGCCTCATCGGTCAAGCCGGCTTCCTCGATCTTGACGCGGTAGTCCTCCACGTCCTGCTTGCCGTCGTCTCCCTCACCAAGCTCTTTGCGGATGGCATCCAGCTGTTGGCGCAGGTAATACTCACGCTGGTTCCTCTCGATCTCCTCTTTCGCCTTCTCCTGAATCTGCTGCCCGACCTCGCGGACATCCAATTCGTGGGTCAACACGCGGATCAGCAACTCCATCTTCTTGGAAAGATGATCGGTCTCCAGCAACTGCTGGGCCTCGGCCATCTCAACGCGCATGTTGGAGGCGATCAGGTAGACCAACAGACGGGAGTCGCTGAGCTGTTGGATGAAGCGGATGGCCTCATCCGGGAACTGTGGAATCAGCTCGGCGAGTCGCGTGGCGATGTCCAAAAGGTTCCGTCGCAGAGCCTCTTCAACGATAGACTCCTCGACAACGTCGGGCGACACCTCGATGCGCGCTCGAAGATAGGGCTCCTCAGAAGTCCATTCCACAACACGAAAGCGCTCCAGGCCCTGGATGAAGACCGTCAACGTGCCATCATCTGACTTCATAATCCGGTGAATGATGGCAGCTGTGCCGACCTGATGCACCTGAGAAGAATCAGGGACCTCAACGGAGGAATCAGTCATCGCCACCAGTCCGACGATGCGCCCGCTCTTGTCAGCTTCCTCTATCAGCCGAACTGATCGCGGGATTCCGACGGCCAAGGGCATGACAATGTAGGGAAAAGCCACTGTATTCCGCAGAGGCAGAATCGGGACCTCATCCGGGATTTGACGCACCAACTCTTCGGTATTCTGATCCTGCATATTGAACCATGGTAACATTGTATTCCTCCCCACGGAATCGACTGACGACAGCGATAACGCCCTCAGCACCACGAAGTGTGCCGACCGTGCTCTGCCCTATCCCCAACAGGCGTCGCCGCTGAATGCCGGTCCTTTGTAGTTGTACCTGACGAATACTCGCCAAGGAATAGCTTGATCGACCCTACTAACACTGCAATTACCTCGGGATTATAACACACCAGTATTAGAAATGCATTGGCGCGGTATATGCAATAGATTAGCCAGACGCTATAATCTAGGGAATACGCAGCAAAGGAAAAGACGACAATGATCGACACTCACGTACACTTGCAGCTCTCACAGTACAAGGATGACCTAATGGCCGTTCTGGATCGAGCTGCCGCCGCCGGCGTGCACACAGCGATCGTGCCGGGCACGAAACTGGAGGACAGCGTTGCTGCCGCCGGTCTGGCAGCCACCTACCGGGATACTGCGTGCAGCCTCTACGCAACCGTGGGAATCCACCCCACGTCAGCCCAAACGCTCACGGATGACGTGCTTAGGGCGCTGGCAGGCCTGGCGTCCCAGCCGCGGGTGGTCGCCATCGGCGAGATCGGGCTCGACTACTACTGGCCCAAGAAGAAGAACCGTGGCTGGTACTGTGCTCCGCCGGACGTGCAACGCGACGTACTGCGCCACCAACTTGCGCTGGCCACGGACTTCGACCTTCCGGTTGTTGTCCACGACCGGGAAGCCCACGAGGACACGCTCGAGATCCTCGGTGCGTGGAAGAGGGACAACCCCCGCGCGCGCGGGGTCCTGCACAGCTATTCCGGCGGCCCGGAGCTGCTGCAGGACGTGTTGGATCTGGGATTCTACATCGGCATCGATGGCCCCGTCACCTTCAGGAGAGCTCAGGACCTTCACGCGGTGGCCCGCGCAGTTCCACTGGGTCGTCTGCTCCTGGAAACCGACGGGCCCTACCTCACACCGGAACCCCACCGCGGTCGGCGCAACGAGCCGGCTTACATACCGCTCATCGCCATGCGCATCGCCGAGCTTAAGAGCCTCACGGTGGAGCAAATCGCAGAGGCCACCACAGCCAACGCAGAGGCGCTGTTTGGGCTACTACGAGAATAGCTTCCGCTCCCGGGTCCAAAGGCTTTCACGCTGCCGTAGTGTGGCAGCCCAGGCCTTGGCCCTTCTTTGCGTCGCATTCTCATACCTGCGTGGTGTGCGCCGGCTCCCGTCTAGTTTGATTACTGATCGATGCTAACTGCACACTAACTCTCGTCAGCGGAATCAGCATAACGTCGACTTCGAAAATAACCTTCTGCTCCCGGGCCTAAAGGCTTGGCTGCAGGCTTTAGGGCCTTCGCCGCGCCGCGTTTTCATCCTGCGTCGTGTGCTAGTGCACATGACGTCCACTTCGAAAATAGCACCTTGTACTGTCGGGCAGATGGTCGAGCTAACAGCTCAACCTACATGAGACTTGCATGTAGGCCGGGCTCCCCTTCGAGGACAAGCTGTTGTGCCCGGCAATCTGGCGGCCGCTGCGCACCGTATTTTCATGCTTGCGTGGTGTACGCCGGCGAACATGACTTCTGCTCCCAGAGTGACCACCTGCGCCCATAGACAACACGACCATCTCAAGCCGTGGGCCGGCTCAAGCCGGTGTGGTATAATCGATACAGCTGATAGCTGAGAGAAACATCGCTATGATAACAGACACACTGCAGTACCGCAGCCTGCTGCGGGATGAGCTCCAGACCGTACGCGATCTGATGTTGGCCGAATGTGCCAACATCCCATCCGCCATCCAACAGCCCATCGAGATGCTCATTGACGGGGGTGGCAAGCGTCTGCGGCCCGCCCTCGTTCTTCTCTACGCATATATGTGCGGTGCGGATCTCCAAAAAGCGCTCTTGGCCGCAGCCGGTGTGGAAATGCTTCACACAGCTACTCTGGTGCACGATGACCTCATCGACGGTGCCCGCATACGCCGAGGGGTAGAGACCCTGAATATCCAATGGTCCCCCACCGCCACCATTCTCAGCGGCGATACGATGTTCGCACTGGCCGCCAAGCTGATCGCCCGCACCACCGACTCGACGCTCGCCCTGCGGTTCGCCGAGACCCTGGAATCCATCTGCGCCGGAGAACTCCATCAGATGCTCAGCCGGGATGGCGGCACGCTGCCATCGGTGGATGCCTACCAACAGCGCATCTTCGCCAAGACGGCGTCGCTCTTTGCCCTCTGCACCGAAACGGGCCCGATCCTCGCCGCGCAGGATCAGCCGGCTGTGGACGATGCGCGCCAGTTCGGCAGACTCCTCGGCGAGGCTTTCCAGATCACCGACGATGTGCTCGACATAATGGGCACCGCCGAATCCCTGGGCAAGCCCGTCGGCTCCGACCTGCGACAAGGGTTGGCCACCCTGCCTGTCATCAACTACGGTCAAGCGTTCCCTGACGACAGCCGGCTCAGGGCCGTGCTTCAGCACGAGGCAGACGACGGGATATTGCAGGCCCTCATCGACGATATCCGAGCCTCCGGCGCAGCCGCCCGGGCAATGGCCCTGGCCGATAGCCGGATTGCCCTGGCAGGTCCCCTGCTCAAACGGTACGCCGACACCGAGTACCGTCAGGCCATTGAGGAAATCGCTCGCTTCTCGGTCTGGCGGCAGTACTAGACCCGCTATGGCGCCCACGCTATCGGTTATCATCGTCAGCTGGAACGTCCGGGATCTGCTGGGCCACGCAATTGACGCCGTCTACTCTGCCGGAACGCACACTCCCGAGCTGGAGGTCATCGTCGTCGACAGTGCCTCGGTCGACGGGACGCCGGAGATGATCCGGGAGCGGTATCCCCAGGTCCGCCTGATCGCCAGTGACGAGAACCTCGGATTTGCCAAGGGAAACAACCGCGGCATCGCAGAAGCGCACGGCGATTTTCTGCTGCTTCTCAACGCTGACACCGTGGTCCGGGGTGATGCGTTGGCCGTTCTGGTCAGTTATCTGTACGAGCACCCCGAGGTCGGTATGGTAGGGCCCAGGCTCCTCAATGCCGACGGAACCACACAGTCATCGCGTCGCAGGGTCCCCACCCTGCCGGTGCTCTTTCTTGAAGGCACGTGGCTGCAAGGGCTGGCCCCCAGGCAGCAGCTCGCCCGCTTCTACCTCGAGGATAGAGCGGATAGCGAGGAACAATGGGTCGATTGGATGACCGGAGCTGCGATGCTGATCCGGCGTGAGGTACTGGACGATGTCGGCGGTCTCGATGAGGGGTTCTTTATGTACTCTGAGGAGCTCGATTGGTGTCACCGAATCAGCGATGCCGGATGGAAGATCGCCTATACGCCGGCGGCTGAGATTGTCCATTACGGCGGAAAGAGCAGTGAGCAGGTGGCGCCGGCCCGCCACATCTACTTCCAATCCAGCAAGATCCTGTACACGCGCAAGTATCACGGGTGGCTCGCCGCGGAAGCCCTGCGGTACTGGCTCTTGGGTCAATATGTGTGGCAGAGCGCCGTCGAGGGCCTGAAATGGCTTGCAGGCCACCGTCGTAAGCTCCGCGCTGCACGGATCGCCGCCTACCGGCGGGTGATTCGCAGCGGATTACGCCAGTACTCGGCTATCGCCCAACCGCCATCCAAGACCTAGATAGCGCCTGAAGCCGCAGGCGCTGTCGCGATCGGCATCCGGAAGGAGCCATTACAGTGATGGAATCAGCCCCTCATATGCACCCGGCGAATCGCCGTGCGACTTACTTCCTACTCCTTGGCCTGCTGGGAATCGTTCTCTGCGCGTGTGCAGGGCGGCCTGCCGCCCACCCCGATGCCACGTTCGATGGCGATACCGCCTACACCTGGGTGACGGCGCAATGTGATCTGGGCTATCGCAGTCCCGGCACCGCAGCGAATCGTCAGGCCGGAGACATGTTCCTTGAGGAACTCTCGACTCTGGGCTGGACCACCTCAGAACAGACATTCACCTATATGGACACCCCCGTGCGCAACATTCTAGCCTGGAAGGGCGAGGGTGATGCAGTGCTACTAGGCGCCCACTACGACACGCGCCCGTCGGCCGACGAGGAAAACCCGTCTATGCCGGTGATGGGCGCCAACGATGGCGCAAGCGGCGTTGCCGTGCTCCTGGAGCTAGCGCGGGTGCTGGACGTCGAGGCCGCCGAGAAACAGGTCTATCTGGCCTTCTTCGACGCAGAGGACAGCGGTCGCCTCAACGGCTGGGCGTGGATCATCGGATCGGCTTACATGGCCGAGCACTGGGGTGAGGCTGGCGAAACAGCACTCTCGGCTATGGTCCTCGTAGACATGATCGGAGACGCGGACCAACAGGTGTATTACGAGGGTAACTCCAATCGCAGCCTGAGCGCCACGCTGTGGGCCATCGCCAAGGACCTGGGCTATGGCGACCGCATCATCCCAGAGGTCAGGCACACAATGCTCGACGACCACATTCCCTTCGCCCAGAGGGGGATCCCCGCCGTCGATATGATTGACTTCGACTATCCCTATTGGCATACAACACAAGATACGCCCGACAAAGTCTCCGGCGAGAGCCTGGAGGCCATCGGGCGTACCCTGGAAGTCTGGCTGGAAGGCAGGTAGCAGGACCTCAGTGCATGTCCATCCAGTTCGGGCCGGTTTCCACATCCACCTGGAGCGGCACATCGAGAGTCACAGCGTTCTCCATGGTCTCCTTCGCCAGCGCGATGGCCGCCGCCAACTCGTCTTCAGGCACCTCCAGAACGACCTCATCGTGCACCTGGAGCAGCATACGCGACCGGAGTCCCTCCGCCTTGAGCCGCGCGTGCATACGGATCATCGCCAGCTTGATGATGTCCGCGGCGCTGCCCTGGATCGGCGTGTTCATCGCCATGCGCTCCGCTGCCTGCCGGCTCCGCGATGACGCCCGGCTCCCGGACTGTAGCTCTGGGAAGTAACGGCGCCGCTTGAGCAGCGTCTCGACGTAGCCCTTCTCGGCGGCATCGGCCTGGATCTGATCCATGTAGGCGCGCACACCGGGGAACCGATCGAAGTACCGGGCGATGAAGTCGCCGGCATCCTGCACCGAAATCCCCAACTGGCCGGCCAGGCCAAACGCGCTCTGCCCGTAGATCAAGCCGAAGTTGACCGCCTTAGCAGTGCTGCGCATCTCGTAGCTGACGGCTTCCAGGGGCACCCCATAGACAGCAGCTGCCGTAGTCGCGTGGATGTCCTCCCCGCGTTCAAACGCCTCGATCAGCCCCCTGTCTTTCGAAACGTGTGCCATAACCCGCAGCTCCACCTGGGAGTAGTCGACCCCGACCAGCAGCCACCCGCGCTGCGCCACAAAGGCACGGCGGATACGCCGGCCCTCCTCCGAGCGGATCGGGATGTTCTGTAGATTCGGGTTGTTGGACGAGATCCGCCCTGTCACTGTACCGGTAGGGTTATAGGACGTGTGAATGCGTCCAGTCGTGGGATTCACCAGGTCGGGCAGCGCGTCCACATACGTCGACTTGAGTTTGGCAAGCTCCCGGTAAGCCAGGACATCATCCACGATCGGGTGTTTCCCTCGCAGCCCTTCCAGCACACTGGCCCGGGTCGAATAATGACCGCTCTTGGTCTTGCGGATGCCGCGCGTCGGCAACCCCAGCCTGTCAAAGAGGATCTTCGAGAGCTGCTGTGTGGAGTTGATATTGAGCGCCTGACCGGCGTGCTGGGTGATGCTCGCCGCCAGATCAGCCAATCGCACTGTCAACTCACGGGACAACTCAAGGAGCCACGCCTTGTCCACCTCAATACCTGTCAGCTCCATCTCTGCCAATACAGGGAGCAGCGGCATCTCCAGGTTGCAGAAGAGATCATCCTGCTCGCGCTCCTTCAACTCCGGGACCAACTGCGCCCACAAGCGATAGGTCATGTCCGCATCAGCTGCAGCATAGGGCATGGCCTCGGCCACCGGGACCTCGGCCATCGTGATCTGGCTCCGTCCGGAGCCGATCAGCTCACTGATCTCCGTCATCTGCACGCCCAAGCGCGTCCACGCCTGGATCTTCAGTCCCAGCCCCGCATCCGGGTTTAGCACCCACTCGGCCACCATCGTGTCAAAGAGCGTGCCTCCCACCGGCATCCCCGCCCGCGCAAGCACCTTCATGTCGTACTTCAGATTGTGCCCCACCTTGGTAGTCCCTGGGTCCTGCAGCAGAGGGCCCAGATGTTGCGCCACCAGATCAGCGGGCAGCGTCTTCTCCCCCACCGGGGCCAAAACCGGGATGTACCAGGCCTCTCCCTCTGTATCAGTGATGGAGATTCCCACCAGATCCGCTGACACGGCGTCAAGGCCTGTCGTCTCGGTGTCAACGGCCACGGCGGCGGCGACAGACAGCCGCCGGCACAATGTCTCCAACGCAGCAATAGTGTCGACCAGGTGGTAGTCACCCAGCGTCGGGCCTGCCTCGGTCGACGCCGCTTCCTCGAACATTGAGAGCTGCGCACCACGTGCCCGGCCGGCCGGTCTGCGCATCCCGGGGATGCGCTCGACCAGCGTCCGGAACCCCAGCTGGTGCATCAGATTCAGGACCATCTCCCGATCAAAGCCGTCGGTCAGTTCTGCCCGCTCCAGATCCAGCGACACCGGCGCATCGCGGATGATTCGGCCGAGTTCCTGGCTCAGATACGCATCGTCTCTGCCCGTCTCCAACGCCTTCTGATAGCGCGTGGACAACTCGCCGATGTGCTCGTAGACCCCGTCAAGCGTCCCGTGTGTCTGAAGCATTGTCGTCGCGCCCTTCTCACCCACGCCTCTGACACCCGGAATATTGTCTGACTTGTCACCGACAAGGGCCTTCAGATCGATGAGCTGGCCCGGCTCCAGGCCGTAGCGCTCACGCACTTTATCGGGCGTGTAGTAGATCGTATCCGAGAAGCGCCGGCCCGAAGTCAGGACCGTTACGCGGTCATCCACGAGCTGCAGCGCATCCCGATCGCCGGTCACAATGATCACATCGAGATCCTGCTGGCCAGCCTCGCGCGACAGTGTGCCCAGAAGATCATCGCCTTCAAAGTCCTCAAGCTCCACGATGGGCAACCCGAACGCGGTGACGATCTCGCGTATCCGGACCATTTGGCCGCGCATCTCGTCCGGCATCTTCTCGCGGTGCGCCTTGTAGTCTGGGTAGACGCCGACGCGGAAGGACGGACCTTTGTCGAAACAGACGATCAGGTAATCTGGGGACTCCAACGCCAGCACCGACAACAACATTGAGGTGAAACCATAGGAGGCATTGGTCAATTCGCCGGAGGGCGAAGTGAGGTCGGCCGGCAGCGCGTGAAATGCGCGATACGCCAGAGAGTGCCCGTCGATGAGCATAAGCTTGCTACGAGGCATACAACCTCCCCTCACAAGGGTGCCAACCCGGCGGTCAGACCCCGACTATAGAAACGGAAATAGGGATGAGGGCGACCCCTCATCCCTATTCTATCACCGAAACTCCAGTCCTCTACCGCCTTGCGATAATCAGGCCGGAGGGCGTGCGCTCGAGGCCATCGGCGGACCGCTGCACGCTCTCTGCCGGCGGAGCAGGCGGCGCAGACACCGAGGCAGCTTGGGGTTCCTCCTGTGGCGTGCCGCCCGGTGCGACTTCTTGGGCCTTGGCGCGGATCTGCGTCAGCCGATCCGCACCTTCCTCCTGACCCTGCTCGCGCATAGACCCCTCAAGTGCCTCCAGGAACTGCAGGAAGCGCGGCGTCAGGAGCTTACGGATCGCTTGGAGCTGCTCCATCAACGCCTCATCGCTGGGCGCCGCCATCAGTCGGCGGGTCAGGGCCATCTCCGGCGGCATCGTGCTCTCCATGACCCGGTTGACGGCCGTCGCCACACGCTGGAGATCCTCAGCAGCCTGCTGGTCGCCGCGCTGCTGGGCCTCTTGCAGCTGCGCCCCAAGGATGGTGAAGAAAAGATCGTCCAACTCGGAGAGATGGCTGCTTGCCATGCGGACGGTGTCCTCAGTGGAGAGCAGCTTGCCCAACAGGACCGACCGATCCCGAACGTTGGCTTCACCAGCAGCCACAATCTCGTCCCGCACGTCGAGGATCTTGCGCCGCAACGCCTGGAGCGCCGATTTCTCGTCGGCGGAAGCTTCTTCAATGCGCCCCACGAGCCGCTGGAAGAACCCATAGTCCATCAACGGCATGCCCGACTGTACGAGCACGCTGATCGTCTCGTCATCGGTTGCTTCAATCAGGGCCTCCAACAGCGATTCAGCGCTGGGATCCTCGGCGAAGCCGCGCAGAATCTCGGCGCGCGCTGCCAGAGCTCGGCCAATGTCGGTCTGCTGCACGAGGTACTCGTGCAGAGCCTCGATCGTCTCAGTATCCGAGCCGGCCTGAGGCCCCCCCTGCGTCATCTGCACCACGTACTCCAGGAACGCAAAGAGCCCCTCGTCAATCAGAGCCTCATTGTCGGCCACCAACTCAGGCCACTGCTCCTGTGGGGCCTGCAGCAGCGTGCCCACCAACTCACGTTGGCTCTGGCTGCGGGCCATCTCCTCTTCCGAGACGCCCTCCAGCTCCAGAACACGCTTGACCAGCGATTCCATGGTGATGAAGGTCTCGGGCTGCAGCAAATACCCTTTCTTCTCCTCGGGTGGCATCCCATCCATCAACTGCCGGGTCAAACGGCCTGCAATCTTCTGCCGCGCAACCATATCGGCGCCGGAGTCGGTCGGCAGATAGAGCATAGAGATCTCTTTCTCAGGATCGTGGTAAATAAAGGGAAGGTTCAGTGCGCCGCCGGTACCACAGGAAGGGCACCGTGCGACGTTAAGACTTCCGCTCAGCACGCGGCTCGTCACGTCCGGCTCGACGCGCACGTCCAGAACCTGCTGAACGGGCGCCTGAAATCTTGTACCGCACGATGGACACGTCACGGCGGCAGCATATCTAGGTGGCATCAACTCACTCCTTCAATAACAGGGTCACAAGGTCACCGCATACAAAAAGCCATTATACCAGACTCTCGTCCCGCCAAATAGCCAAACCGGTCTCGCGTGGCAAAGCAACGTAGAACGTGGAGCCACGCCCTGGAGCGCTGGTGACCCAACATCGCCCCCCGTGAGCCTCCACAATTGCTCGGGTGAGATAGAGTCCCAGGCCCGTGCCTGAGACCGCCCGCGTGTCCGGGCCCTGCACCCTGTAAAAGCGATCAAAGATCCGTTCCTGCTC
>Ga0307990_1004565_pt1 | contig 10165 bp, 10 predicted proteins | sample EllFjometagen129_FD_203168 | JGI IMG/M metagenome (GOLD analysis project Ga0307990, IMG submission 203168) | Marine microbial communities from Ellis Fjord, Antarctic Ocean - #129 | ecosystem: Environmental > Aquatic > Marine > Unclassified | place: Southern Ocean | collected 2014-10-08
AAGGTATGCAGATAACAGCTAAATATAAAGAGAACCTTTTTGGTCAAGATGTAGATTCTAAGGATATAAAGAATGCTAAACTTTATAGTCAACAATCAGGTATTAAACCAAGTAGTAAATCAAACACGGAATTTAAAGACCAATATGCAATACTTAAAAATGGTCAGCGTTTAGTAACTGATATTGAAAAACTACAACCTGAAGATATTTCTAGAGGTATTTATGATGTAGGCATACAAGAGTTCAAAAAATTGCTTAGTGATAAAAGCTTCTTAACAATGAGTACTGAAGACCAAAAGAAAGCTCTAGCAAGTGTTAGTGTTAATACAAAACTAGGTATGTTTTTAGCTAAGTATATTAAAAGTATCTCTGGTACAGCTGTAGCTGAAGGTGAGTATAGAAGATTAAGTAATTTATTTAGTGGAAGTTCATTTGATAATATTCAATCTCTTAAAGCAGGAGTAACTAGTTTTGTTGAGGAATTAGATAAAAGTTTTAGAGATAATGCTGAAATAAATCTTTTAGATAATCCAGCAACAACTTTAGACTTAGTTCAAAGATACAATAATAACAAGCCTAAAACAACTGCTACTAAACAAAAAGTAAATAGACAAACTATGATAGATGCAATTAAGAGAGGACAAAAATAATGAAAATTAATATTGAAAATCTTAAGGATACTTTTCAAATAGGTTATGATGTTTATTTGGATAGCAGGAAAGAAGCTAATAATATAGAGGACTATTATCATAATCGTCAATATACTGATGACCAACAAGTCACATTAGAGAATAGAGGACAGCCTAAAGAAACTTTTAATATTATTAAGTTATTTAGTAGACAATTAATAGGTTACTATTCAACCATTATTAATACTGTTAAAGTTAATCCTGTTCAATATAATGATATAGATATTGCTTGTTTATTAAATGATACAGCATCTTATATTATGAATGCTAATAGTTTTACAGCAGAGGGAGAAGCAGTTAAACTTGATGGTTTCCTATCTGGTTTGTTTTGCTCCTATACTAATGTAGCTGAAACAGGTAAAACTGATGAGTATGGTAGAAAACTTTATAGTATTACTATGGAACATGTACCCTCTAGTGAACTTGTTTTAGATCCTATGAGTACTAGAGCAGATTATAAAGATGCTAGATACATACATAGATTCAAATGGTTACCTAAAGAGTTAGTCATTAAGAATTTTAGTAAATATAAAGTTGATAAATTAGATGCTTATAATAACTTTTTAAACACTGATGAATCTGAGTTTGAGTTTAAATATGGAGAACAATTTCAAGGTATATATAAACAGCATGATAACTTTCTTATAGTTCATTCTATTATGGAAGATGATTCTGAAAATACTTGGTCAGTTTATTGGTCAGGAGATATGATATTAACAAAAGAAAAAGTTACCTATAAAAAAGTTAAATTTCCTTATAGAGTAGTTAAATTAAATACTAGTAATAAAGCAGAATACTATGGTGTTTTTAGAGAAGTGTATGAAAGTCAAAAAGCAATAAATCAAGCTCTTATTCAAATTCAACTCCTAGCAAATACTTCTAAAGCATTTGTACAGAAAGGAGCTGTTGAAGACCTTGGGAAGTTTACAGTATTATTTAATAGAGTAAATGGTGTTATACCTGTAAATAATTTATCAGGTATTAAGATTGAGAATATGGGTAGTGATATAGTACAACAATATACACTTATAGATAAAGGTTTTGATAGAATACAAAGAGTTCTAGGTATAAATGATAGTTTCTTAGGCATGGCATATGCTAGTGATAGTGGTAGGAAAGTTAAACTACAACAAAATGCTAGTATGGTAGCACTAAGATATATAACAACAAAATTAGAACTATACTATAAATTAATAGGTTGGGATACTGTTAATCTAATTCAACAATACTTTACAGCTAATCAAATGCTTAGAGTAGCTGATGAGTCAGTAGGTGAAAGGTGGCTAGAGTTAAATAAGCCTTTACTGCTACCAGATCCAGTTACAGGGCAACCTTCTCAAGTATGGGATGAAGATTTAGACCCAGCAACACAAGAACCTAATAAAGATAAAGAAGGAAATATTATTATGGTTCCTTTAAATGATAGTAGAACAGATATTAGTTTTACTGAGTTTGATATAGAAATAACAACTAATAGTTATAATGATGAGGATGAGAAAAATCAACTCATGCTTGAAACTATGTTAGGTGGTAATATAGGTAATACACTTATGACGGTTAATCCAGCTGGTTATTTAAAAGCATCTAGTTTAAGTGTTAAGAGTATGAAGTCTAAACATAGTCATGATATAGCTAAAATATTAGATGATACTGCTGCTTTATTACAACCCCAACCAGAAATGCAGGATAATCTTGGCGATGCTACTGATGTTAGTTCTCAACAGCCTAAAAGTGCAGAGTTAAAGTTACCACAAAATACTAATGAAGGGGCATAATATGGATTATGATAATATGACAGATGAAGAACTAGAGACAGTTTATAACAAACTGCCTAATAGTTCTGTTAGTGAACAAACTGATTATGCTAATATGTCAGATAAAGAACTAGAGGAAGCTTATAACAAACTACCACAAACTGCTGTTACAGAACCTGCTACAGCAGCAACACCTGATAAGCCTATAAACATAGACTTAACACCTGTTCCACAAGTTGCAACTGAAGATCCTAATATGGTTCAACCTGAAGATGTAACAGCTACTATGCTCACAGAACAAATTGTAGATGAAAAAACAAATAAGATTATTCAAGTAAATCCTTATGAAGAAGCCTTAGAAAATGAGGAAAGAGCTGATAGAGCAAATGCTCTTAGAGCAGACTTTAATCCAATGGGTGGAAATGATATAGCTAATATGAACTTTTGGACTGATGTTAAGGGTAATAAACATGAAACTGGAGATCCTGAAGGTTTAGAAGATACTCTTTTAACACTTATTCCAGCAGGAAAATTTGCTATTGGTCTTGGTTTAAAAGCTAGTGTTCCTTATGATGAAATTGTTAGTGGTATGATGGAGGTAGGAAAAAGTGCTAAAGCTTTGGAAGCAGCTGCAAATCTTATATCTAAATCAGGTAAAGTTACTAAGGAAGAAGTTATAGCTTCTGTATCACATTTATCTGTTGAGGATAAAGTTATAGCTATAGCAATGGGAACTAAAAATCAAAAGTTTATAAATCATATAAAATATGCTATTGGTAATGATAGTATTCTAGCAAGTAAATTACAAGATGAAGTATTAACAAGAACAGATATTCTTAAAGCATTAGGTCAAAATAAATCAGAATTAAAGTCTGCAGGTAAACTTTGGGATGATATGCTAGAGGTAGCTACTAAAGAACAAGTTAGTTATCCCTTAGGTAATATTTCAAATAGTTTAAAATATCTTGATGATTTATATGGTACACAAATGGGTAAAGCAGCAACAGTAGTTAATAAACTAAAATTAGCTAGTGAGGAAGGTGCTAACATTAATCTTGGAGAGTCTTTAAGCTTAAGAAGGAACCTAAATAGATTGCTTCGTAACGCTGAGAAAGGTACAGATGAGATAGGTCACTTAAATCAGATTAAAGATACTATAGACAGTTTTATTAATAATGTAACTAAGAATAAACCAGAACTATCAAAACTTATTAATGATACAATAGAAAATTATGCAAGAACAACAAACAATTTTAAATTATCTACAGCTATGAATAATGCAGTTAATGATTCTGGTAGAATGGATTATAATAAACTATTAAAAACTATTGAAAAACTAGGTTTAAAATCTCCTGAAATAACTAAAGCTGTTGAGATAGCTAAATTGTTTGAGAAAAAATTTGCTACAGATAAAAAGCTAAGTTCCATTATAATCCCAAAAGGGTCTGAAATGGGTGATGTTGGTTATCTAGGTATTAGTCGTGTAGCAAGATGGATTATTGATAATCTTACTCCTTATAATAGACTATTTAATAGAGCAAGATTTAAAGATATTGCTATACAAACAGAAATAAGAAAAAGCATAGATAAATCTAGTAGTATATGGAAGTTTTTAGAAAATGTTAAAGCTAATACAAAACTACCTAATGAGATAAAGGAAAGTTTAGCTAATACATTAAATAAAGCTAAACAAGAAGCTAATAGTGTTAAACAACTTGAGCATAAACCAGGAAACATACCTTTAACTGCTACAGAAAAAGGTACAGTATCAACAGATATTAGTGAGGGTATTCTTAAAGAAAATCAAGATGCTTTACTAAAGGATTTACCCTCCAAAGAAATAGATATTTTCCATGGTAGTAAGAATACTTTCAACTTGAAAGACTATAATTTGAATAAAGCTAAAGAAGGTAATTTAGGGAGAGGTATATATGTAACCAAAAGTAAAGAAGCTATTGAAAAGAAAAGAGATAGTGGATTTGCTTATGATAAAAAAAGATATGCAAGTATTAATCAAGCTAAGAGTGATGGTAACTTTAAGAAATTTACTACTTTTAAGAAGTATAACAAAGCTATGGCTTCTAGTGGAAGTAAGAATGCTTATAATAGGAAATTAAAAGCAGCAGGTTTTGATGGTATAGAGGTTGATACTATAGGTCATAAAGAACAGATAATGTTATTTGATACATCTACTATAAAGTAGATGTAACATAAGTAGAGTTATTAAAATCTTTTTTCTTACTAACCCTTTTATATGCTTGTTCTGATATAGCATTTTTAACAAGTATATGATTAACTATTAAAGTATTACTACCCTCAGTATTTATTATTCTGTCCCTTCTTTGAATGAACTTAAAACCAGAGTAATCACCACTAAGTATAATAAAATGAGTAAGATAACTAAGGTCTGTTCCTTCAGCATGGCTTGTAGAACTGTATATCTTTGCATACTTGAAATGTTTAGTAAGTAATCTACGCTCCCCAATAAAATGACACATAATCCCAATAGTTTCATCATCACCAAACTCCTTTTTAATGTAATCAATCTTCTCAGTATTACCTAAAAATATATACTCTTCATCTATTTTAGCTACACCTGATTCTAGCATATGTAAAGATGTTCTTAATTTCATAGTAGTATCACAAACAAGTTGATAGGCTTCAATATTTAATATGTTATTTAAATTATCTTTAGTTATTACAAGCTTTCCTGAGTTATCACATAGCTTAACTTTCTCAAACATAGAGCTAAATACTTCAGCTATTTTATCCTCTTGTAATTTATTATAAAATTCTTTGGTTTCTTTCTTTAAAGTTACATAGTGTAGTTTATCAACAGCTTGAACACTCTTATCAATACCAGCATCTTCCTGAGTCATATAAATGGTGAATTTATCTATTGCCTTTAATAGTTCAGGCTTATATCTATCATACTGATTAATCTCTCTACCTGCAGCCTTTATATAATAAGGTATTCCATATTGACTGAAAAAACTATAAAAATTTCTATAGTCAAAAGGATTAAACTCAGATATACTCATTTGATGATATATACTATTAGGTGATTCTACAATCGCTGTACCACTTAAATGAATATGTGGCATATTATAACATAAAGCTTTAATTGTTTTATATCTTCCACTAGGCTTTCCTACAGTACCTAAATTATGGGATTCATCTATAATAACCAAATCATAATCTTTGGGATTTAATTTTAAAATAGCTTTATTTTTATTCTGGTCCCATTTACCTACTTGCTCATAATTAGTTACATAGTATTTATGTTTAAGTAATTCATTATTAACTATAAATTTATGCCACCCAGGAATAGCGGCTTTTTTAGTTAAAACTAATACTGAATTAATCTTTAAAGATTTTTCAGTCATTAATAAACTAGTATAGGTTTTACCACTTCTAGGTTTTCCTGCTAAGTAAACATAACCAAGTTGTTTTAGAATTTGCCAACATTTCTCAGCAAATTCTATTTGGTGTGGATAAGGTTTCATTATAGTTCCTCCAATTTTATTAATTATTAATATTTTTCATTGTACTATACTTTGGATAAAAATCCTTTAACAGTATCAACATCTGCCGCTACAATAGAAAAACCTCCAGCAGCATGAATTTTATTAAGATTATATTCTTGTAGTTTAGATACATTATGTCTAGTCTTTGGTGTTTTTACTTCAATACCAAAAAACATACCTTTATAACAACCTAAAATATCAGGTACTCCAGCTTTAGTAGCTGAAATTACCTTAACTACATAACAACCTTGACCTTCTAAATAGTTGACTATTTTCTTTTGTATTTGTTGCTCAGTCATTATAAACATCTTTATCATATCTAATACATATAAAAGTAGGTTGAATATAAGTGTCCATTATTTGCTCATACTCTATTTCTATTGTTTTTCCAATAAATGCCTCAGGCTTCTTTTGTCTTAAGTCATCAGATAATCCACTACCTACACTTACTTCTCTACCATAGGAATCAATTAAATTTAAACCACCTATCATACTTTTATATTTACCTGTGCCTAATTCAGTACCAATACAAAGTAAATCAACTGTAGGTCTTGGCTTTAATTTAATAGAATGATTTACCCTTTTCCCTATATAATATAGAGAATCAGGTTCAACACACATAGTACCTTCCCAACCAAGTTTTGTTATACCTTTAGTATATTTTAAAGCTTCTGTACCACTTAATTTAATAACTGAAATAAGTTTTATATGTTTTAAATTTTGTAGTATATTATCAGCTTTAGCAAGTCTTTCTTCATAAGTTAAAAATTGAGTTTTCTTAGATAGAAAATCAAATACTCTAATATTACTAAGGTTTTCTAGTCTTTCATTATTAGACATACTTTTATTAAAGTTTGTTCTATAAGTTGTTAATATAGCAGACTTTCTTCTGTCACCTAATTTTCCAAGACAACTGTGCATAAACTCACCAATTAAAGTAAAATCTTCATTAGGTAACTTTTGTCTTAAGTCTTCTGATACTGCTTTTAAATAAAATTCCTTCCAATTACTAGTAAAGAATCTAACACTTAAACCTTCCTTAACAATAAATATTTGATTACCATCATATTTAGTAGATACTAAATATTCATTAGTAGGAAATACATCTAGAGTCTTATTGGATAGTTTATCAAATGCTTTACCCTTTTGGGGTTTAAAATTAATTAACATTGTTTACTTCTTTATATAAGTCATAATGTTGGTGTAAGTCTTCAACTGTCTTATATAAATTTAATAAAATTCTGTTTCCATCTATAATAAAACCTTTATAAAAGGCCATACATATTTGAACCTTAGGTTGTTTTGTTTCACCTTTATGATAGTAGTGTACTTGTAAAGATGTAACACCTATGATTTTTGCAATCATAGGATTTGTATAATGTTTTTCATGTAGCATATGAATAGCTACGGGCAAGGATATATGTAAAACAGGTTCCATCTTAACTCCCTTTATGATTCTTTATAGCTATAAAAAATTCTTCTTTCATAGATGGATCTTTAAGAAATAACCCTGTAAGTTTAGTTGTTACTGTATTAGCTCCATTATGTCTAACACCTCTTGTACTTACACATAGATGCTCAGCACTAATCTGGACAGCAATACCAGCAGGTTTAAGTAATGTTTGTAACTCATTTGCAATTTGACTTGTAAGTCTTTCTTGAACTTGTAGTCGTCTAGCAAATCTTTCTACAACTCTATTTAATTTACTTAAACCAACAATTCTATCTCCTGGTAAATAAGCAATATGACATATACCTTTAATAGGTGCTAGATGATGACTACAGTGGCTAAAAACAGGAATGTTTAATTCAATAACCATCTGGTCTGTATCTTCAACACTAAAAGTTGTAAATTTAATTGGATAGTTATAACCTTGTGCCCAATCCTGGTCCCAAGCTCTAATGTATCTTTCAGCAGTACCTTTTGTATGCTCATCTCTACCTTCTTTAGCTATATAATCAATAACAGTTTCCATAGCTTCAATTGCTTGTTCTTTTGTAACTTTAGTTTTCATTCCATTCTCCTTTTTCTTTAAGTATGTCTATTGCATACTTTAGTTCTTTATATACTGTATTATCTTTAAACCCTTTAAGAGCCCAAATTCTTTCAATACAAGTACCACATTTACCACAGTGTTTTTCATCTCCTTCATAACAAGAATATGTTAATGCTGGATCCATACCTTTTTTAATACCTAATTCTGCTATAGCCCTTTTATCCATATATTCAAAAGGTGCTTTTAAACTTACCTTTTGTTCTGTACCCAAGGACATAGCAGCTTTTAAAACAGCATTAAATTCAGGTGTACAGTCAGGATACTGAAGGTTATCTCCAGCATGACTAGCTAACATTACAGAAGAAAGACCTTTACTTTCAGCAATACCTGTAGCTATTGCTATCATAATACCATTTCTAAATGGCACAACTGTACTTCCCATATTATCTTCAGCATAATGACCATAAGGAATTTCTTCATTATTATTAAGCAATGCAGAATCAATATGGGTAAACACTTGTTCAAGATTAATTACACTATGTTTAATGCCTAATTTTTTACAGTTTAATTTAGCACATTTAATTTCTCTTTTATTATGCTTACTACCATAATTAAAACTAATAGCTAAACCTATTTGTTTTTTATACTGATAAAGAGCACTTGTACTATCTAAACCTCCACTATAAATTAATAATATATTCTTCATTATAAAACTCCTCCTAATAATTTATTAACAAAATTAATATTAGCTTGAATAAGTTTATTATCTAAGTCTACAACCACATTAAAGTTAACACTAGTAGTGTCCTTCTTAGTACTTTTATTTAATCTATGGCCTAAGTATCCTTGCCAAATACAAGCACTAGAATCCCAAGAATAAATATACTGTTTAAAGGGATATAACATACCTAACTCATAAATACTATCTGTACTACCTAAGAGATGAATTTTTTTCTTAGGCATCATAGAATCAAGATGGTCACGAAATAGTTCATACCTTGCTCCTGGACAATGTCTATATGCTAAATGTTCTTCTGATACACCAACAAAATCTATTCTATTATCATACATCATGTCTTTAAATTGTACTACTGTTTTTGGTATACACATTACTTTATAGCCACTTTGTTTAAATTCAACAAGACCATCTAAAGTACCATCAGGACAGATAAGTGTTGTTGCATTAATTTCTCTAGCTGCTTCTAATATTGCCTTAGGACTAAGACTACAACCTAGTTCAAAGAAACTATTATCTAAATATTTCTCACCTTGTAATTGTTTAGCTGTTTCCATATACTTAGTATCATTAAGTACAAGATGGGTTAAAAGCATATTTAAACCTTTGTTATACCTTTTGTCTACCTCTAGCATGTTTGCTGTAGGTACTATATGTATTGCTTTAATCATTATCTAACTCCCAATATTTTATGTAACTGAACACTTAAAGTTGTACCTTGTTTTAGACATAGTTCATAGGCAAGTTTATTATTTAACATATTTAAACTATCCTTTTCATTAATAGCACTAATAAATACTTTACTACCTTCTAAATTCCAGTAGTTAATTTCTTTTTTTATTGTATTAACTCTTGTTGTACTAATAAGTAGCTTAACATTATCCCAAACTCCATCAGGTCTTGTATTATAATCTTTAGGTGATAGTGTTGCAAGATTAGCTGAACTAATATTTGTATACTTATAACCATTAGACTCAACACCAACAATTTTTCTATGTTTTTGTAGATACATTATTAGAGGATTAATATTGTTTAAACTAGGTTCTCCACCTGTAATAACAACATACTTTTGCTTACATAATTTAAGAATATTTTCAGCACTAAGTTTAGTAATATTTTTACTTTCTTTATGTAAAGGCTCATCACAGAAAGGACAATTACAATTACAACCAAATAGTCTAATAAATGTTACAGGCTTACCAACCCAACTACCTTCACCTTGTATACTATCAAAAATTTCTACTGTTTTATACATAATCTTTACTCTCTTCAATATTGTAGTAACTAACATTATTACCTATTTGAGTATTTATTGTATCTGCAACAGCCCAACCAGTTAATGTTTCTTGAACTCTTACCTTTAAAATAGGCAAACTTTTCTTAAAACAAATATTATAGATATGAAAAGCCATATTTTCAGCAGTAGGATTATAATCAACTTCAATCATTCTTAAAGGTTGAA
>Ga0307990_1004566_pt1 | contig 10164 bp, 5 predicted proteins | sample EllFjometagen129_FD_203168 | JGI IMG/M metagenome (GOLD analysis project Ga0307990, IMG submission 203168) | Marine microbial communities from Ellis Fjord, Antarctic Ocean - #129 | ecosystem: Environmental > Aquatic > Marine > Unclassified | place: Southern Ocean | collected 2014-10-08
GCGATGAAAAAGAAAGTATTGTATTCACCCAGTACGATCTCCAGTTCATAAGCCCAGTTGTAATAACCATCCAGATCGGTCCATTCCATCTGGGTGAGGTGAGCGTCCTCACCATCTTCGGCCATCCATGGCATGCTGGAAACCAGCTGGAAGGTCCCTTCCTGGGATTCTTCCCGGATCGAGTCCATCACATCGCTGGCTATCTGGGCTGCGGTATACCCTTCGTCAACCACGTCCTCGCCCACATAAAGGTAGGTAAAGCTGTCGGGTTCATAAAATGTCACTGCATAATCTTCCACCTCGATCTCCCACCCGCTTGGGTATAGGAATGTAGCTGAGAAATCGCTGGCGGAATAATACTCCAGGGGGATAGAAGACGCATCGTTGAAACTTTCTGGGACATCGGCTGATTCCGGTGTGGCAGTATCCGTTACTGTGGGGGAAGGCACTACATCGGGTGTATCAGTCACATATCCAGCATCCACCTGTCCCGGTTCCTCGGTTTCGGCAACCGCATTTTCTACCAAAGCGGCAACGGGAACAGTTTCTATTATTGGTTCAGGGTGATAATTAATATTTCCTACGCCAGAATATACAGCGAGGGATATCACCGCTACGGCTATCAATCCTAACCAGAAAGGCCAGCCTTTATACCAGGGAGCCTGAGGAATTGTACCGATGCTCTTCTGCGGACTAGATTGAGTAAACGAGGAGGCTGGTTTCCTTGCCAATGTTATGGGAGCTGACTGTGTTTCAGGAAATTCAGTTAATCCGATTGCGGTTTCCAGGGCAGTCAACAAATCCAGGGCGGTTTGATAACGTTGGTCCGGATTTTTGGCCATACATTTTAAGACTACCTTCTCTGCCTCTGGAGAAATCTGGGCGTTATACAGTCTTGGCGAAGGAGGATCCAAATTAATCTGTTCCCAACGAACTTTGGCGCTGGTGGTCCCTGTCGTGGTTGCCTGTTCTCCCGTAAAGGGACGCTCCCCGCCGGTCAGCATCTCATACAATACAATGCCCAGGGCATAAATATCCGACTGGGGAACCGGATCCAAACCCTTGACCTGCTCCGGGGCCATATAAGCCGGAGTGCCCGCTCCCACCATAGTGGCCGTGGCGGCGTCTGCTAACCGGGCAATCCCAAAATCAGCCAGCAAAACCTGCCCATGCTGATTGATCATAATGTTGCCGGGTTTGATATCGTTGTGAATCAATCCTTCTTTGTGGGCATAGGCTAACGCTTGACATACCCCCTGCATTACATGGAGTATGTCCGCGGATGGATAGGGGCCTTTTTGATCAAAGATCTTCAGCTTGAGATTGTCACCTTCGATATAATCCAGCAGCATATAAGCCAGTCGGCCTTCTTCTTCCAGCCCATAGAACCGTACGATATTCGGGTGCTGCAAGCGGGCTAGGGTGTCAGCTTCGCGTCGGAAGCGCCGCATGAACACTTTGTCGATTGCCAGATCCTCATGCATCACTTTCATGGCCAACATCGTGCTGCGGTGATTGTCCCAGACTTTATAGACCTCAGCCATTCCTCCTCGTCCGAGATGCTCCTGGACTTGGTAACGATTCTTGAGCGTCTGACCAACTAAGTTTTTCATCCTCCCGATCTCCTTATGTGAAGCCCGTCTCCATCAAATATAAACTTTGTGTAATAATAATGTCCGGCTTTTTATTACCTCGTTCCAGAGATTATTATACTCACAGGGAACCAGGTTTTAAAATATTTGCCATCTGAGCAGTTAGCTTTCCTTGATATAGAAGGGATCAGCTTGTTCGATTGAGTCAGGACATAATAGCTGTGAGAGCTGTATTGATGTCCTTTCTTCTGTCTTTGTCCCAGGTGTCCAGTTTTGTAAAAAGCTCAGCAGTTTCCCTGCCTTCTTCATCTTTAACGAATAAAGTCCTAAAGTTTTCAGGCTGAAAAGGCAGGGCGATTTCATTGCGACTTATTTTTCCCACCAATGCATCAAAAACTGGATAAAAATGGTGATTTGGGTCAAATATTGATGAAATATCAACTTACAAGCCCCTCTTTTCCTGTGAAAATGTCCTTCATGAAGTCCCGTGGTTGAAGGGGTTGTTTTTGTTTGTTTTTTAGATTAATTGACGTGGAATTCGGGTATAACTTAACTACCAATGCAAAAAAACTCCGAAAAAGCTATAATCCGATAGAACCTCCTTAGAAAGGTGTCCAAACATGACTCTCACTACAAAAATTGCCCTACTGCTTGATATCGGAAAGAGGAAAGCCTACCAAGAGGATTTTGCGGACTATTTTGAGCCGGACGATCCACAAGTACTGAAGCAAAGCGGCAGCATCTTTATTGTCGCAGACGGGGTAGGAAGATCTTCAAGAGGTGATTTAGCCAGTCGTTATGCAGTTAAATCGTTATTGCATGAGTACTACCACCGCCCTGATCGGGAAATTGGCGACCGTTTAGAAAAAGTCGTCAAACAAGCAGGAAATGAGATCCATGCGCATGCGGAAGGAAGCGACTCTTACCGAATGATGGCTACGACCCTTGTGGCGGCGGTCATCAGGGGCAATTCCCTGACTATTGCTAATGTGGGAGACAGTCGAGCCTATTTGCTTCGGAGTGGAAAAATCAAACAACTTTCAGAAGATCACTCTTTAGTGGAAGAAATGCTTCGCAACGGCACGCTGACACCGGAAGAAGCCAAAAAATCATCCCTGAAAAACCAAATCACCCGCAGCCTGGGCGGAGAAAAAGACGTTAAGGTAGATGTGTTTCGGGACATACCCGTGGAGCCTGGCGATCAGGTCCTGCTCTGCAGTGACGGCCTCAGCCGGTATACCAGCAATGAATTTCTGGCCGATCAGATGGGAAAAGGCTCCCCGGACCAGGTTGTTAAGAGGTTGGTTTCCTATGCCAATCGCCAGGGTGGCGTGGATAATATATCAGCCCTGGTGATAAAGGTTGGAGAGCTAATAGAGGAAAGGATACCCGCCGGTCCCCCCAATGCATTACCGCCAGCGGTACATTGGGAATCCCTGGAAGAGCAGCTAGCTGAACCAGCGGGAGCAGGATCAGGCAGGGAAGATAGAAAAAAGAAGATCCTGGTCCCAGCCCTGGCCGGGACGGCTTTACTGGTGGTGCTTGGCGCGTTAGTTTTTACACCTTTCGGAACCATCCTTTTCTCCGGAGCACCCTCACCGACGGCGGTCGAAAAAGAAACTATTATCGTATTGGAAGACATAGAACCGACCCCGACTGCGCAGCCCCTCGCGCCTACAATAATGCCCACCCAGGAGCCGACTCCTTCTATAACCGAGGAATCGCCCATTATGCCTGAGATCGCTCCGTGCCTGGTTCGTTATCAGCAACCTGATCCAAGCACAAACTCGCTTTTCTTGCTGCTGCGGGATGACTTGAAGAAAGATATCTCCTACCAGGCGTTCATTGCAGAATATGCCCCCTTGGTTTCCTGTCTTGAAGAGGTTGAAAGTGGATGTGCCTACGACCCGACTGCCTACGAGTGGGTGGAAGCTGGCTGGTTAATTGAACTGCCTGAAATTGAAACGGGAAACTGTCTAGCCGCCGGAGGAACCGTAGTTCTTGAGGGGGGGGTACAGATCGCGCCTAGCCCGGGTCAGTAAGGAAAGAAAGTCCTATTATTTAGCAGTGTGTGACAAAAAAATACACACTGATACTGTGCTTCTTTGAGGAGAAAATGAATGTCTAATCTGGTTGGAAAAGTATTATCCGGGCGTTATCGAGTCGATGAGTTGCTTGGCCAGGGCGGCATGGCCGAGGTCTATAAAGTCTGGGATCAGGAACGAGCTACTTATCTGGCGTTAAAGCTTCTCAAGGAAGACCTTGCCCAGGACGTGGTATTCCTGCGGCGGTTCCGACGGGAAGCCTCCAGCCTGGACCGGCTGCAGCATCCCAATATTGTACGGTTTTATGGACTGGAGCAGGACGATCTGCTGGCATTCATTTTGATGGATTATATTGCGGGAAGCAGCCTGAAGACAAAAATCTACCAGAGCCGGGAATCTGGGATGGATTCCCTAGAGATGTTGAATTATATGCGAGGAATATGCAGCGCGCTTCATTTTGCTCACCGCTCAGGGACCATACACTGCGACCTCAAGCCCGGCAACGTGCTGATAGATGAACAGGGAAAACCCCTGGTGACCGATTTTGGCATAGCGCGGTTGACAGATGCTGCTACCGCCACTATGGTGGGGATAGGTACCCCGGCTTACATGGCCCCAGAACAGGTCAAGGGTCTGGATCCGGTTCCCCAGACAGACATTTATGCACTGGGGATTGTGTTATACGAGATGCTCACGGGGGGCGAGCGCCCATTTACAGGTGAGAATGCCAACACTACTGGAGCAACCAGCGCCAAAGTGCGTTGGGAACAGGTCAACCTGCCTCCACCATCACCGAGGAAGTTCAACCTGGAAATATCACCCGAGTTGGAAGCGGTGGTGCTGAAGTGCCTGGCAAAAGATCCTGGTGAACGCTATAAAACCCCGCTGGATGTAGTTAAAGAACTCGAGCAATCGTTGACGGGAAAGGTCAAACAAACAACGGTTCCGGACAATCCTCCAGCTGCTCAAATCCGGGAACAAAAGGAATATCAAAACTCCCAAGGAGACCAATCTCGGGCAGAATATTCCCACACAAAAACTCCCCGGGAAACTGTTTCGCAAAATTGGTGGCGGCGCTGGGGAGGCTGGCTGGGGGCAGGGGGGATCCTGATCGTTGCCTTGGTCGTGATACTCGCAAAGGGGGGCATATATGGGCTGCAGCAGCTGGCTGCTCCCACAAAGACCCTTCCGTCCACAATTACACCTTCGCCTATACCACCTACACTTACACCTGAGCCGATAGCAACGCCGATAGTCTACAATGTTGAAATTAATGTCGTTGATGAAGAAGGTAACAGTATTCCTGAAGCAAAAATTATCCAAGATGAAATAGTTGAATTTACTGATGACCAAGGTGTTTGGCGTAAGTCTTTTCAGAACCCGGAGTTTTCAATCAATGTTTGGGCTCAAGGATACTTGTTACAAGAATATTCATCTGTCCTAAATCCAGGAGATCATGAAATCCTCACACAATTACTCAATGACCCATTTGGTATACAAGATCCTGACTTAACATTAGATGGATACGAACTTGTCTTTGTTGAAGATTTTCAAGATAATATTTCCGATTGCATTATAGATGGAAATGGAGCCGTTGTTATGGATGACTCAAATCAAGAAAACCAACTACTTCTTGTTGATCTGCGAAATCTCGATGAGGGCTTTACTTGTAGTTTTGGCCCAACGAATATTGAGAATGCTATCATTGAAGTTGATTTTCGATATGTAGATATTCGATATAATGACTTTGAGGATGGTGAATATTTCAATTGGCAGGGATATGGAATAGGGTTTCGCGATGGTTTTAGTGTTGAAGGTTATCCTTTACAAGTGGAGTGGGGACCTCAACTACAAATAATCGATTTCACAGAGGACGAGTGGAAATTCCCATTGGTCGTAGATCGAAGTATTCAGGAGGCTCGATGGTATAAACTGAATACCAAATATAATGGAAATAAAGTGGAAGTGAGAATGGATGGTTATTTGCAATTTAATTATTTAAATCCTCCTACAATGATCAACACAGAGCCAGCGCATATTACTGCATACTCCCAAGCTCACATTCAATTTGACAATATCAAGATGTGGATACCAAGCGAATAAGTACCAAACCATTGCATTGTTCAAGTCGCCGAGCCATGGATTTGCTGGACATACCTCGGCCGCTGTTGCGCCTCCTGAGACAGAGAAGGATTTTGATTTTTTGATATAGTTAGCTGATCAAATTCGGAGAGCAGATTACGCAAAAGTTAAGAATGTCTATTTTTGAATTGTTTAGTTAATGGGCTAGATATCAGTGATAATTTGAACAAAAGTATAGCCCGGTAGGAATAAAGCCTTTATCCGCCAGGTCGCAGGCTCGAATCCTGCTGGGCCCACCCACAAAATATTTATCAACGATTGTGTAACAATGGGGGAGGGGAGAAGTTATATTTATAGGCGTTTTGCAGTATTGGGCTAAAACGGAGAAAGTAAACAGTGGATGGGTCACAATATGGGCATATATTGTGGGAAACATCATAAGGCCCATGTATAGGACAAACTTTTTCCATTGTTCTAAACCTCTCCTAATTTCTCTATTCTTCATGGGTAGCATGTCATTTATTTATTGGAAAAACTCTCTACCTGAATAGATGTGCAACAAATTTCATTAAGGCCAATAACCCTCATACGGAAAGCCAGACTGAATTCTCAATAACCAAAAGTGTGAAACGAAGTGATGATATTTACAGACATCTCATTGATCTTCTAGTGGCAGAGTTTGTTTATGTTTTTTGATCATTTTAGAATCCGCTTTCTGTAGATAAACTCCACTTTCAGTATTTAAATTGCCAATAGTCAAAGAAAAATCATCTTTATACACAGAAAAAATTGGTTGATTATCATCTTTTTTATAAATCCAAAAATCACGGCTTTCAAAATCAGTCACTTTTTCTCTACTATTTGAATTATGCTGATAAAGTGTTGTTAATCCCTTGGGCGAACCACTGTGATGTTCGAATTCAAAGAGTTTTGTTTCTGGCTTCTCTTGACCGATACGTACAAAGAAATTCTTAGATCCTCGTGGCAAATTAAAATTATTTCTTTCATAACCATATAATTTAATTTCCATAGTTTCCGATACATCAAGCTTTACTATTTGGCCGTCTAAATAATTCTCACTCCTCAACCATTTTTTGAATTCAAATGGAAATTTTAGTTTTTTTGCATTCTCAATACATCTCACACATTTAGAGATATTACTCTGTGGAGTATCGTGTAAATCGGAAATATATTCGAATAATTGTTCTGCTTCAAATATTCTTTCAAGAAGATTTGCATATGGTGGACGAGGGAATTCCTGAGAATCTTTTTGAAATGTAAGATATGAAATATATTCCAACACAATTGAACTGATTTCATCTACCTCACAAGATGATAGAGATGTTTGTTCTCTTATATGTTTTTTGTACCGTTCTAGTCGATCCGATTCTTGTTGAAAGGAAATCTCCTCCATTTCCATATAGTCATCTAGTTCCCAATCAAACGTTTTAAATATTAAGAGTTCCAATTCTTTGTTCATCTTTATCCTCAGTGAAAATATATGTAAATCCTAATTACGTCCTAATCTTATAGAGACGAGATTCAAATGATAAGGTTTCCTTTCAAATAATTGGAGCCGAAAAACCATCATTCAAAACCTTCCTCTGACTCGTTGAGATGGAAGCAGGCATACTAATTGGAATCCTTAAACTGTATCTTCCATGCTCCTCACCGATACTGGACCTAACATCTCGCTGATAGTTTATCTAGGTTGGGTCAAATTCTCACCAACATTGGTGCATTCAGATTGTCTATCTCGAGTTTGAAATTGACACACCCGGGAAGATTTCTCTGTGCCGAGAGTTAAAGGCATGGCCTATACAAACATCATTAGAAAAACTTAGTTCTCCCTGAATTCCACGTCAACATAAAATTTTCTTCATTTACGTTCAACTGGTGAAGAATTTTGGGGGAACTTTCAATATTGTAGCATTTTTTGTCACCACCTAATCATGAATTTACGGATATTTCACGTGAAATAATATATTTTTAAATTTAGAAGTTAAAAAACAATGTGAAGCAGAATATTGGGTAAGGTAAACAGACCTCATAAAACACACTGAAGCCAACACCGGAATATTCGACACTATTTTCTTAGAACAAGCAATTTTCATACACATCTTTATACGGATATTTTGCTGAAAGTTTCATAACCACATATCTTGCCGTTCTGATAATCTTCCCAGCAAGAAAAACATACTTTAAACGGAATGTCTTGATTTGCTGTCTGTATTCTGAAATGCATAGAGAATCAAATTTGAACAGTAAAAACAGATTGTATGAAAGCATCATCATTTGAAATACTGCCTCATTTGGCCAAAACGATTTTAGCAAAAGATGGCCAACCGCCATGTCATACTTGGCTTCCTTGATGTAATTCTCAGCGTTGCCACGCTTTTTGTAAGAAACGACAATTTTTTCTGAAGGTAGTTCAGTATTGGTTACAAAGAAAAAGTATTCGTATTCGTTGCCGTCTAAGAGAGATAATTGTTCTCTGTCTTTTTCTGGTTTCAATATCCGAGAGACTATAAATTTTCTGTCTTTGCCCCATGTATTTAGTTTCGTAAAAAGCTCAGCCGGTTTTCTGCCCTCATCACCTGTCACGAATAAAATGGATGGATCCGTTACTTGAGAAGCAAGGGTTGGATACTGTTTTCCCTTTATCAAATATTTGCAACCGGCGAATTCTATTGTTTCGATAATATTTTCATCAAAGTATCCGCTGTCCATTCGGAACATGATTTCTAAATCATTCGATTTGGTGTGAGCAACGATTTCTTTGATCATTTCAGCTGCGCCGTTTGCAGTATAAGTGTTGCCGCTTCTCACAAATCCAGTGATATATGCCTTTAGTTCATCACAGAAAGCAAACTGGATATTGTAACAATGGTTGCCAGGCTTTTTTGGGTTATATCCTTTTGCCGTTCCTTCTTGGTGGCCTTCTACGTTGACAACACTGCTGTCAATATCGATTGTGATGGATGTTAGCTTACTTTTAGAAAGTAGTTTTTTGAAGACTTTGAAATTGATCTCTCTAAACATATGGGTTGTTTTATAGCTGAAGTTTCCTAAAAACCTTGATACCGTTTCAGGTTCCTTCACTGAAATATCAAACTCGGTAATCAGGGGATCACCTTGCAGAAGTTTGAGCCGTTCCAATTTCTCAATTCCAATAAAATGGCCGCACAGCATCGTTTTAATATGGTTCATCTTGATTTTGTTGGTTGATGCATTATCAAACACAAGGTCGTTGTCAATGAGTTCAAAAATTCCATTGGTCTTTGCATTTTCAAACAGAAGAAATATACCTGCATTTGATGTCAGATTCTTGGCTGCAAAATCAATTTTATTGATCACAATTAAGTTCCTTTTCGCTGTTGCTGTTTTATTTATTTCAATTTTAACATGCGAAGAGGGGGTGAAAATTAGCTGACCCAATCGTTTTTTTCTTTCACCCATTGGGTGAAAACCAAACTTGACGAAACCCTTGAGTTTTCAGGCTGAAAAGGTTGTTTTGTGTGTTTTTTGATTAATTGACGTAGAATGCGGGTATATTATTATTCGCTAAATTCCCACCTTTTACTCTAAAATTTCCAGCGTTCTGTCACTGTTACCTCACTGTATAACAGTGGATACCCCTAACGCCTCCGGAAATTGCGGAAATTGCCCTAAAACCTCGTAAAATCTATCAATATCTATGGATACCCAATCCCCTAAAACCTCCCGAAACTTCCCGATTTTCCGCACTATACCGCAATATAATCTCACTCGATAAACTCGAAAAGTTGTAATATATTGTAATATCTTCTCACTCGCACCCGGGACAAAATAGCGATTTTCGGAAACATAATGAAGTATAAATTCCGACATAAAACCGCAATAAAACGCAATATAATGCCCCTTGACCCCATTCTCATTTGTTCAGACACATATTGCCATAAAACCGCAGTATCACGACACATAACGCCCCCCCGATTGACAGACTGCCTCTCCTTAAACCAAAACCGCGCTTTGGAGCGGCCTCAGCTCCAGCACGGTTGGTATTGAGGAGAATGCTTCTAAAGCATACTGAAAAAAGAAGGAAAAGAACTTATCAAAAGTTAAATAAATCCTAAGAAATTTCTTATAATACATCCTTGTGATTAGTTGTTGTGCAACGGCTTCGAGTTTAGTGATGATTTTTCTAGCCACCAACCTCCCCACAAAAAAATAAAGCAATTGTTTCTAATAGCTCTATATAACTACAATAAATGTCGCACATCATCCTATCGCCCCGTATGTGTCCCAAATCGCCGCGCCGCTGGTCTCATTCGAATACACGGCTTGGTAAATTTCGGTCACTCTCAAATTATCTTGACGTGCTACTTTACGCGCACTCGCTTTGCGCTGGGCTGGGGTATGGCAGAATAGCCGCACAAACTCACTAGCAAGATCACCACTCAAAG
>Ga0307990_1004567_pt1 | contig 10164 bp, 8 predicted proteins | sample EllFjometagen129_FD_203168 | JGI IMG/M metagenome (GOLD analysis project Ga0307990, IMG submission 203168) | Marine microbial communities from Ellis Fjord, Antarctic Ocean - #129 | ecosystem: Environmental > Aquatic > Marine > Unclassified | place: Southern Ocean | collected 2014-10-08
TAAGGCCGGTCGCAATATACCCAATTTGACCGGTTTTTAAACTATCAACCATTTTCATTTCCGGAGAAAAATATCCCAGCTCTTTTATTTTAAATCTGTTCTCCAAAGCTAAAAAGCACGCATCCTGATTATCTTTAAACTCACCATCAAAAACTCGAACGCTGACTATTACCCCTTTGTGGTTGTCATAAAAAGAATCAAAAACAAGGGCTCGGGAATTATTATTCCCCACGGCATATTCACTATGTTTTGGAGATGGAAATTTTAGAACCACCCCTTCCAAAAGTTCAGTTATCCCTTCCCCGGTCTTAGCTGAAATCAGATAAACTTCGTCCATTGAAATCTCTAAAAGTTCGGCCACTTCAGCTATTAAATTATCAAGCTCACTTCTATCTTTAAAAAGGTCTATTTTATTTATCACTCCTAAAAGAGTGAGTCCGGCTTTCTTAGCGCTTCGAAAATTTGAAAGGGTTTGAGCTTGAATCCCCTGTTTGCCATCAACTAATAATATACCGCCCTCAACCGCCGCTAAAGCCCTGGAAACTTCATATGAAAAATCGGAATGTCCGGGAGTATCTATTAAGTTGAGAATATACTCAACTTGATTTACGGATTCCCGCCGATTGTCAGCTAATTTTCGCTGATGTTCATTCGTGTTAATTCGTTTTCCATCCGTGTTAATCCGCACGTTCGTATGGTATACCATACGAACCGGAGCCATCTTAATCGTAATTCCCCTCTCCCGTTCCAATTCCATTCCATCTAAATATTGTTCTTTCATCTTTCGGCTATCCACCGTCTCGGTTATTTCCAAAAAACGGTCAGCTAAAGTTGATTTGCCGTGGTCAATGTGAGCAATTATACAAAAATTACGTATGTTATCCATAAAATCAAAAAATTATACGACTATATCTAAACAATAAATCAAAAAATAGCACTCTCTTGCTTTCTTGTTTTCTACTCTTTTATCACCTCTTCCTCAAACTGATTCTTCAAGGTAAGGTCAACTGTTAATCTCTTTGATGGATTGTCTGTCTCGTATTTATACATTGATGAACCCGACTCCTCCCAGATATAACCCAATGGGGCGCTGATTTTCAAGTTAAGGCCGGTGTCCGAACCGGATTGTTTATCAAACACAAATTGAAATTTCTTACCCGACTGAAGATTGAAGTTTTGTAAGGTTGGATTCTCATATTGAATCTCCAAATTACTCCTCTCACCGGCTTCGGTTAAAAGCCAAGTTGCAAAAGCTTGCTTGCCGAATTCATTTGTTGTCCAGATATTATAGGTTTTATTATAAATTTTAGTCTCCTCAATTTCTCGGAGGGCCTCAAGTTTTTCATATGAATCATCATATTCTTCCGTTATTTCATAGCGTTCGTCACCACCACTTGAGAAAATCAAATTTGAACCGGAATTAGTGAATATTTTAATATAATCCTTATTGCTCTCCCGATACCATAAATCTTCCTGGTTTTCACCGTTATGCTCCCGGGCAATATTAATATCTCCGAGTACGCCGCCTTCAGTATTAACGTTAAGCCAAAGATTAATACTTTGATTAACAAAAGCGTCGCTTTTTCCACCGGCTATATTGGCATTTACAACCGCTAAATAACTGCCCCAAAAACCATCCGGAGGGGTATACACTTCCCCGGCTATGTCATATTTTCTAAAAAGATTATTAATCTGCTTGTCTTGGGCGTAGAACATAATATCCTTGTTTTTAATATGTTCTCCCAAATCTTCAATTAGTTCCTTTGTATCTTCATCACTCAAACCTTCAAACCGCTCTAAAATCTTTGGAGCTAAGACTGTTAGAATTTTCTTGGGATTCTCGCCGGCTTGTTTATCCTTGCCGGTCTCAACTTCGCGTTGGAGCTCGGCTAAGAAGTTTTCATAATTAACTGTCAGTCCATATTCTTCAAGTTCAATCGGCCCGACATATTTCATAATCGTTGCTAAAACATTCACGCCTATTCCAATCACTCCTTTAAATTGAACATTATTTTCTTTATATATCTTCGAATCTTCAAGCATATTCATAGTTGTCTCGGCTGAGGTCGGAAAGTTAAAGAACCAATTAGCGTCTCTGGCGCCCCAGTCTTTGGTAACTCGCTGCAAAGGTTCCGGGGCAATATATTTTTCATCAAAGTTCATCGGGTGATCCGGCCAATATATATCTTCAACCACAAGTTCTTTCATCTGTCCTCCTTGAACTACTAATTCCCCGTAACTACCCAAAAAACCGCCGGCCGGCCGAAGTTCAGACGAATTTTGGAACATTAAAAGTATGCGGCAAGGCTCCTCCGAATCAAAAAGGTTAATTACCCCGGTTAGAAAATCTTCAACAACATAAAGGTCATTACTATACGCGAAGTAGTTTTCTTTTAGAAATTCCCCCGCCCGGTCAAAATATGTAAATTTATTAATATCGCTTGCGCTATTCCGCAAAACCTCAGCGTCTAATCTTACTTGTTTAACCAGTTCCCGGCTTTGCTCTATAAGCTCCAAAAATCTCGCTCCATCATTTTGAAAATATACAAAGCCATTGTATTGTATTTCAGAAACAAGCGCCGAAAACCGAATAAGGTTAATGTTAAATCGGGTAATCTGCTTCAAAAATCCACCGACATCTTTAAGAAATGGAATAAATTTAAAACCTGCGCTCAAAACAAAATTCTTGGGATTATTGTAAATAAATTGATCTATCTCTTGTAATTTCTCTTTACTCTTTTGAAGTGAGACTTGGGCTTTTCCCGGTTCAAACTTTTTTATTAATTCAAACGACCGGAAAAAATTCTCTGAAATTGTTTCTCCTTTAGCCTCTAAAGCTACCTTGGCACTTTTTACATTTACTACCGCGAAAGCACCCAATAAAATCAAGATAAATACCACGAGCCCAACACCCCATTTCAAAATTTTACCCCAAGGAACTCCACCGCCTTTATTATATCCACCGGCGATTCTACGAAGATTTAAGTTTAAAAACTCTCGGGACTTTTCATAATTAAAATCCCGTTTTTTAATATCCACTAAAACTGATTCAATATTCTTTTTCGGTACTTTTGCCATAATTGTTGAAATTTTAGAGCTCATAAGAGCGATGAAAATTTCACCACAATTATGAGCACCCCGTACTTACCGCGGCAAATGAGGAAAAAATTGAAATCTGTTTCTATTTTTTCCGAATGCCGCCGTGGCAAGCTCTGCTTGTATGCGCTATCATTTACTAATCTAATTTATATTAATTAACCTTGGTTATATTATTATAGGGCAATCCGCGTGCACCGAATAGGTGCTTCCCGTTTTGGGCGAAGCGGATTGCTGTTATCTTACTCGCGCATTACACTCGGTAGCGAGGATGAAATTAAAACACGAATGTGTTTTCATTTCAGACGAGTGCCCCGAGAGCAAGCTTTGCTTACAGTTCGGGGTCGCCATAAATTTAGCTTATTCCTTAAAATCAAATCCCTGTTCTTTCAATATTTTCAGAAAGTTCTCTTTGAATTTTTTCTTTGAAAATCTCTCTGCCCGCCGTGCTATGTATTTTCGGTCAAGGTTCATATTTTCAAAACTTCTTATCGCGCTAATAAGCGAATCCGTTTCCTGAACTTCAAAAAACACTCCCGTTTTATTATTCTCCACAATCTCTTTTGCTCCTCCGGCATTATAGGCGATAACCGGAACACCGCAAGCTTGAGCTTCAGCCGCTACCAAACCAAAATCTTCAATTTGAGGAAAAATAAAAGCTTTAGCGTTACTGTACACTCTCCGTAATTCATCATCGCTGATACCGGAAATAAATTCAATATTCGGTCCGGCAATTTTCTCCAACTTTCGTTTCTCCGGTCCGGAACCAACAATCTTCAAAGGCTTATTTAGCTTGTTAAACACGTCAATACCAAGGTCAAAAAGTTTGTAATATAGAAAACGTCCAACCATAAGGTAATAATCACCATGGTTTTTAAAAGAATCCGGCTCGGGATAAAATTTGGTCAAGTCAACCGGCGGATATACTACATGAGATTCTCTTTGGTAATATGACTCAATTTTTCGAGCTATATAATTTGAATTTGCTACAAATATATTTACTCTCTCTGAAGCTTTTTTGTCCCAGTTTTTAAGATATCGAGCAATCGGACTAAAAATCTTAGCAAAAAATCTCGGCGAATACTTAAAATTTCCAAGATAATCAAACTCCCAAGCGTATCGTAAGGGCGTATGACAATAACAAATATGAAAAGGGGCTTTTACTCCAATTCCTTTACCATACCCGGCACTTGAAGAAATAACCATGTCGTATTCATCTTCCGCCTTTATCGTTTCTGCCAGAATAGGCATAAGAGGTATAAAAAGCCGGTGATTATTCTTAACCAAGCGGTTATTTAAAACGCTCGCTTTTTTAAAATTTTTTTCAAAACTACTCGGAAGTTTATCTTTGTCATAAAGAAGTGTGTAAAGGTGAGCGTCCGGAAACATTTCAAGAATTGTTTCTAACACTCTTTCAGCCCCACCGTACTGATTTAAATAATCATGTAAAATCGCAATCTTCATGCCAATGTTGTCTTAATTTATGAGTGAAGCTCAATGCTGAACGAAATAAATTTAGTTACAACATTGAGCACCCCCTCACTCACGTTTATCTATTGAATATGTATTTAATGTTTTTCGTAATATCGACTCCGTCTTTTGTTTGTTCTGTATTTAAATATCTTATTTCAGTGAGTGAGGGGGTTAGTTCGTATTACTAAATTTTCTTCGCTGGCGCTTGAAAATTTAGATACTTACTATCGGGATTCATAGGTTATTTCCATCTTACCCCACCTCCCATGCTTTCACAAATCCAATCATTGACTATAACCAAAATATATGCTAATGTTTAAGCAGTTCCGATTTTCTCCAAATTTCTAATTTGGAAAGAAAATCGAGAATCCACGATATTGTATCTAAATTAAAATTTAGACAATATCGGGAATATTTGAAAACTAAAAAAGAAAGGAGTTTTAAAATGAATGAATTTAAAGAAAAACTAGAAAAGTTTCTTGGTAAAAATCAAAAAAGCAATCTTGCTAAAATTAATCCTGACAGGTTAATGAAGCTTTGGAAAAATACTTCTTCGGGCAGTAAGTCTCGGAAAATGATTAAGGGGAGGATGGCTGAAGTGTATTCTGAAATCTCTGATCCTGACAGGTTAATGAAGCTTTGGAAAAATACTTCTTCGGGTAGTAAACCTGAGGAAATGATTGAGGGGAGGATGGCTGAAGTGTATTCTGAAATCCTGCCTGAAATCTCTGATCCTAAGAGGTTAATGGAGTTCTGGGAAAATACTTCTTCGGGTAGTAAGCCTCGGGAAATGGTTGAGGGGAGGATAATAGAACTTGTTTCTTCTATCAAACCGGAAGAAATCCCTGATTGGTTTTCAAAAATAATTTCTAAAGAGAAAAGCTTTCCGGACAGCTTTAGGGGAACTATTAAAAAGAAAGCTGAGGAAATTTATGATAAGCTTTATTCATAAAATTCCTTTTGGACAAACAAAGCCGTGGATGTTAAAACATCCACGGCTTCTTTTTTAAAAAGCTTCTGTATTTACTACTCATCCCGATTTTATCAAAATCTTTGATTTTGAAATAAAATCGAGGATCCTCGATGCGGGACGAAATTAAAATTTCGAACGCATCGGGACTAAACTCCTGTCGGGTCTGAAAAGAAAATCCACACAGATTTTCCAATAATTTTCATATCCAGCCAAAACGAACGATGGGCTACATAATAAGCGTCTAGTTCCAACTCGCGTTTATAAGATAATCCCGAAGCGCCGCTAACCTGCGAAAGTCCGGTAACTCCTGTCTTTATGTCTATTAAAAATTTATACTCCGGCGGATATTTTCTTACTTCTTCCGGTTCATGCGGACGCGGTCCTACAACTGACAACTCTCCTTTTAAAACATTTAAAAATTGAGGAAACTCGTCTATTCTGAATTTTCTTAGAAACTTTCCCGTTTTTGTAAGCCGAGGGTCGTTTTTAACTTTAAAAAAGGGACCGTCATCCCGCTCATTCAAATGTTCCAAATCTTTCTTCATATTTCTCGCTCCCACTATCATTGACCGAAACTTATAAACTTGAATTATCTTCCCCTCGCTCACTCTTGGAAGCTTAACAAAGACCGGTCCCCTATCCTCAATTAAAATCGCCGCCGCAATGAACGGCGTGAAAGGAATAATAAATATAAAACAAAGTATTGAAACTAAAATATCAAAAATTCTTTTCAACATAATAATTAATAGTAATCAGCGAAATAAAATGGAATAAACATCACTTCTCTGGAAGCTTTCGGAGGCATTTTGGCTTGGTTCCCTCATATGCGCGCATATGAGGGACAAAATGCTGAGAACGCAGACAGTCATTTTCGCTGGAAAAATAAACTGTCGGTTCCAAGGAAGTGATGTTTATGGAATAACTATTCAATAATGATAACAAATTCACCTTTTATTTTCCCTTTTTCAAAATGACAAACCGCTTCCTCTAAACTACCTCTAAAATGTTCTTCATATATTTTCGTAAGCTCCCGCCCTATAAACACCTCCTTATCATCACCCAAAACTTCCGCGAGTTCCCTTAGCGTTCTTTCAACTCTATGAGGTGATTCATAAAGCACCACCGGTCTTGTTTTAATTTCAGCCACTCGCCCAAAGAATTTTCGCCGTTTATTTTTCGCCGGTGGATATCCTAAAAAAGTAAATTCATTGGCCGGCATTCCCGAAACCGAAAGGGCCGCTACAACCGCTGAAGGCCCCGGTACCACTCTTATTTTTGTGTTTGGTAAATTCTTCTGCACAAACTCAACCATTTTCCCACCCGGATCGGAAATTCCAGGCGTTCCGGAATCAGATACAAGAACGATTTCCTTACCTTCTCTCAAAAGCTTCTCGGCCTCTTTAAATGCTTTCTCCGGCTTATGTTCGTTATAACGTCTTATCGGCACGGCTATTTCAAAATGATTTAAAATCTTCTGAGTCACCCTGGTATCCTCGGCAAAAATCAAATCGGACGACTTGAGTATCTCAAGCGCCCGTCCCGATATATCACCAAGATTACCTATTGGTGTTGCAACTACATATAAAATACTCATAATTTAGAACGAAAACTCCCCATGTTCGCTGGATTTAGCAATATTAACTGAGTGAGTTCTTAAACCAGATTCAATAATACGGCTAATGAGCTCCGGGAACATAATTTTCTTAGCTCTCGCTTCTTGAGGCAAAAGACTTGTCTTGGTAAGACCCGGAATAGTATTTACTTCTAATACGTACACTTTTCCATCTTCACCGACAACCATATCTGTTCTAGATAACCCCCGGCAATCAAGTAGAGTATGAGCTTGCTTGGCAACCCGCTGAATTTCTTTAAGCCAGCTATCCGAAAATCTAGCTGGTACTATTTCATCAGCACCACTCATTTTATATTTTGATTCATAGTCAAAAAAATGACTCAGCTTCGGAATAATTTCAATCGGCGGCAGTGGATACGCTGAACGGGTTACCCCGCAATCCAGCACTCCGCAAGCCACCTCCCGGCCGTTAATAAAAGGCTGAATAATAAGGTCATGATGTTTTTCAAAAAGTTTCATTAGGGTCGGTTCAATCTCTTCAGAATTAGCCGAGACTATTACATCTAAGCTTGACCCACTCCGATTTGGCTTTATTACATATGGCGGATTAATAAAAAGTTTCGCTTTTTGCAAAAGAGCTTCTCGGTTATCAAGCCATTCGTTCCAATCCAAAAACATAGTTTGAGGAACGGTAAGCTCCAAGTCCTGTAAAAGTTTTAAGGAAAGATGTTTATTCATACAAAGAGCGCTGGTCTGGGCATCCGAACCGGTGTATGGCACCCCAACTGCTTCAAGTTCAGCCTGAACCATTCCATCCTCCCCGTATGGACCGTGCATAGCGACAAAAACAACATCAAAGTTTTTCTTTAATTCCTCGGGACTCATCTCCCAATTACCTTCCTTGTTAATTGTTATTCCCTGCGCCTCATACTTCTTCTTATCAATATTCTTCAGTACATTCTTACCGGTATCCAACGATACTTCGTGTTCCTCTGAAGGTCCGCCCATTAGCACTGCGACTTTAATTTTGTTTGGCATTGAAATTTTAACTTTGTTTATTATCTAAAGATTATAAGAAAGTAATATTTATGAAGATTCTGAGCATTAGACAAGTGTTGAGTTTAACAATGAAGCAATGAGGCAATGAAACAATGAGGTTCTATTCGCGCGTATCCTCTTTCTTTAAATAAACTGTCTGAGTTGGAAAAGCCATTTCAATTCTCTCTTTATCTAATTCTTCCTTGAGTTTAAAGGCGATTTTCTGGTTTTGTTCGGTATATACGTTATAATCAGGTTTTTGGACATAATAAACCACTTCAAAGGTTATCGCTGAATCCTCAAAATTATCAAAAAATCCTCGGTCGAATTTCACATCCTCCGTGCTCTCCACCGCTTTCTTAACAATTCCTGGAATTTTTTTCAGTTTCTCCGGCGGCGTATTGTAAGTTACCCCAAATTTAAAGCTCGCCCGGCGCTCTTTCATTTTTTTATAATTTCGAATTTGAGCTGAAGTAAGTTCATTATTTGAAAATATCAACTCCTCGCCATTAAGCGCCTTAACTCTTGTTGTTTTCACCCCAATACCCTCCACCGTTCCCATTTTATCTCCAACAACAATAAAATCGCCAACCACAAACGGCTTATCAAAATAAATTACAAATGAACTGAAAAGGTCGCCTAAAATATTCTGGGCCGCCAAAGCTACCGCTACTCCACCAATGCCAACTCCTGCAACGAGAGAAGTTACATTCACTCCAAAATTTGAAAGAGCCAAAAGCACCGCAATTACCCAAATTATTCCTTTAACGATTTTCCCAACTAATCGAAGTGCTGCTTGAGTACTTTTTTCCGTCTCCCGCTCCCGAAGTCCGTTTAACACATAATCCACTAAAATATTAAAGGCAATTGTCACCTGGTAAACCACAATGGCGATAAGAAAAAAATTAATTACTTGCCAGATAATGGATGAAACCACGAGAATTTTAAAGGCAAAATAAAACGCCACTACAAAATAAAACGGCGGCTTGATACTTTTTATAATTTTTATTAAGGCGTCATCAATATTAGTTTTGGTACGTTCGGCAAGCTTTTGAAACCGGATTAAAATCATGGATTGAAATATTTTCAAAACAATCAAAAAACCAATAAAAATTCCCACCGCCTGTGAATAACCGCCGAGACTATTACCCCAAAACTCATATTCCCAAAAAGGTAAATTAACTATTTGCTCTATCATGTGTAAGTATCATATCAGAATTTAGAAATAATCTCAAAATAAACAGCTCACTTTCATGAGCTGTTAACTAGGTTATTTAATAAAGTTGCTATTTCTCTTTTTCTGGCTCCTTTTTGCTGGAATCTTTTTTCTCTTCTTTCTTTTCCGCAGGCTTCTCTTCTTTTTTATTTTCTTTGGGTTTAATTTCCTCTTCTTTCTTTTCGTCTTCCGGAATTTCCCGGTCTTCCGTAACTTCTTGGTCGGAGGGTTCTTCCTTTGTCTCGGTTTTATTTTCAACGGGCTTCTCGGATGTTTTCTCGGGCGCTTCTTTTGTTCCGCTATTCTCCTCAGTGGTCTCTTCTGCTTTATCTTCATTTTCAACAACTCCTTCAGGCGCTTTCTCTTTTGTTTCGTTTTTATCTTCAACAACTCCCTCAGGCACTTTTCCCTCTATCTTAGGTTCTTCCGTTACTTTTTTCTTGGTAGCATGAACTGCCCGTTTAGGACCTTTAATTACACCAGCTTTAACAAGCAAGTTATACACGGTATCGGTCGGCTGAGCCCCGCCTGTTTTAAGCCAATACTCAACCCGCGCTCTATTGATTTTAAACTCCTTTTGGTAAGGATTAAGCCAACCAACATCTTCAATATACTTACCTTTAAGTTTGGAACGTTTCTCGGCTACTACCACCCGATATGTTATTTGGGATTTTCTGCCTACCGGCTTTAACTTTATAGCTAACATAAATTAATAATTAGTCCCGATGCGTTCGAAATTTTAATTTCGTTTCGCATCGAGGATCCTCGGTTTTATTTCAAAATCAAAGATTTTGA
>Ga0307990_1004569_pt1 | contig 10160 bp, 6 predicted proteins | sample EllFjometagen129_FD_203168 | JGI IMG/M metagenome (GOLD analysis project Ga0307990, IMG submission 203168) | Marine microbial communities from Ellis Fjord, Antarctic Ocean - #129 | ecosystem: Environmental > Aquatic > Marine > Unclassified | place: Southern Ocean | collected 2014-10-08
TCGGATAATCGTTGCTATACCTGGTTCCATCGACAGCCAGCGTGATCGTCAGTTTTTGCGGCGCGGCAATATCGCCCAGCGGCAGCGCGAACATATCGACGTCGAAGACCTCGCCTTGCTTAATCGTCACGGGATCGAAGGCGCCGGAGGCGACCTTCTTACCGTCACTGCCAGAGACCTTCCACGTCACGCGGGCGTCAGGGATATCAGTCGGGCCGTAGTGGGCAACCTGCACGCGACCGACGAAAGTCTCGTCCGTCGTCCAGGTGTACTTCTTCATCCGTAACAGTGGCACCGTTTCACAACAGAACTTGCGCCAAGCCTGCGGTGTGATAAGCCCTTTGGATTCCATGAACACATTCAGCATGCCGACCAGCGCCGTGCCCTGCCCCGGGAAGTCCTGCAGATCGAGCAACTGGAACCCGCCCAAACCGGGCGTTCGTAATTCCGCCTCGATCACCTCGCGGTGACAGATCACCGACAACGCACCCGAGGCACGTACGAAATCGTGAGCCTGGTCGAGCATGCCCGCCTCGCGGAGTCTTTCGCGGAATATCTCCAGATTTCGCGCCCGCGTCACACCCGTGTACTTGGGAATCTCGCGGAAGTCGGGAGAGACCTCGAACGCCGCGACCTCGTGACTGATCATCGGGATCGGAACGCCGGCAATCGACTCGCTGAAATCGACCATCGTTGAAGGCGAAGCGTAATCGACGTGTCCCTTCACCCAGTCACCAAGCCAGTATGCGCCGCGAAGCGGGAGGGGGTCGCCATTGAAATCTTTCAGCGCCGTTCCCACCCAGAACTCATCGTCCTCGGCCAGGCTTGGATTCCAGTGCATCTGGTTTGAGGCCTGGGCATAAAGGTGACGCGGATCAATCTGCTTGAAATGAGCAACCAGATCGTGCATGCCTTGGTTGCGGCCTAGTTCATTGCCGAGAGTGTACATGACAAATGATGGATGATTGCCGAAGTGCTTGAAGATCAACTCGCTCTCGCGCTTGCCGTAATCGTAAAGCGACACCTCGGTCTCAGTGGTCTCCACATCGAGTCGGTCGATGTTGTGAATCGCCGCATCCTTGTTTTCAGGAGCATTAAAACTGCTGCGTTTGTTGGGGAGTTCGACCTGGAAATACATCCCCAGCTCGTCAGCTGCCTGGAATGCCGCTTCCGGCGGACACCACGAATGGAACCGGTAGTGATTGATCCCGTAAGACCTGGAGATCGACAGAACGCGCCTCCAGCCGGCCTTGTCCATCGGCGGATAGCCCGTCAGCGGGAAGAAACAGCAATCCAGCTTGCCGCGCAGGAAGACCCGCCGGCCATTGATCAGCAGGCGGTTGCGGAAGGCGGAGAATTCGCGCATGCCAAGATTGACGGATTGCTGATCGTGATACGACTGGCCACCCACCGTTGTCTCAAGGTTCAGATTCAAGCGGAGCATTGCGCGTCGAAACTCATCCCAAAGCGGCACATCATCGCCCGGCTTGTAGGTGAACTCGACAACGTTCTCCCGCTCGGGGGCCTTAATCTTGATCGATTGTGTTTTGAAGGTTGACGGTTTGGCGATATTGTAGCTCTCGCACGCCACCGTGATGCGGCCTGCGGCCGCCTTGCCCGTAATGTTACCGACCACCGCGCGAACGCGCGCCTGCTTCTTTTCGGCATCCGGATAGACCTGTACATCCTCCAGCCAGACCGGCGCCGTCGCGCGAAGCTCCATCTTCCCCACTATGCCGTTCCAGTTGGTCTGCGTCCGTTCATCAACCGCGTGGCTGGGACCAACCGGCGGCAGCTTGGCGTTATCGACCAGCACGGTGATCGTATGCTCGCCCGGCGTCATGGCCACGGTCACATCGAAAAACTGCGGGGCGCTGAGCGTGTCATCCCAGCCGCAAAACGTCTTATCGATCCACACCCTGGTATGTTTGGTCCGCTCCAGGAGCAGCGTAATTCGCTTGCCCTTCCACGCGCCCGGAATTGTCACGCGGCGCTGATACCAGGCAGGCCCCTTCCAATACCAGACCCGCGAAAGGCGATCGATACGCTGCTCGTCCTTCTTGATTCCCTTGTGGTTCTCATCGGTCGTGCCGGGCAAACGCACCGTATCTTCGAGGTCCTTGGCGAACCATTGCTGGCCCACTCCGACGTCGTCGGCATCCAAGGCAAATCGCCAGGTCCCTGCCAGTGAAATCGTCCATCGACCAGACGCGGAAGCCTGTCCATCGGCTTTTCCTGCCTGCGATGCGGCGGCGCATTGGAGTGACAGGCAGCACAAGATGACCAAAAGACTCACCAGTGATACGCAGGGCCGCAAATGCATGGCAGAATCTCCATCCTGAATTTCTCATTTGAAATCGTCCCGGACATGCCGCCGGGCTCTTCGGACGCCAGTATAGTACCCCTGCCGCAGATTCCCATACGCGAGCGTCTGTTTTCCATTGAACCTGCTATCAACGCCGCTGTGTCGCATCGTGCATCCGATCTCTTCAAACGCCAAATCCGTCAACGGCTTCGACCAGTTCCTCCAAAGCCGACTGAGAGTCTCACTGCCGCAATCTGATTCTGCATAGCCCCAGCCGGCCCTGAACGCGTAGAATAGTGTAAAGACTAAAAGGCTCTGGAAAGGGGTTGCGATATGAGCAACAAGTTTGGCTTGGCGAGAGTGTCGGGACTTCTGCTGCTGGTCGCGGCGATGGCTGGCTGCGACGATTCCGAGCTGCTGGTGCAGCGATACCCGGTCTTCTACGATGCCGCCATCAAGACCGTCGCCGTCCTGCCGCTGGAAAACCACTCGCTCCATCCCATGGCTGGGACCTTCCTGGCCGACCGACTGGGCGATAGCCTGCGGGCCAACGGCACGTACAAAGTGATTACGCCCAAGGAACTCGCAGGCCGCCTTTCAACCGCGGGCGTGACAATGCCCACCAAGGCAGACCCCGAACAGATGGCTGATACGCTGCAAAAGCTCGAAGGCATAGACGCCTTTCTGACCGGCACAGTCTCCCGGTTCGGCGCCGGACAGGGAACGTACACAGAGGTCTACGACGACCCGTGGGTCGATCGCGGATATTACGGCGGATACTATGACCGACACCATCGCCGCGGCTATCACGGCGGCGGATGGCGCCGGGAGTACTACCCGGTCTACCGTCGATATACGTACTCCCAGGCGCACGTATCGGCCTCGGCAAGGATGTACCGAGTCTCCGACGCGGAACTCATCTACGCATCCCCGGCGCCCATCGCGGCCAGGCTGACCTCGACCGAAGGGATATCGCCGATGGTCGACGAGATTCTCGCCGAAACGGCCGACATTGTCGCCCGGGGAATCGTCGCTACCTTCGCGATCGTCCCGCGCATGCTCAAGCTGGACAAGAACGACGTGCTCCGCCCCGCCATCCGCACCTCCGACGGGCGGGTGAAGCACACCACCAACTTCAAGCCGGGCAACGATGGGATTTACATCGAGGTCTCTCTGCCTCCCGCTGCCGACCGCAACGATTTCCGCCTGGCCGTCGCCCGAAAGAAACAGTCCCCCATCGCCGAACAGGCGTTCACGTGGGACCGCACCGAGTCGACTCGCGAGTTCTTCTTCGCCCTGCCAAGTGTCGCCGAGGCCGGCGGCGGCAAGGGAGACTACGAGGTGCGTCTCTACAGCGACGACACGATGGCCATGGAACGAGGAATCAAGATCAAAGATTGACAAGAAGGCCCTGGCGGAAAGAATATCCGACGCGGTTAACCCACGCGCCGCGCGGTTGACAAATCCGCCACTCGAGGGTCTACTGCCCACGTCGCCCGTCTACCGCACTACGCCATTGAGCCAAGCGAAGGATTGAGCCATCAAAGAGATCGACACTGACCCCAAGGCCAAGGCCGCCGAAGCGACGTGCCCGCGCTGCCGCCTTTCCGTCCAGGCCGGCGCGGAGTTCTGCCCGCACTGCGGCATCAAGCTCGGCGCACACAAACACGTGCCCTGGTGGCACGTCCACCGGCGCGTCTACGACTGGACGCTGGGCTGGGCCTACCGCCCCTCAGCCGCGATCGCTCTGTTCTGCCTGAGCTTCGCCGAAAGCAGTTTCTTCCCGGTCCCGCCCGACGTCCTGCTCATGCCGCTTGTCCTTGGCAACCGCAAACGCTGGTTCCGCTACGCGGCAATCTGCTCGGTCGCCAGTATAATGGGAGCAATATTAGGCTTCTGCATCGGCTGGCTGCTGTGGGAAGGCGGCGTGGACCAGATCTTCTACGAATACGTGCCAGGCTTCACGCCAAAGGTGTTCAATCGCGTCAGCGGACTCTATGACCAGTGGAACTTCTGGATAGTCTTCACCGCCGGCTTCACGCCGATCCCGTTCAAGGTGATAACCATCACTGCCGGGGTCTTCGGGACGGGTGAAAAAGTGCTGAATCCGGGCGCGTTCTTCGCGATCTTCCTAGTCGCGGCCGTCATCAGCCGCTCGGCGAGGTTCTTCCTGGTCGCCGGGCTGATGCGAATATTCGGCCCGAAGATCACCCCGTTCATCGAGAAATACTTCAACTGGCTGGCACTGCTGTTCACCATCCTCTTGGTCGGCGGGTTCGTGGTGATAAGGTACGTACTGTAACCAGTCTGGCACTTACCAGAGGGGGCTGTCGACATGGCGGAGAGACATCCGATAATAGCTTGGACCTCACTGTTGGCCATCGGATTTGCCGCGGCCGGGCTATGGCGGGCGGAGGTCGAGTGGCACGGCTGGGATGGATTGACCTGGCTGGGGTACTTCCACTGGGCCGTCCCGATTTCCGCCGCCAGCTTCATCGTGTGGGTTGTCATATTCTGCAGCGTTCGCCCGTGGTGGAAAAGGGCAGCGTTGATCGTAGCGGAAATCCTCTTCGCGATAGTCGCGCTCCTGGCGGCCGGCGGGACGATGGTGTCTTATTTCATTGTGTCGCGAGGCAATGACGATTGGGCCATGCTTCTCTTCGAGTCAGGATGCACACTACAATTGGGAGCTTGGTCCGCTCCGATTCCTGCCTTCCTGCTCTTGGTCGCCTACCCGTTGGTGCCACTGATTGGCTGCGCCATCGCCCGCGCCTTCGGCGCTTGCCGGACATGGAAGCATTGGCTCGTTTCCAACGTCATCTTCCTGGCCGCATACCCGACCGCATACACAGCCATGGGCCTGACGCGCTTCGGCTGGAATCATGATGCGAGCATCCACACGATCAAGACCGGCTTCATCGTCCCGCTGCTGATCGTCGGCCTCGGCGTAGCGTTTCTGCCACTGGGCGGACGCAGGTGCGTAAGTCCAGAGGGGGCGGGAAAAGTCCGTTCGTGACGCAGTGAGACGTTATTCGAAGGGCTCAGGCGTTCGCGAAGCCGCCCACGGCTTCAGGGGGGGGTGCCCCTCGTCGGATATGCTCTTACGAGCACACTACGAACGCTCCGCGGGTCCGTACGCCGGATTGGATTCGTTACTTTCCCACGCAGAACCTTGCGAAGATTCGGCCCAGGATTTCTTCGCTGACGTAGCCTACTGCATCGGGGCTTACCTGGCCTAGCTCGGCCAGCGCGGACCGGAGCTCGATAGCGACCAGCTCAGCCACATCGACGACATCAGCGGCGCCGGCGAAAAGTTCGGACGCCCTGTCAGCACCGGCCGCGGCGGCGAGGATGCAACGCTTCTGGCGAGCATGGAGCCCCAACTGCTCACCCGACCGCCAGGCCGACGCGCCGAGCAACTCGGCCAGGCGGAAGCGCAACTCCTCCAACCCTTGGCCCGTCACCGCGGAAGTCAACAACACATCCAAACCCACCCCGCCAGCAGACACGCCCCCATCCGAAGAACCCGAATTCCCAAATACCAAATTCCAAACCCCCTTGTCCGCCTTGTTGCCCAGCACGATCAGCGGCGCGTTCGGGTTGGTTTCGCGTACCTCGTCGAGCAGGTCCTTGTCCTCGTCCGTGACGCCCTCGGCTGCGTCGAGGACGAAGCAGATAACATCCGCCCTGGCCACGGCGGCGCGTGCCGCGTTGTCGGCGGCGACGGCGAGTGAGTCAGCCGACCCGGCGAAACCTGCGGCGTCCTGGCAGATTGCGACCTGTCCGCCCGGCAGCGACAGCGGCGCGCCGAGAACGTCTCGCGTCGTGCCCGCCAGGGCTGAGACAATCGCCCGATCCTCGCCCGTCAGCGCGTTTAGCAGGGAGCTCTTGCCCACGTTGGGCCTGCCGGCCAGAACCGCACATGGCTGATGGGCGGTCTCGAGCATCTCGGCGGCGGCCTCTGCCGCGGCGCGAAGCTGCCTCGCCTCGCCGGTGAGAACGTCGGCAAGGTCGCGGGCGCCCGCGAGTTGGATATCCTCGTCGGCGAGGTCTATGGACGCCTCGACGGTCGCCATTATTTCCGCCAGCCGGGCTGAGGCGTCATGGCAGAGCTTGCTGACCCTGCCGCCCAGGGCCGTCATCGCCGATCGAAGTTGCGCATCGTCGGCGGCGTTTATCACGTCGGCGACGGCCTCGGCGGCAGAAAGGTCGATCCGCCCGGAAAAAAACGCCCGCGCCGTGAACTCGCCCGGCCCGGCCTGCCTGGCGCCGGCGACGACGAGCGCATCGAGCAGCGCCCCCGCCACGGCCGGGCTGCCGGGAATGTGAAGCTCGACCACATCCTGGCGCGTGTAGCTCCGCGGCGCGCGGAAGACATACGCCCTTGCCGGCAGGTCGATGCCGACCTGAGCGATGGCAACCAAGCCATCGGCGCACCTGAATCCCCCCACCGCATCGAGCGGGCCGGCCTGCGGCTCGGACGTAAACATCCGCCCCGCCAGAGACAGCGCATCAGGCCCGCTGACGCGCACGATCGCCCTGGCGCCCGGGCCGGCGGCGGAGGAAATCGCGGCGATAGTGTCGTCCATAGGATTCATGAGGATTCGGCCTTAAAACCGGTTCTCAGCTCGTTCCTGGAGCCTGTCCACCTGGCCCGGCCGATCTGGAGCAATAGTACCCCCTCCCGCCGAGCCGGACAAGGACCCGACCGCGCCGCAAGGGCCAGACAAGTAAAGGCGCCGGAAAAGTGCTTGAACTTCGGCGCATCAACGGATATTAATAAGTGTTCCTGTTGATCGCGCATACTTTACAAGTGAAGAGGGACATAAATGGGTCAGATGCTGGACGGCTTACTTAAGCTGCAATCGATTGAACGAGACCTTGCCCAGGTTCGTCGGCGACTGAAGATCAGGCAAAGCGCCGTGAACCTTCAGCAGCGCCGCATAGATGATCATCAAGAGCAGTGGGATGCCCTTCAAGAGAGGGTAAGCACGCGCCGCAAAGACGCCGACGGACACGAGTTGGACCTTCGCCAGTCCGAGGAGCATGTCGCCAAGCTTCGCACAGCCCTCAATACCGCCAAGACCAACAAGGAATACGCGGCCATCCTCACGCAGATCAACACTCTCAAGGCCGACAACGCCAAGTTGGAAGAGAGTACCCTCAGGATCATCCAGGATGTGGACTCCGTGCGCCTTGAGGCCGACAAGATCAAGGAGCAGATCGAAGCCGAGACAAAACGCCTCGACGAGATCAAGCAGACCAGCACCGCCGAGATCGAAAAACTCGACGGCATGATGGCGGAGCTTACGGCCAGGCGGGACGATGCCGCACAAGGCCTATCGCCCGAAGGCTTGGCTGTTTTCGATCGCGTCGCGGAACGCTACGACGGAGAGGCGATGGCTGCCATCCAGATCGAAGGCAAGAAACCCCCGTATGACTACATCTGCGGGGGCTGTTATATGTCGCTCAGCGCCGAGCACGCCAATGCCCTGCGAGTACGCGACGATATTAGAATCTGCAATAACTGCGGACGAATCCTGTACATGGAACCGAACCAGCCGACGTAGGAATCCCGGCCAGTACGACCATACAGGCGCAAAAGACCATATAGCAGAAAGAATACAAATGAGCGCGAGTGTGTTGCGCGTGACGATTCACGTGGACGGCGGGGCACGGGGCAATCCCGGGCCGGCAGGAGCGGGAATAGTAATCGCCGATGCCGCCGATGGTGCGGTGGTGTACGAGGCAGGCATATTTCTTGGACATGCGACCAACAACGTCGCCGAGTACAAGGGAATGCTCCACGGCTTGGAAATGGCCGGGACGCTCAACGCTCAGGAAGTGGAACTCGTCAGTGATTCCGAACTCCTCGTCCGACAAATGAACGGCCAATACAAGGTCAAAAACGCAGGGCTTCTGCCGCTCTACCAGAAGGGCAAGTCCCTGGCAGCGGAGTTCGAGGTGTGCAGCTTCCGCCACGTGCGACGAGAGCAGAACGTCCTGGCCGACGCGCTGGTAAACCGGGCTATCGATGCAAAAGAAAACGTTGAAGGAGCAGCAAGGCTGGAGTAGCCAGAGGCCCACAACCCGTCGCCGGTGAAAATCGGCTCAACCGGGAAATGGGAACCAGTGGTTCTGACCCCAAGGTCTGCTCCCCTCAGCGAGCAGGATTCATCTCCGTCGGGATCCAGGCCAGCCTAAAGCTGATCGAGGGTAATCGTGGCGCGGTTTTCGGAACAATTTATCCAACAGGTCGCCCAAGCGACCGACATCGTCGAACTCATCGCACAGTATGTGGCGCTGACCAAGCGAGGCCGGGAGTACGTCTGCGTCTGCCCGTTCCACGACGACCACAAACCCTCCATGTACGTCGCCCCCGCCAAGCAAATCTTCAAATGCTTCTCCTGCGGCGCCGGTGGCGGGGTCTTCCAGTTCCTGTGCCTCTTCGAGAAAATGTCGTTCCCCGAGGCCGTCAAAGCACTGGCCGAAAGAGCCAACATCGCCCTGCCCGCCGATAACTATGAGGCGCCGCTCGCCCCCGGAGGTATGAGCAAGAGCGACTTGGCCGAGGTGGTAACGCTCGCGGCGAGCTTCTTTAGAACCCAACTCCGCAGCCAAGCAGGCACCGCCGCCATGGCATACGCGAGAGATCGCGGGCTTACGGACGATTCCATCGAACGGTTCGGCCTCGGCTACGCTCCGCCCGCCTGGGATTCGCTGCTCAAAGCAGGGCGAAGCAAGAACGTGCGCGAGGCCCAATTCGCCGCGGCCGGACTCGCCGTCGAACGCGACAACGGCGGATACTACGACCGCTTCCGCAACCGGCTGATATTCCCGATTCTCGACCCAGCCGGGAAAGTCATAGCATTCGGAGGCCGGGCGCTGGACCCTGAAGACCGCGCCAAGTATCTCAACAGCGCCGAGTCCATCCTGTTCGATAAGTCCAGCAATCTATACGCACTTAACTGGGCTCGCGAGGGCATAGTCTCGACCGGTACGGCCGTGGTGGCCGAAGGCTACCTCGACGCGCTCATTCCACTCCAGGCAGGGATATCCAACATCGTCGCGACTCTGGGCACGTCGCTAACCGAGCGCCACGTGCGGCTGCTGAGCCGTTACGCCCACGAGGCCGTGCTGGTATTCGACGCCGACGCCGCAGGGGTCAAGGCGGCCGACCGAGGCCTGGAAATGTTCCTCAGCCAACGGATTAACGTTCGCGTCGCGACGATTCCGGCCGGGAAGGACCCCTGCGATTTCGTCCTGGCCGAGGGTGGCGAGGCCTTTGCGAGGCTGATATCCGAAGCCCCCGACGCACTCCAGTACGCCTGGGACCGCCGCCAGACAGCTTGGCAGGCAGCCGGCGGGAACCTTGCCGAGCGCGGGGCCATCGTCGAGGATTTCCTGCGAATTGTCGTTGCCAGCACGTCGTACGACGCAATCGACGAAATTCGCCGCGGCCAATTGGCCCAGCACATCGCACACATGCTGAATGTCCCAGCGCCGGACCTCCAGCAGCAGATGCGTCGCATGACCAGGCGAATGCATCGGGCGAACGCCCAAAACACCCGGGCAGCCCAGACGGCTGCGGAAAGCTGGACGCCCGACGCCGCGACCGGACAAGCGGAGCGAGATTTGCTGGAAGTCCTTATAAACATGCCTGATATGTTCGACATAGCCGCCGAGCGAATCGACTGGCAAGACTTTACGGACCCCAAACTGCGACTGGTCGCCCAGAGGGCCTGGGCACTGGGACTGGAACAGCGGCTCAGCTTGGAAGATCTTCTCGCCGATGAAGCAATGCTGGAAGTCGGCGGCCTGCTTACGGACCTGTCGGCCTCCGGCGAGAAAAAGG
>Ga0307990_1004570_pt1 | contig 10159 bp, 12 predicted proteins | sample EllFjometagen129_FD_203168 | JGI IMG/M metagenome (GOLD analysis project Ga0307990, IMG submission 203168) | Marine microbial communities from Ellis Fjord, Antarctic Ocean - #129 | ecosystem: Environmental > Aquatic > Marine > Unclassified | place: Southern Ocean | collected 2014-10-08
GTGGTCTGAAAGGTATTCTTATTACTGAAGATGAGGTGAGCCGTATTGAGGGTACTTTAAATAATGCTGATGCCGTTTTTGGATTCTAAACGTCAAACGGCTAAACGTATCAGGTATTTAAATGTCTCGGCTAAACGTCTAATATTAAAGACTTTTGACGTTTAGGCATTTAGCCGTTTGTTTTTGAGTGGAGATTGTTATGGACAAATATTTTATAGGCCGTCAGGGTAAAGCTATTTTTATGAAAGATTATTGTCAGGCCGCTTTAAGGTTGGGTGATATGCCAGAATTCCCGTGTAAATCTAATGTTATCAATATGCCATATAGGTATGAATCTTTAGAAATACCGTTTTCGCCACTTGTGGCGAATCAACATTATGATTGCGAATCGTCAGCTGCCATTGAAATCTGTTTGTTTGATGATGGTGCTTGGCTTTCGGAAATGACCCTTGCGGACATATCTAATTTTGATGACGCAATGGTAACGCCCTTCAACGCTGTTAGCGTTATCGATCATGTTGCGGAATTACTGCGGACGGGCAATGAAGAAGATGAAAGTAGATTTATGAAGGCGGGTCAAAGCTACACACTGTATCAGATTGAACTAGGACGTTGCCTTGCTATGCTAAAAAAATTAGTTGAAGATTTTATGCCAAATATGACTTGGGTAGATTTTCTCCATAAAAGGGTTAATGGGATAATGAGTGATCGTGATGATTGTCGGTACCGGCGGGTTTCTAGTATAAAAAAAGTCGAAGATTGGTCGCATCTGGGCATTGTGAGGTTGGATTGGTTAGCGGGAGTAGTTTGTGACCCTAAATACTCAGAGTCGGAAAATCCTATTGCTGATTTTATTAGTAAGCACCAGCTTTTCAATAATATAGTCCATTGCCATAAGGGACATCAGGAAAAAGATGACAAAGAGGCTTTTAATCGGGCCGTCTTCCTCGAAAAAGTGGAAGGTCATGGTATCGATATGGGCCTGCTCGATACCGAATTATTGGAAGATGTTTGTCATTTTATTAATGTTGATCATATTAGGGAACCTAAGCAGGTCAACAAAATATCGAAAGAGTTAAAAAAGATTATCAAGGGAGGAGGTAACCCTAATGAATATCTTTATGATCGATGTTTAAATGTCGGTTCGCCAGAATCTGATGGAAGGTCAAAAGTTAAGGCTCCGGTATCTATGCGGCGTGAATTTGTATTGTTCGCAGATGTTCTGGACAGGGGTTTGGCAGATAATGGCTATGGTAAGGATGTTCTACCAGAAATGTTTGATTGTATAGGTGAAAAATTGTCCACGTTAAAAGTTGGTCGTTTTGGATCTGAAGGGGGGGCGGTATGAAAATATTTCTAGTATGGATGGGGACTGATTTGTTGGATCGTTACAGTGAACTATTTCCTGAAGACCGTTTAAATATATTGATTAGCTTTGCCTATTTGAAAGGACAATTTACAGTATTAAAGAAATACCGGGATAAGATGGGTATGGTGTATATTGATTCCGGAACTTATACGCAATTTAAAAATAAGGATAATGCTCCCCATGTTACAGAAGGCAATTATCTCAGGTTTACGCGGCGTACTAAGGATTTTTTTAGTGTGATATTCAACTATGATGCCGATTTTACGACAAATGGTTTTGAACGTAATTCCCCTTGCCAGCTGCGACTTGAAGATGCCGGGGTACCGGTGGTGCCGGTGGTGCATAATATTGAAAATGATGAAATCGGCATCTATATTAGGAAAGGACATGATATGATTTCTCTTGGTTCTACACAGGTCAAAAATCCAAGGGATATTGATACCGCTTTTAAACCGCTGTCAGGACTTACTACCAAAGTTCATTTGCTGGGCAGAACCGAAACTAAATTTCTAACTCGAAAACCTTTTTATTCAGCTGATTCGTCAACCTATGCTTTGGCGGCAAGTGTTGGAGCTGTTTTGTTTTGGAATAGCGATAAAGAAGCTGATGAATATGGTGACAAGACAGACTATATTTATATGGGGGAGCGTGATTATTATCAGGGTGGAAAACATCGCTACACCCATATTGATGAATATGAAGGTCGGCAGGAATTTGAAAGTTTTCTGCAAAATGAATTTGGTTTCAACCGGGATGACCTTATCGGTGGAAAAGGTAATTTTAATAAACAGATTGTTAATATGCGCTACTACAGCATCCTTGAAAAAGAGATTAATGAAATTTACCTGGAAAAAAATTGGATTGATGATCAGGGAAAATTGATGCCGATAAAAGGATAATCTTTTAGCCACTTGTGGCGGTTGGCATGAGATATATAGCAGTATGAAAATGTCGCCGTAGGGTTTGCGTGATGTGATGACCGTGGCGGTGAATTGATAAAGGGCCAATATCCAAACAGTTTGGGTGTTGGCCCTTTTTTTGTGGAAAATTTACTGAGCCGCTAGAAGTGAATCAACTTTATTTTTTTTGAGAACATAATAGAAAGAAAATGCAGTTGAACTTTAGGAGGAAACGGTTATGAAGAAAGTTTATGCAGTTTGCAACATTTGCGGCAGTGAAATTGTTTATCCTGGAACGGTATATTGGATGGACGAAAAATGTTTGTGTTCCGTATGCAATGGTTTCAGCATATCGGTAATTACAGCGCAAGAAAATTACGACAAAACTGAAGTGGTAGTTGGGAAAGAGATAACTAAAATTTGTGATGATAATTCAGTAACCTTAAACCATATGTATTTTTAGAGGTAATGTTTGGCTGTTGGTCTTCTCCATGGCCGGTTCTTTTTTGGGATCGGCCTTTTTTATGGAGAAGTCAAAAGCAAATCAACTTTTACATTTATAAGAACATATAACTGAAATGGCAATTGAATTGATTAAAGAGTTTTGCAATTTAACCTTAATGGAGGATCTGAATATGTCAAATACATTTGCTAGTTGTAATAACTGTGGCTGTGATATTTTTTATGCTGGAACACCTTACTGGATAGAAGATAGTTATCTTTGCCAAGTTTGTGGGGCTTCAGATATGACGGTATTTACTACGGTGGATCAAGGAGGCTATATGGAAATAACTAAAGAAGAGGTCATAACTGGATGTGAATTTTTTTGAAGTTTAGTTGATTGGCAGGATGATCATAATTATCAAAATATTTCTGAGATAACTTTTTTTAAAATGAGAACATAATACAAAACAAGTATATTTCGATTTTAAGTTACAAAAAATCACAGGAGGTCCGTATGAGAAAAGCTATGTTCAATCGTCCAATAACAGTAATTTTAACCAAAGAACTTTACGACAGGATCAAGACAGAATCCGATAGGCTCGAAATAAGTTTTTCAGAATGGATTAGAGAAACGTCTGAGAAACAATTGGCAAGCGTGGATAAAGAAGAATAGCGAATAACGAATTTTGTCAGGGGAAAACCCTGGTCGTCAAATGATGGCCGGGGTTTTTTAATTTGGGTAATAAATTAGAATTTAACTTTAATGGAGGTTCACAATGAAAAAAATATTAATTGAATAACGTTGAGTGACATGAATTTGTTTTTTGGTTGCCGGTTCTTATGCCGGTTTTTTTGTGCCTAAATTTAAAGGAAATAAATAAAATGAATAAAAAATTATTAAGTATTGAACAAATGGCAAGGGTCTATTTTCGAACTCTATATTCCAAGGTTGATTTCAATAAGCATGGTGATTTTGAAATAAGAAGGTTTAAACCAGGCAATACCGCTCCGCAGCGAACCTTTTGTAATTCGGTGGAAGTGGCAGTTGCCGATGTGATTAAATATCGCGACACACATAACATCTATACAACTATTAATCTCGGTATTGATGGCCATACAAAAGAGGATATAAAATATCTATCAACGTTCCATGTAGATATAGATTACGGTAGTACAGGCCATAAGAAAAGTAGTGAATACGGTTCATATGAAGAAACATTAGCTGCAATCAAAAAGTTTGAACTAGTTCCTACAATGGTAGTTCATAGCGGTGGTGGTTTTCATTGTTATTGGATTTTGGAAGAGCCGGTTTCGGTAGAAAAATATGGCGTAAAAAATCTTGAAAATATTAATAAAGCTATCATCAAAATGCTGAATGGTGATTATGGGACTAAGGATATCACCAGAATTCTCAGGGTGCCTGGTTCCATCAATTTCAAGCCTACAGATGATGGAAAATTTCGTGATTGCACAATCGAAAATATATCTGACAAATATTATAGTTTAGAGCAGATGCAAGATTTGACCAAAGATTATGTGGCAGACACAAAAGCTAAATCACAACCTAAAACTAAATCACGGAAACAAGAAAAGCCCATATCACCCGTACCTTCTGCCACTGAAAATTCATCCCCCAGCCATTTTAATAGTGGTGTTGACGTTAACTGCCTCAACATATCACAGGCTACTCGTGCGATGATTCTTAGCGGTAAAGCTAATTGTAACAAATTTGAATCTCGTAGCGAATTTGATCTGTCGGTAATATTGGCGTTGGTCACAAATGCTATTAACGATGAAACCATAAGAAATATCTTTATACAGTATCCGGTTGGTGAAAAGTACCGTGAACATGACGATCCTGATGTGTATCTGAACAAAACAATTGATACTGCCAGGGGGTTAATCGGGTTGACTCCTGAGCAGAAGGACGATCCGTTGTTTCTGTCGGGTTCCATCAAAAAAGTGAAAGATAGGCTGATGCTGGATATTACAAACTTCCAGACTTTTATCTGTAATAAATTCAATATCGTCTTTTCCGTTGTTGATGATAGATTTTATCGTTTTGACGGAACCTGTTATGTCACTGTAACCTCCGCTGAATTGAACCATCTCTGCCAGGATGCTCTCGGTGAATATTACCGTTATCTCCTGAAATCCGGTCAGCTGAGAGAGTTCGAGCATTTTGCTAAAGGTCATAAACTGGTCAATGAAGAAAAATATCAAAATGATAAAAAGCGGTATTTGACATTTGAAAATTGCAATTTTGATTACGATGAGAAAAAAATTCTTAATCACTCTAAAAGCATTTTCACAACAATAAAAATACCATATTCCTATGATAAAAATGCTGATTGCCCCAGATGGATGAAGTTCCTCGATGAAATCTTTTCAGGAGATTCGAATAAGATCAATCTGGTTCAGGAGATGGTTGGGTATATTTATTATCCTGAAATTCCAACGCCAGCATTATTCTTTATGGTTGGCAGCGGTGCTAATGGTAAGTCAGTATTTTTAAATACTGTTAAAAGTTTAGTCGGTGATTCCAATACCTCCAGCATTACCCTGCATAAACTGTGTGACGAAAAATACCTGACTGGTCTTGAAGGTAAATTGGTCAATATCTCTATGGAAACTCCATCTAAGAAATTGATGGAAATGGATACGGTCAAATCTATCACCAGCGGTGATCCAGTATCAGCACGTAAACTGTATAAAGAGGTTCAGTCATACACTTTTTATACCAAGCATTTCTTGGCGATGAACACGTTTCCGGAGATATTGGATAATTCTCCTGGAATGCAAAGAAGAATTTACCTGATTGAGTTTAATCGTATATTTCAGGAAGGTGATGCTGATGTCTATCTTGATAAGAAATTGAAAAAAGAACTCCCAGGAATTCTAAATTGGAGTTTGCAAGGACTTAGACGATTGAAAGAAAATGATTTTCAATTCAGCATTTCAGCAGATATTTTAAAAACTAGAAATGAATATCTTGAAGAATCTAATACTGTCAGTAATTTTATGAAAAGTGCTTTTTCCAATGCTGCAAATACTAGTTCTAATACATTGTTTAAAGATGTTTATGATGGATATCTGAACGAATGTAATGAACTTGACGTGACGCCGCTATCGAAAACCAAGTTTAAAAGGACCATCATTAATGGTGGTTATGATGTTGTGAAATCTACCAAACTTGGCAATCAATTATGTATCACTGGTATTGTTGGTAATTAGTAGAACTGAGATTACTGAGATTACTGAGATTAGTCTTTTTTTATATCTTTTTTGTGAAATAAGAAGAGTAAAAAATAAAAAATAGTTTATGTTTTTTCGTTAATCTCAGTAATCTCAGTAAAATTTTATTTAAGGAACATTAAAGATGTTCATTGCAGATGTTAGTGTATTCGGAAATTCATCCGAGTTATTCTATCGAGTAATAAAAAGAATTCTTCTGCATTGGGAAATGCCAAAATATATATATCGGTTTTGATAGTAATCTTAATTGCCTGCATCATAACTCAAAAAATGAGAAAATCTATGATTAGGTAATGAAAGAATAGTATTTCAAATTATGACCTTGAAGGGGAGTTCGAATCTTTATGATTTGGCTCCCCTTCAATCGTTTGGATGAAACATCAATGTAATTTCAATAAACCATACTTTAAACGGGATGGTTTGGGAGATAAAAATGAGCAAAGATAATTTTTCAAAAATTAAATTTTATGATGCAAAAATACAAGAGTTGTTTGAAATTAGAAAATATCGTGCTGAAGCCACAACGCCAATCAAGCACCTGCTCAATAGAGAAAAAGAATTGAAACGGGAGGTTGCGGAATATGTCAAAAATAATGGACCTATTGTGTTTGATGGCGGTCGAATTGAATACAAGATGAATCAAGTGAAGCGTACATTACAGCGGATTTCAACACTAGAATATCTCCGCAATAATTTCGGTGATGAAATAGCTGATAAAGTCGATGCTCACTGCACCACATCTAATACCAGCGAAGGTGTTTGGACGTATTTAGCGAAAAATAGAAAAGAGAGTCATGAAGATGATGTTGCAATAGATATTATTTCTGATCAAATTTCAGATTAAAACTATGAAACTTATAAGAGAGGTGATTGTTATGGCTAAAATTGATGTAGTTAAAGGCGGTCTAAAATCAAATGATGAAATCCTGAGACCATATTGTCCTGTGTGCAAAAATATTATGCATGAAATTGGGGCTGATGATGAAGTTGTATATATCTGTGATTGTGGGGCATCCGGTAACCCAGTGTTTATAGATACTGGAATGGGTGATTGGCACGCTAGCTATGGTTGACAAACAGCAGCCTCAAATCGGGCTTTCAGACATTGGCCGGACATTTTCAACAACGATTCCATCCTGCCCTCGGCACTAATCGACTGCCTTCTGCATCACTCTGTGAAGGTGACAGCTTCCGTATAGAAGATCGAATTGATGCCCTAAATTAACCGATATCCCAGCTACCGCAAAACGGCCGGTGGCTGGGTGTTTAACCCATTTCCCCTTCAATGTTTTCAAACCGGCGATTTTCAAATATTTTCACGCCTCCGCTAAAAAATATTACTGGCCCTTCATCTTTGATTTATTGTCAACCTTAAATAGTAGGCCTAATTCTGCATATCTAGGGTGCTTTAGTAGGTATTCGTGGTGTTTTTTGTATATGCCGCCCATGTTAATGAAAAGAGCACTGTTGCTGTGATCTTCAAATTTATATCCATAAAAACCCGGTGGCTGGTTATCATTTTCTGGTTGGTTTAGGTAGCAGGAAGGGAACGGGTCGTCTGGGTTGTAGATTAAGTAACCATATACTTCTTCGTGTTCGCCTGTTGTAGGATACTCGCATACCAGATGAAAATGTTTGTTTTTAAGGTGTAATTTTTCTTCAATATACTTTGTTACATCTGCTTTTTTTCGTATTGAAGTGAAGTAGTTTATTATCAGCCAATACATTTTTTCATAACCTATTCCAAATTTCATCATTTCAAAGATTAGCATAAACCGGATAAGGTCGTCGCTGTCAAACTGAAAGCTAAATCCTCGCCCACTTTTCAGGCGTTGGGCTCGCACTACATTTTTTTCAGTTAGGTTTTGTATCTGGCGGACAGATAGTTCTGATGCTTCGGCCGCTTCTTTGGTTGAAAACAGTACCATCTAGATCTCCTCGGTAGCCAATTGGAATAGCCTTGTGTTTACTGGTTCTACTAATGTTTTTTGTTGGAATAGTCAAGGTTCAATATTCTTATTTGTTACTTGTTGCGATAGCTGTGTGTACGTACGCTCTCTGATTAGCTAGTGTATTGTTTTAACAAAATTAGGATAAAAGCCTTGACACTGCTGGGGATAAATGTTTTAAGGGCGTAATTCTCTAGTTGCCAAGATGGTCTTGGCAACCTTTTTTTGCCAAGACTAACACAGCTCATGTGTTCATGTGTTAGTATCCAATAGTACGGTATTGTGGTTGTGGGCAACGTGGTTGGGATTTTTGAAGGAATGGAAAAGGGTGACTGCTAAGAAATTGGGGCGGAGTCAGTATGGGCGGGCGGCGGTGTCTCATATCAAGCTGCAACTGAAATTTATAGGAGGAGGAAATGTATTGTCGCGATCCGTAATCGGTTGTCGACCGAAATATCGAAAAACTAATTAGTATTATGATGGAATTTATAACATATAAAAGAGGTCTATTGAAATGGGACAATCAAAAAAGAATGAATTGTTAGATATTAAGGTGGCTGAGACGCCGTCAAATGAGCAAGAAGGAATGTGGTCGGAAGATTTTGAGGTGAAAATCTTAGAAATATTTAAAAACTCATGTCTATATGCGAACGAACTTTACAAGGCATGTGTTAAGCCTTCTTCTGTTCCAGGAGGCCCAAAGGAAGTTTATGGTGATTGTACCTATGACTTATTGCAACTCTCAAAAACAATGCTAGAATTAGAAATGATGACGGGGCTTGTTGGGAAAGGTTTAGATTCGCTTCCCGATGATGTAAGGTTAGATTTTGATTACGGGGAGGCCCTTGCATTTTTTAGTTTGCTCGAAATTGAAAATCGAGGGGAGTGGGTTAAGCAAGATGCAAATTTTCTTCTGGCTATGGCTTGGCTTGTGAAAGGTGATTTGAACAGTTATGGTGCTTTTGCTGATTATTTGACTTCACTGGGGCTCGACCCTGAGCAATTTTTGTCGAAGGGCGGAGGAAAGCATTATAGATATGATTTTGGTAAAGTCCCAAAAGCTATCTTTCGTGGTACCTATCAAGAATAACGTTAATCAAGTAATGTCGGCGTACCGACTTCCGATTATGCTATCTGTTAGTTGTGTAGTTAGTCGCACTTACGGCGGTTTTTGGCTGTCTCTGAAGTGCTTTTGTCTCATCATTGTGGTACCGGTTGTCAATGTTTCCCTATTTCAAAGGCCTAGAGTACTAGAACCCGCTAAAAATAAGCTTTTCCTGAAGGTTTTAAGACACTAGGGAATAATTTTTCCTAGTGTCTTAAAATGCCCGGAAAGTCAACGTGGCGTTAGGTTCTAGGGTTCTAGGGATTTAAATAGAGGGTTCTTGACATTGATCCGGAATGTATCTGTTGAAAGAATCTATGAACTGTTCTAGATGATATCCTTGTTTGTTTTTATCTTTTGTCCATATTTGTTTCGGTTTGATTTTGTAAGGTTCAAGTAGGTTGGCCAAAGAATTAGCGTTTAGAACCTTACCGTTGTTATTATTACCCCACTGAGCTTCTTCGATTGATGTCAAAAATTTAACTAATTCTTTAGAATGGATTTTGCTAAGCTTCTTTTCGGCGAAGATTTTGTGGATATCACGTAGTAATTTAATGGAGATAGACTCACTTTCTTCAGGCTCTTCGGTAACACTTATGAGGGCTTGTTTAACTTTATCTGGCCATTCTCCACCGACGCAATCAGCTATAGCAAAAAGTGGTGTCCAGTTATCATGTTCCCGGTTGTTGTCAGTCTCTGGTACTTCAGGGCAGGCTTGACGGAGGTTGGTGCTGTTGTCTGTAGCCCAACGGAGGCATTTTTGACGAAGCTCTTCATTGGTGTCAATTATATCAAGTGGTACACTTTCCACCCTTTCTGTTGTTAACTTTCTCTGCATGTCTACAGCAATTGACCGGTCGCGTTGTGTGTCCCCGAGATTTCCGATCAGGGCAATTACTTTAGGGCACCAAGTTGAATATTTAATTGGCCCATCATTATTCTTTCCAGCTCGAATAACATATGCACTACTTTTAGTGTGACCAGAATTGCAGATGCCTTGCAGTTCTTTACTTCTTTTAAAAAAGGTATCTGCTTCGTCGATGATGAGAGTCGGAGGATCGTTTTCGATGACATGGTATACTGCTGCCGGGGTTATATTGCTTGCCGCTAGGGCATTATTGGCGCAGGCTCCTAAAAC
>Ga0307990_1004571_pt1 | contig 10159 bp, 8 predicted proteins | sample EllFjometagen129_FD_203168 | JGI IMG/M metagenome (GOLD analysis project Ga0307990, IMG submission 203168) | Marine microbial communities from Ellis Fjord, Antarctic Ocean - #129 | ecosystem: Environmental > Aquatic > Marine > Unclassified | place: Southern Ocean | collected 2014-10-08
AATGAACGCACTTTCAAATCAATCGGACAGTCTTTTTCGAAGAGATGAAAGAAGGTGTTTTAACGATTTGTGGTAGACAGACTCCATAGAAGGACGCGCCTCCAGTATTCGGGAGCGTGTGTGCTCCTGCCCGTGCGAGGGACACAAGCTCTCTGAATACAGAGACTCGAAGAGAGGCCTCGTTATTGCGAGGCAACGACGAAGGAGTGGCAACCTCGTCCTACAAAGACAATCCCGCTATGCGTTATACGAAAACAATTTGATTTGTATTGATTGGAGTCCGAAAAAGCTTTTTTACCACCCGCTACGCTAGAGGAACCTCCGAGGGGGTCCGAGGGGAGTTTTAGAAGTCAGATGGAATAAACGGTGCCCCGGAGCTCGGGGCTCCCCTGTTAACACAGGGCTTTGTTTGGAGCGGAGAGTTTAAGTGAAAATGAGATTTCATTTCAATGCTCTGGTCCCAATCTATTCCGTTTATTGTTGGAAGTTCTCTGTCCTACTCCGACGTCTGCTCTAGCGAAGCGGGTGGTGAAAGAATACTCATTACGTTAACCTCGTATTATTCCAACAGGAGAAATGTCCATTTTATAAAAGCGTTATGTTGCGTGTTTTGGGGAATTCTCTCTGAAAGCGGGAGAAATGTTGCACTTTTTTGATCGGATTAACCGGATAAACAGGATCTTATAATATGGAGATCCACATCTCATGGAGCCCGATCCTCCGGGCCGGTTGATCCCGTCAGAGCATGATTCGGTGCAGTCCTTGTCTTCGTGTTGATTTAAGCCAACTTAATAAAACCGACCGCTCTCAATCATTGGAATTTTTGTTTCGTCGAAAAATGCGGCGTGGCGTATCTTCCCCCGTTGCAGGCAGAGTGTATCGGCCGCTCCTCGTTTCGACGGGGGGAGGAAAGTCCGGACTCCGCAGGGCAGGACGTTCCGTGGTTAACGCGGGAACATCGGTGCGATATCGCCGGTGATGGAAAGTGCCACAGAAAATGAACCGCCAGCCCGCATTTTGTGCGGGAAGCACTAAGCACGAAGTTCTAAATGCTAACTTGTTTGGGATTTAGAAATTAGAGTTTAGGAATTCCCGTTCGCGGGTTGGTAAGGGTGAAAAGGTGGGGTAAGAGCCCACCGCTCCAAGGGTAACCGCGGAGGCAGGGTAAACCCCGTCCGGAGCAAGATCAAATAGGGATCAAGAGGCTGCTCGTCTCACTTGAGATCCGGGTTGATTGCACTAGATAAATGGCTGAGCCTTCGGGTAACAAAATCCGGCTTACAGCTCTGTCTGCACTTTTTGGACCGGGGCGGCTGATTCCAGCCGCCCCGGTTTTTTTTCATTCGGCGTTCGCCGCTCCCGATAACCCATACCCGATAACGTATAACTTTCCCTCATCCTTCCGTCGCGAAAATTCACGTTTCTTTTTCCAAACATTGGAAAATTTCGGTAGAAACTTCTAATCATTGGGAAAATGGAGAAGAGAATGGACGTTGAAAAGTGGAGTAACATGATTCGGGAATTTGCGCTGAAGCAGTCCGGGTCGTTTGATTTTCTGGCACTGGCGAAGTATGTTGCCGGGAGGGTGACAGGGTTTGACGAGGAGGATGAGGATCGTCTGTTTGATCTGGCGTGCAGCTCAGCCTGGCTGTTCGAGGATGATCGAGAGATGTTTGCGAATTGTTTTATACCGCGCCATGTTTCCTTTGCAGGGGCGGAGTTTCGGGTGACACCTCTGGCGGAAGAAGTGACGGGCGGATTTCTGGTGCCGGGGCACCGGTTGATGCCGTATTTGTCTCGTGAGTTTTTTCCGGCGGAGGCGGTTCTGAAGCTGCCGGACGGGTCTGATGTGCCAACAAGCCCGCTGCGCATATCTGTTGCGGAGGTACATCGTTTTCTTCTGTTCTATGGGCAGTACGGCGCGATCGATTATCTGGTTTGTGACTCAGAGGAAAATGCCGAGAGCCTCCAGCCTCCGTTTGAAGGGACTGTTTCTGTGACAGTTTTTGACCTCAAGAGCTTTTTTGAGCAGTGCGCATTTAAAGTCGGGGATTCGCTGATGCTGACGGTGGAGGATTGGGTGAAGGGCATTTTTTCTGTCCGGCATGTTCCCGCCAAACAGGGGGTGGTCGATTTCGCCGAAACGCGCGAATGGACCCATGCGTTACGGCATGGATTCGATAAATCCCGTCTGGAGGCGGAACTGGACCATGACTGTAATGAACAGATGGCCCGAATGCTCTGGTTGGCCGAGTGCAATGCGGATGCCTCGTCGGTTCGTTCCAAGCCGCCGCTTTCGCTGGCTGCTTTTTTTAATATGCAGAAGGATCTGACGGTTCAAACGACGGGACAGGTCAGCTTTTTCTGGCCGAAGGATGAGCCGGTCGACTCCCGGATGATGAATTCTCTGGCAGGCGATGACCTAGACCCCGAGACCGAGCTGGATGGCTTCTTTGTCCTGCTGGGGCTCTCTGTTGATTCAGAAGAGGCGGAGGCATATATGCGCGATGCGCTGTCGCGCGACGAAAATGATCCGGATGCGGTGCTGGTTCGTGTGATCAGCGGCAGAACCCTTTCGTTTCCGACGCCGGACGAGCAGAAGGAGTTCCATCGGCTTTGGCACGAGCTGTGGGATGAGGTGCGTGTGGCATACGTGTCTTCAGAGGACACTCACAAAAAAATGAGGTCTGTTTTTCTTGATCTCAACGATCAGTGCCTGCAGGTGCTGCGCGAGCTTGACCGAAACCCGCAGGATCCTGTTGAGGTGATGAAGAACCCGGCGACCCTGCAGCTGGGCGAACTCAGTGGACTCATTCATTCCGCGTTGGTCATCAGCAATCAAAGCGAGGAGAACGCGGATGCGTTTCCTGTGCCGTTGGATGAAATGGCGGCGGCGATGTCTGCGGCAATCGAAGAGCTGTCCGGGACGCTTCAGCAGGCGGGTTCAGCGGAATCTTTCGAGGACGATACCGGTCCGGTCTATCAGCTAAAGATTTCGCTTAAATATGCCCGCCCGCCCATTTGGCGGCGAGTCCTGGTTCCGGCCACCATCGAACTCGAGGCCCTGCACGACGTGATTCAGATGGTGTTTAGCTGGACGAACTCGCACCTGCATCAGTTCATTGATGGCAAAACCTTCTATCAGCCGGAAGCGGAAGATGATGGATGGGGCGGGATGAGTTCCAAAGATAGCGCGGGCGTTCGGTTGCAGGATTTGCTGCGCAAAGAGAAGGATAAAATCGTCTATGAATATGATTTCGGCGACTCGTGGGAACACGACGTTGTGCTGGAAAAGGTGTTGCCGAACGATCCCAAACAGTCGCTGCCGGTCTGCATCAAAGGCAAACGGGCCTGTCCGCCGGATGATTGCGGCGGAATTCCCGGCTATTCCCAACTGCTTGAAACTCTCAGCGGCTCCGACTGCGCGGAAAAAGAGGATTTTCTCGACTGGCTCGACGGGTCGTTTGACCCAGAGGCGTTTGATCTGGATGAGGTCAATGCCCAGCTCCGTTTTCGCGGTTAACAATTAGAAGTTGAACGAGGCGCCGGTCTGTGAGCAGGCCGGCCGTAAGAAAACGATTCTGGATCTGTTGAGCGGGGACGCCGAGCTCCGCAGCAAGCGTGAGCTGATTGAGAAAGTTGTCGAAAAGAACCTGCCGCATATTGACGATCCCTCCGATATCCCTGAAGAGTTTGAGGCGTGCTGGCTGGAAGAACAGGCTCTTGCCTTCAAGAAGCTGGCGGAAGAGGAGGGGCTGGATTTCGAAAAGCTGGTTGGTGACTACCTCTTCACCAGCAAACAGCCACTTCGAAATGATGTGGTTGAAGCAATGGAGCAAAAGCCCCGCCTGACAGACCGGGCCTCAACCGCCGAGCGCATCATCGACAAAATATTCAACTTTATCGACACCTTCATTAGTGGAGCGATAGGCGGATGGAACGGGGTCATAACAAAGGGAATTGTTAAGAAATTCTCCAGCCGAAGAGTTTTAGAACTGATTGCTTATTCGGAGAGCGTCAGCCTTTTGCCTGAGTCGATCCATTGCTGCAGGATAATTTTGCAGTATTTGCTTTTAGAAATGTGCATGGAACTGGAACGCTTTTCGAGTTCCTTTGCCATCTTCTCGTTCATGTTGATTCCGATTGTCTTCATGCCTTTGCCTACTGGATTCGTTCCCATAATCATTCTCCATTTTTGTTAAACAGTTATCATACTAAAAATACTTGCATTCGCAAGGATATTGAAGGCGAGGAACGTTATAAAATGGGAGTAAACCCCGAAGTTCTGGTCCATCTTGGATTTGCGTTTTATTAGGAACGGCTCATGTCTCACGGATATCATTTCTTGAAACATTTTGTGCGTGCGGTGGATTGTTGCAGTACTCCATGGGCACGGTAAAAATCTATGCTTGAAAAAATCTGAGGGGCGCGGCTGCCATCTGTGGAACTTCAATGTTATTACCTCGGTAGCTTCCGCCGTCGCGCTTTGCGCTATGGCGGACAAGATGGAGGGACCCACCTTCGCTTGAAGTTACGGCTTAGCGGGCAAGCCGTTGGAAATTCAACTTCGCTATAACGTCGAAAGGGGTTGCAAAATAGCAAACGAAAATCGACAATCCCCACTCCTCAATCGAAATACCCCGGTAGCTCAGTTGGATAGAGCATCGGATTTCTAATCCGACGGTCACGTGTTCGAATCACGTCCGGGGTACCAATTTAACTTCCTGATAGACAGCACTTTGCGAAAGGTGCTGTTTTTTTATTTCTGCTTCGTTAGGCCCGACTTCGGGGGAAACTTCGAGTTTGGCCGTTTGATTCGCCCTCTTTGGTTGTGGGCGTTGCATATCGAAACATCAAACGGAGGCAGGAAAATGGGACTGGAAATTACACGGAAGAAGGACGGAACGCTTCGGTCAAAATATTGGTACGGAAGGTTTGAGGTCAACGGAAAGACGAAAAGCGTGAGCCTGAATGTAGAGGTCAAAGGACGGGTTCCCGCCACGCTGCGGGAGATTGGCGACCCCTTTTTTGAGCGGTCGCGGGCGCAGGCTCAGGTGAAGCTCGATGAAATGATTCGCGAGGCCAGAAGCCACAAGGCGGCGGAAAAGCACCTGCAGGATCTTTACGAGCTCAAATCAGGCGAATCTCTTATTCAGATTCGAATCTCAGGCATTGCTCATGCACGGTTTTTACCGCCGGACCGGCGCGGCCGTTCGGCTGCACGGGATGAAGCGCAGTTTGTTGCTCTGCGGGATTTCATATCCTTCATGAAGGAAAATTATCCGATGGTGACAGTTATTTCGCAGGTCACCAGAATTATGGCGCAGAATTGGTTGTATTCGTTAGAGGAGCGAAAAATTGCCGCTCGAACCTATAATGACAAGATGTATGTCCTGAAAGGTTTTTTCGAGCGGATAGGCCCTGATGCCGGAGTGGTCAGAAATCCGTTTGCCGGCTGTTTGGCGAAAGTGAAAAAGACCGTTCACCGGCAGCCTTTTACTCAAGAGGAATTGACCGAAATTTTGAACCACTGCGACCCCATTATGCGACCGGTGGTGTTGACCGGCATGTGCACCGCCATGCGTCGAGGGGATTGTTGTCGTCTCAAATGGGATTCTGTGGATTTTGATGCCGGGTTCGTAATGGTTAAAACATCCAAAACAGGTGAGATAGCCGAAATACCGCTGTTTCCTGTCCTGCGTGCGGAACTCAGAAATCTTCCTCGCATCAGTGAATATGTATTCCCCGAAGCAGAGGAAATGTATCGCACGAACTCCGACGGGCTCTCCTGGCGGTTCAAGAAGGCTCTGAAGGATGCGGGAATCAAAAACACCCGGAAGGTCAATGAGAACGGATGTCAGAAATCCAGCCTTAAAGATTTCCATTCTTTGCGCACGACGTGGATCACAATGGCTCTTTCCGCCGGTGTGCCGATGGAGTTGGTCAGGCGGGTCACGGGTCATTCTACGGTTGAAGTCGTCTTGAAGCACTACTTTCGCCCGAAACGGGAGGAATTCCGTCATGCGTTGGAAGCTGCCTTGCCGAAGGCGTTGACCGGCGGCATCGAGGAGCGTTTTAATCTCCCTCAGGCAGTGCTGGAACTCGGCAAAGAAGCGGAATTATTGAAACCGGAAGAACTCGTCAAAAAATTCGAGGCGTTGGTGAAAAACGTTGCTCGCATGACCAAGGTGCAAAAAGATGCGGCGGTTCTTGCTGCCTGATGGACACCGTTGGGACGTTCGAATCCTGAGAAATAACTTGTGATTGAAAACCCATCGAGCTATCTTACCAGTAAGAAAGAAGAGGGCTCCATGAAAACGCTTGCGACAACCAAAATGACATCCAAAGGCCAGGTAGTGATTCCGGAGGCAGTACGCAATCGGCTGCACTTGCACGCCGGGGATCAATTTGTTGTGGTGGGCGATAACGATGTGGTTATTCTGAAAACCATTAAAGCCCCTTCGACCCGGGAATTCGACAGACTGATTTCCAAAGCTCGGAAACAGGCCCGTGCTGCTGGCATGAAGCAGTCCGATATCAAAGTCGCGATTCAGTCTGTCCGGAGTCACTGATGCGCGTCATCCTCGACACGAATGTCATCCTATCCGCTATCTTTTTCGGCGGAGTCCCGGGGCGGATTTTAACCGCCTATCGGGATGGCAAACTTACGATCGTGCTGAGCCCTGAAATTCTGGATGAATACCGAACAACTGCCGCCCGATTGGCGAAAAAGTTCGATGTGGAATATGAGGAAATTCTCGATTGGATTGCCGTTCACTCAGAAATGATGGCGGTGCCATCTCTTGACCAGCCAGTCTGTGCCGATCCAGATGATGATAAATTCATTGCTTGTTCACTGGCATCCGGCGCAAAAATTATCTGCAGCGGAGATAAGCATCTTCTAGATGTCAATGGATACCGCGGCATCGAAGTCCTGCGGCCCAGAGCCTTTGTCGACCTGCACCTTTGATTTTTGACTCTAAACAGGAATTTTCCGGAAGAATATTCGGTGCGATCTACTGCCATTGATCGGACGGGCTCCAGTTGGCCATAAAGCGCTGGCGGGACAGTTGCGCCTCCACCATTGGACGGAAAAAATGCTGAAGGAGTTGGGTTATCTCTTTGAAGCTTGTCGGAGCGGTATCTTCAAGACCTTGTTTGCGGACAAAGGCGGTCCATTGGGTTTCCTTGCCGAGTGCATCAGGAAAAGTTTCTGAAAAGAAACGGGTATTCAAATCAAACGGGGTTTCACGACGGTTAAAGGTGGCTGCGCAGGCTTTTTGAAGCTCTTTCCCAACGATTTCCTCATGCTGGATGATATTCCAGATGTCGTAAAAATCTTTCATGCGGCTGTAGAGATCGCCCAGTTTGACCATCGCCTCAAATTTCTCAGCAATGGCGGTCAGTTGGTGATAGCAGCGCAGTTTCGGGGATGGGAAGTCAAGCAGGGTGGGTACAGTTGCCGGTATGGCCCCGGGAACCAGGGCATCGCCAAAGCCGATGTCGATTTGTATCGGAATACGACTGCGCTCGAGAAAGGCATGGGTGAGGATGCGGACTCCTTCATAATCAGCATCCTCCTTAATGCGCGCGACTCGAATGTTTTCGCTGTCAAACCGGATGCCGTCTTCTTCAACATCGGTTTCACAAATCTCTTTGACGATAGCGGTCAGATTATCCAGCGAGTTTTCTGTGAAGCCGAGCAGGTCAATGTCCATGGTGGTCCGGCGTTCATAGTCGGATTCCCATACCATGAAGAGAAGAGCGCCTTTCAGAACAAACTTTTCGGCGTGTTCCGATTTTGAAAGTCGGTACAGAAAACGCTCCATCGCATAGAGCCGCAGCAGGTCGTTGTGCGGTTTTCCTTCCTCCTTGGCCTTGTTTTGAAGGCGTGCTTTGACGGATGCGGCGATGTTGGCGGGACTCATAGGGTTGCCTCCAGGTAGGGGCGCATAATATTATCGACGCGGCAGACCCTGGCGTAGTGCATGATTTTTGTTCCGTCAAATCGGCATCGTTCCCGGTAAAACTTCAGGGCTTCCAGAACAACATCCATTCCGATCTTATTTCGGTATTTAAAACAATCCGCCAGCGTTTTTTCCACGCAGTACACTGGCACATCAAATCCACCGATGTCATGTTTTTCGACTCCTTCTGTGAATGCCGCGCCGGACATCCAATAATACTGGACGGGTGGATAATCGATTCTCGGCTTCTCTGCCCCTCGTTTCAGGGCGACATTTACGCTCCGGGGGATTTCAGTTGTGATTTCATGGATGGACAGGGCGGAAATGAGACAAACCACCCCCTCAGGTATTTTACGGCATATGGTCGCCAGATCCGGATCCGCCGGAAGTTGTCCCGCAATCTGATAAAGTCCACGGGCTACACACTCCAGAACGCCCTCGTCCCGCATCCGGTACAGGTCTTGCGGATGGATTCCGGCGGCCAGAAAATCCCGGGTGCGTGCGAGCCCTCCGCGATCCTCTATAATTCCGATTATTTTTTTGTCCGCAGCTCTCATGCGGATAAATATACCTTCATTTGGCAATAAGTGAAGGTGTTTTTATCGCTTGAGTTGAAAAGCATAGGCGCCGCCGAAACTTTTTTTGATTATTTTTACCCGTTGATTCGGTTTCACACCGAGTCATCCAGATTCAGCCCGTTCCAGACTGCACGCGGTTCTTTCCGCCTATCTGGAAACCGACCCTCCAAACATTTGATTGAGCCTCTTTAAGTAGAAAGCACTGGTTTAAAAATCGAACTTAAAGGAGGGCACTATGCGGCATGCAACCATGAATCTGTCATCAGACAGTAGAAATATTTCAGGCGGGATCCGGTCGTTTTGGCGGCGGGGATTCCTTTGTCACGGCAACGACCAGGCCATCCGGTTCATGCAGCGTGTCCGCTGGAAACTGGTGCTCTCAGTGGTGTTGGTCGGGCCGGATCCCGCCATCTTTTTCCAACGCTCGGAAGTTTTTCCTGATCCTTCGCAATCCCACGCCCTTAATCCGGGGGTTGCCCAATGAATATTTCCGATTTTCTATCTCACCTGAAGAAGGTGTCGAAATGTTCCGGGGGCTGGAAAGCTTGCTGTCCGGCGCACGACGACCGGTCGCCCAGTCTCAGTATTACGGAAGGCGATGACGGTCGCATCCTCGTCAAGTGCCATGCCGGTTGTACGACCGAACAGGTTGTCGCGGCGATGAGCTTAACCATGGCCGACCTGTTCCCCATTTCCACCGATACATTCAATTTCCCGGCTATTGCCGGAAAGAGCGCGCAGACAGCCCGGTACCGTTCCAGAAAGCCGATGCGCGAAACCTCCTTCCATCCCTACAAAAAGGACGGGCAGCTCCACGCCGGCGTATTCCGCTTTGATCCTGCGGACGGTTCGGACGGTAAGCAGTATGTTCCTGTCCACTCCACATCTGATGGGGGAGCGATCGGTGATCCGCCCGACGGATGGCCCCTGTACCGCCTCGAAGAAATACAGACCCGTTCCGATGAACCGGTGTTCCTTGTTGAGGGTGAAAAAGCCGCTGATGCATTATCCGGGCTCGGTTTGCTGGTTACCACCTCCGCCCACGGTTCCAATGCCTGGAAAAAGACAGACTGGTCACCGCTGGCCGGACGCGATCTGATTGCCATGCCCGACCATGACGACGCAGGCCGTAAATACATCGAGGATGTCATTACTCACATTTTCGGAATTGGCAAACCGAAATCCATCCGCCGCATCGAGCTCTCGCATCTCGCCGAAAAAGCCGATGCCTATGACCTGGTCGCCGTTTTGCGTGAGGAATGCGTTTCCGAAGATCAAATTCCGGAAGAGATTTTCTCCATGGCTGCAGCTTGGGCACCTTCCCAGAACGAATCCGAAGAGCCCGAAACGGAATCGCCCGAAATCGAAATCTTCAAAAAGATTGCTGCCCGTTATGGCGATCCCTTTTCCCGCAGCCCCAAAGGAAAGCCGACTTCGATCAACCAGCGCTTTGCTGCCGCCTGGTGTGCCCATTCCCTGAACCTTCTGTTTGATCCCACCCATGACAGTTTTTATGAGTACGATCCGCCGACCGGATTGTGGATACAGCTTACCGACGCCTTTGTTTCCGACAAGGTCGGGGACACAATCGGTGAAATGCTCTCCTTACTGTCT
>Ga0307990_1004572_pt1 | contig 10158 bp, 13 predicted proteins | sample EllFjometagen129_FD_203168 | JGI IMG/M metagenome (GOLD analysis project Ga0307990, IMG submission 203168) | Marine microbial communities from Ellis Fjord, Antarctic Ocean - #129 | ecosystem: Environmental > Aquatic > Marine > Unclassified | place: Southern Ocean | collected 2014-10-08
TTCGACCGCATCAAAAAACTCCGGCGAACCGAAGTTATAATTTCGGCTCGTCAGGCAGTCGCTTCAGATTCTTCACATATCGATCCTCATTAAATTCATTTTGATGCTTCATGATATCGAAAACCTCAAGACAGACCGCTTGTGCAATATACAACTTTGCGTCGTCCTCCGACAGGCCCTGGCCCATCAGACGATCCAATGTTTCTTGAGTTTCCGGAGGATCATTCTCCGCCAACTGATTTTCGACTGTTTCTAAAAACGCCGCCTTTAGATGTGGATTGCCTTCTTCCATCATAGTTTTCTCTCCCCTGACATTTAATAAATCTCATGCTCTGAAAACACGCGTAAGCTATCAGTTTGCGCATCTCGGGTCAATTTCGACACCATCAGCGTCTATGACACCTTTCAGCTCTGCTTGAGTTGCGAAAGTAATCGCTCTGCCCGGTGACGAATAATTCCGACAACTTTTTCACTCATCTCAGAGGCTCCAATCTCAAGGTGAACCGGTTCCAATGCATCAAGAACATTCTGACTAACCTGAGCCAGTCTCTCCCGAACCATGGGCCAGCCTAAGTTTGTTTCTTTCGCCATCTTCTGCCAGTGAGCCGGCTCAATTTCTTTGAGCGTTTTGCACCCGCCTATTTTCATAGAGAGGTGATCCGACACCTCCGGCCATGCCAACGTGCAAACCAGATCATAAAATGGTGCCAGCCGGTTTTCTCCAGCGGGGTACAACAGGGAATAGTTCTTCCCATGTGCATCTGCGTTCCCGATCAACATATTAAACATCAGACCATCTATCAGGCTGCGGATATCCAGCACAGGCGCGGTGGACCACTCCCGTAAAAGAGCAATACATTCGCGCAGCAAGGGTCCGCCTTCCTGCTGATATTTTCGTTCGGGCGGGAACCCAAGCGCCTGACAAAAGTCCTCCTGATGTATCCGGACAATCTGTCCGTCATCGCCAGCAAACCGGTCATATCGCTCAACAATCAAAACCGGCTGTGAGTTGATCGTTTCGACCCTTGCCTCTGGAACATTCAACCCGACCGCCGTCGCCAACCTCATGCACAAAAGCTCATTGGTTGCCAGACCCGGAAACCGCTCCGGCTCCGGCTTCATAATATGGCTACTCGGCGCGTTGCCAAGAGGAAGGAAAACTCGACCGTCACGAATGAGCACCGGCAGCTTTCCCTGCGCCCCAGCTAGCGAAAGTCGCACGCCTTCCGTTCCCGCCATCAACGGGCGGCGGGGAAGCTCTTCCAAAACATCACCCAGTTCTGCCGAAGTCAATTCGCGCAAAGTCAGGTCGGCGGATTTCGAAGGGCGAACTTCTTCTGGAAAGAGACTGACCGCACCGACGCATTCCCCGCCGATCCTCTCCAACATCGCAAAGTCGTTGCGTTCACTGATCCCGAGAATAGAAGCAATTCGTTTTCTCGGGTCCTCCTCCGGCAATATCCCTGCAAAAAATGGACGAGCGTACTTACCGCGAAAATCTTCTTGCCGCAGCGGAAGACTCCGCGAAAGAGGAATCGCCCCCCCCCGCTCCAGCCATGCCGGATCATAAGCAAACAAAAGAAGCCCGCTATCATCCTGTTCCAGGATGCCGACGTGCTCGCTATTTAAATAGACCTTTAAACGTTTCATTGGAGCTTATCCGATCCTGATGCCATATCGAGATTGAGGCCCAACGCCTGCAGAACTTGAAAAATTTTCCCAATTTGACATGTCGGTTTACCCTTCTCCACATCGACAATGAACCGCAGTCCTGTTCCACAAACCATCGCCAACTCTTTCTGAGTCACCCCCAGATGCTTGCGCTGCCTGCGAACTGCCACCCCCAGCTGCTCTGTATTTGTAATATTCATAATCCCGATCGGGAACATATATAAAAAATACACCTCAAGTCAACCTAAATTTACCGAACGGGAACTTTTATATGGCATGACAACCTACTTCTTAAAATTTTACCGAACGGGAATGTTGGCTGCGACAGACCATATAGAGATTGCCGAATGCCGATTGATGATTTAGGAATACAGCTTTCCAATAACTGATAACTGAATCGGAGATTCTGATGAGTGAATTTAAAAACGTAACGGTCGTGAAAAAAGCAACCGTCTATTTTGACGGAAAAGTAACCAGTCGTGCCGTGTTGTTCGAAGACGGCACTAAAAAGACGCGAGGCGTGATGCTGGCCGGTGATTATGAATTCAACACCGCCGCTGCGAAAATCATGGAAATTCTCGGCGGCGAAATGGAAGTTCTCATCGCCGGGGAACCCGAGTGGAAAACCTTCCGCGAAGGTGATTCGTTTGAAGTGCGTGTGACCCGCAGGGCGCGCGCCTTGTTCCAAGCGGCTTCCCGTGCCGGGCAAACCGCCACTACAAACCATATAAACGGCTACACCTTTTCGGAAAACGCTCTAACACCGGTTCAGCAGCAACAATCTTCACCGCACCACGCCCCCGGTGATTCAGCCTGTAACCTTATTCGTGTTCATACACACGTTTGAGGCAAAGAGGCTGAATATATTTTTGTTTTTTATCTTTTACAGCGTGACGTGATCTGAAAGCATGCGCCCCGTCATAAAAAAAGGGCTTTGCATACCGCCATGTCACCTCCGGTCACCCATTCAAATCAAGACGGCACGCTTCACTTCGTCGCCTCCGGGGCGATGAATAACGGCGAAAACACATATATATGGGATCATGTGCAAACCGTTGCGCTCGAACACACGGCCCAACGAATCCTGATTGAATGTGACGCCGCCTGCGGACGCATTTCAATGGAGCACTGCTTTGATCTCATTGAAAAAATGCCCACCATCTCCCGGCGACTGGGTTGCAAAATCGCTCTCTTCGAAAAACATATGAGCGAGGAAGCGCGGGAAGTACTGAAGTTTGTAGAAACCTCCGTCACAGATCGAGGCGCGCGCTTTAAGATTTTCTTCGATCTGGAAGAGGCCCAGATTTGGCTTAGAAAATAACGCCTATTCTCCCGACAGCTCCACCACCCGGCCCGTTAAAATAAAGTCGTTGAATATCTGGATCAACCCCTGACGGGCAAGTGCGCTGCGGTAGAGCTTCGGCGAATGATCCGGCCCGAACAGCGTGTAGGCCGTTTCTCTTATCACGCTGTTCATCGGTTCGACAGACAGATTTTTCAAAACCGAAGAATTCCCTTTTGCCAGCCGAAACGGCGCGAACACATTCAGTTCAATCGCCTTCATCCGGCCGGCCCCTACCAGCTCGGCCTTTTTCGCCGTTCCCGTCCATCCAACATGTTCCGTCCAGAAGCAACTTGGGGTAGGAATGGCTGTCCCAGCCGTCCACGGACGGTTCGGAGAACCGTCCTTACCATCAAAAAACCCGGAAGCAACATATTGAGCCAATGCACAAAGCCGGCGAACCGGATGATTGAACGGGCGCAGACCGGAAAAGTTCCAGTCGGCTTTGGTGAACGGCTCAACCTCTTCCCATTTATGCTCTTCGCGCCACCAGCAGTCCCACAGCGATCGAAAATACGCCTTCGACTCCGCGCTCCACTTCGCACTCGGTTGCTTAGGCAGAAGACCGGAAATGCCGAGCAATACGGCATAGATGGTTTTCCAATCGGACCCGTACTGCGTGAGTGCCGACAGCGGCAGAGACTGCGCCAACCGCCGAAATGGTGCTTTATTGTTTTTATAACCGAGCGCGACGGCGGTTTCCTCGTAGAGCGCCTGCGCCTCGCCGCGCTCCTGCATCAGCCACGCCATACGCCGCGTCTTCTGCCGCAAACGCTCCGTCCCCGCATTTTCCAAGGTTTGGAAAATTTCGTCAGGCGTTTTTCCAAACATTGGAAGCAGGCGGAGCCTGCACCCACTATTTTTTCCAGACATTGGAAACGGTCTGGATGCCCGCGGTTCATTATACGGATAGGCCGTCACATCGATGCTTTCAAGATCAACGGCACATCGCTCACTCAGCGATATATATATCGTTCCGGGAGGGAAAAGAGCTGGGTCGGCGGGTTCGGGAAACCAAGTGATGTGAAAGCGGACATTTTCGTAGCGCGGGTCGGTATGGTGCCCGTGATTTTTCCAATCATTGGAAAAAATGTGGATCTCCGCATCACCAGCCACACGCCGCCGCTCACGACCAATCAGCAACACAGCATTGGGAAAGTCCGGCCCGGCCTCCAAGTTCCAGCGGCCAGGGTTTTCCACGATAACCGGTTCGCCGCGCAAGGTTTTCAGGTTTTTTGGGCGCAGGGAATCGTCGAACCACAGCGCCTGCAAATGACGTTCGGTATGCGGAAAATAACGACCGGCACTTTCGTGCACAGCATTGGGAGAGACCAGCCTGCGGTATGCCGCTGCACCAGCAAATAACGCCTCATCTATTTCCGGCAAATGATAAAACATGCCTGTTTTTAGCAGAAAAACGCTCTGATAGAAATCAGCTATCTTGCCCAGCGTTGGGAAAATCGAATTCCCGCTCGAACAGCTCTTTAAACTGAACGGCTACGGCTTCTTCATCTGGCCCCTCGACCTGCAGGGTGATCAGTGTACCCGGCTCAAGACCTAGCATCATCAACTCCAGCGCGGACCCGAGCTCGCAAGTTCCGCCTAGCGAAACAACAGTGATGACCGAATCGACCGCCGCAGCTTCCTGTGTGATTACCGCAGTAGGACGGCAGTGAATGCCTGCCGAATTTTTGATAACTGCCTTTGTCTCAACCATAAAGCCCGCCCTTTTGCTTGTACCGGATGGGTTGGCTCAGGTATACAACTTCGCTTGACCCAAACAGACATGATAGAAGGAACAACGGAGCTTTGCAAATATGAAATTCCCGCTCAGCTGGCTGAAAGAACTTGTAGATTTTGACGACACCCTCGATGGACTCTCCGACAAACTGACGTTTGCCGGCCTGGAGGTCGAACAGATTGAAACCATCGGAGGCACCTTTGACAGTGTTGTCGTTGGCGAAATTCTGGCTATCGAGCCGCACCCGAACGCCGACAAACTGCGATTGTGCACCGTTGAGTACGGCGCGGCCGAAACGATGCGTGTCGTCTGCGGCGCACCGAATGTTGAAACCGGCGGTAAATATCCATTCGCCCCAGTCGGCACCACTCTGCCCGGCGGCTTCACGCTTAAGAAAGCCAAGATCCGCGGCGAGGTCTCGATGGGCATGCTCTGTGCCAAAGACGAACTCGGCCTCGGCGAAGATCACTCCGGCTTGATGGTGCTCGATGCAGATCTGAAGCCAGGCACTCCGTTCGCCGAGCTGATGCCGCCGCACGAATCCGTTTTTGAACTGGAAATCACCCCCAACCGTCCGGATTGTCTGAGCATCATCGGCATCGCTCGCGAAGTGGCTGCCATCTACGGTACCGAGCTGAAAATGCCGTCCATTGAAATCACAGAACGCGCTGAAGCGGTTGACTCGCTGGTCTCCGTCGACATTCAAGATGCTGAGCGCTGTCCACGCTACACCGCACGCGTGCTGAAAAACGCAAAGGTCGCTCCGTCACCCGATTGGATGACCGCCCGCCTCGAAGCCTGCGGTATCCGCGCGATCAACAACCTGGTCGACATCACCAACTATGTGATGCTTGAAACCGGTCACCCGCTACACGCGTTCGACTACACTTTGCTCAAGGACGGGAAGATCATCGTCCGCCGCGCCGCAGCGGGTGAAAAATTTACCACGCTCGACGAAGCGGAGCGCGAGCTGACCCATGAGATGCTCGTGATTGCCGATCCAGAAAAAGCGGTCGCACTAGCCGGCGTGATGGGCGGAGTCAACACCGAAATCAAGAACGACACCTCCACTGTTTTGCTCGAAAGCGCAACCTTTGAACAGTCCGGTATCCGCCACACGGCGAAAGCGCTCGGACATTCCACCGACAGCTCCTACCGTTTTCAGCGCGGCGTCAACGCCGACACCGTCGAGTGGGCCAGCCGCCGCGCGGCCGCACTAATGGCCGAACTGGCCGACGCGAAAATCTGCGCGGGCGTGGTCGATGCCTACCCCGCCCCAGCGACCAAAAATCAGATCTCTGTCAAATGGGCAAATATCTGCAAACTGATCGGTCTCGAAATTTCGGCAGACGAGATGAAACAAATTTTCCAAACATTGGAAATTTCCGTTCTCGTCAGCGACGCGGAAGGTGCAACGCTCGAAATTCCAACCTTCCGCGGCGATCTGACCCGCGAAGTGGACATTATTGAGGAAGTCGCCCGCATGCACGGCGTCGACAAAATCCCCGAGAAGCTGCCGACCGCGCAGGTAATCGGCGGAACACACGACGACCGTGTCCGCGCCGTCAATACTTGCCGCAAAAATCTGGCAGGGCTTGGTGCTCGCGAAATTTTGAACTACACGCTGGTCAACAATCCGCTACTTGACCTGTTCGGTAAAAACGACGACCGCGAAGAGCTGCCCCATCCGATCAGCACGGATCAGTCGGTTCTGCGCACCTCGCTCATCCCACAGATGATCGAAAGCCTCGGCCGCAATAAATCGCGCCAAATCAACGACGCCGTCTTTTTCGAAATCGGCCGTACGTTTACCAAGGGTGCTGTACAGACCGAAAAGGTCTGCCTCGGGGTAATGGGCACGCCGGGCCGGGCCGCGCTCGACACGATGCGAAGCCTCAATGAAGAAGAAATTTTTCTATGGCTCAAAGGAGTTGTCTGCAATCTGCTAGCTGCGCAGAACGTCACCAAAGTGAAGTTCCAAACATTGGAAAACTATGGGGCTTTCGACGAAGGCCGCGCACTCAAAGTGATGTCCGGCAAAGTTCAACTTGGCGTGATTGGCTTAATCAATTCTAAGGCCCGGAAAGAGTGGCGCCTGAATGATCCAGTGGCCGCCGCCGAGCTCGACCTCGAGCCGCTGGTTTCCAATGTTTGGAAAATCGGAACTGTTAAAGACATCCCACTCTATCCGGCGACTGAGCGTGACTTTGCCTTCATCGTCGATGAGTCGGTTCGCCACGAAGCAATCATTAAAGCGATCAACGGCGAAGCGCCGGCCGAGCTCGAGAAAATCGAGCTGTTCGATATTTTCCGCGGCAAGTCGCTGAAAAAAGGCAAGAAGAGCATGGCCTACAGCTTCCTCTACCGCTCGCCCAAGGGAACACTGACTGATGAAAAGGTTAATAAATTCCACGAAGCAGCCGGGCAACGCGTTTGCAAGGCCACCGGCGCGGTTATCCGCGAAGGGTAATCCCGAAAAAAGTTGATCAAAACAGCCGGCTTCCTTGACCCGAAGCGGTCTGTAATGTAGCATCACCTATGAGAGGGAGGAAAAAGCGTAAGTACCCTTTCAAATGATCTTTTAAAATTTAGCCCGCCCGGAATCGAGAAGTAAATTTTCTGATCCGATAAGCATATAATTAAAGGGAGCTTAGGACGGTCCGATCAATGGTTTGATCGTTCAATAGGGCACCCACCTTGCAACGCAGGGTTCAGGAATGCGCTTCTCCCGGGTCGGGCTCTTTTTCACGCCGCCCCGAAGTTCCGGGGCGGCTTTTATATTTAAAAACACGGCCCGAATCAGCAATATCTGCCTCCAGCAACATTCGGGAAAACTCCTTCGTATAGAGAATTGACCCAGGCGAACGGCGACTGGATGTGGTGAAATTTTTCTGGGTCTGCGAGGCTCTCGGACAGGATGCAAAAAAGGTTTACTCGGAACTGGCTGACGCATTCCGAGAATGCAAATGAAACGCAGCCTCGGACCGTTTTTAAATGGTCCAATTCTGAACACGGAGTCCTTCGATTTCATCAAAGTGCTTCGTGTCATTGGTGACGACCGTGTAATTGAGCGTTAAAGCGGAACAACCGATCAATAGATCAAAATCATCCACGCTGATTCCTTTCGCGCTCAAAGATGCCTTCATTCATCCGAAGCACTCCATGACCGCGCGGGAAATATCAATCACCGGATAGATCTCTGCCAACCGGTAGACTCGCGCGAGGTTCTCCTGCTGCCGGGCCGATTTATGTGCTCCATAAAGCAACTCACCATAGCTCACCACCGAAAGGACCTTGGACTGCCCCGTGCTGGCTCGAAAACTTTCTACAACCTTTTCGTGCCCCTTGAGAAAAAAGATCAATGTGTCTGTATCCAACAAATACATCAGAAACCCCCTCGGAAGCGTTCGGTTTTTCGGGCGGAGCGAATCGTATCGGCAATCTCCTGCGCCGAGCAATCATCAGACCATGCGCCAGCCAGCTTGAGAGCCTCCTCATCCAAGCTTACTGTAACAGGCGGCTGTGACAAAAACTGTTTGATAACCATGATCATCTCCTGATTGACTGACCGGTCATCCAATGCTGCCCGACGGCCCAGTGTTTCGTACAAATCACTCCCCAAAATCTCCTCCGTGCTGATTTTAAAGTCGCCTTTTACTTTATATGAGGCCGACTCCTCCATAACACCCGATGTGCGCTGTGCAGTTTGTTTATAGTGGGAATATGGAATAATAACCGCCACTTTTTCTTTTTTTCGACCGTAACTCACCGCTATTTCCTCTCCGCGCTGAACACGATTTAATACATCAGAAAAATGTGTTTTCAGCTCTCCTACCGGCATTGTCTTCATAACGCACTCCACCCGCATCATCCCACGCGCCATAAACTTATCAAGTTGACAAGTTCCCTATTCCTCATTCCGATATTCCCGTCTCTATTATTTCATGCTTAACTCTCCGCCATGGAATTGTTCGAGAAAAAATCAAATGTAGCGGCCCCAAAGGCGGGTGCAGGAACCGCGCCGCTGGCGGCGCGAATGCGCCCGCGCACCATCGACGAGATTTTTGGGCAGGATCACATTCTGGGCGACGGCAAACTGCTGCGCCGCGCAATAGAGGCCGACCGTATTTTAAGCATCATCCTCTACGGTTCGCCCGGATGCGGTAAAACCTCACTGGCCGAGGTGATCGCGCGGACGACCGATCGTCGTTTCGAACGCATCAGCGGCGTGCTGGCCAATGTGGCGATTCTGCGCAAAATTCTGCAAGCGGCGGAGACGTGGAAGAAAATCCAAAAACAGGATACGATTCTGTTTATTGATGAGATCCATCGCTTCAATAAAGCGCAGCAGGATGTGCTGCTGCCCTACGTCGAAAACGGCGACATCATTCTAATTGGTGCGACGACTCACAATCCCTTCTTTTTCATCAACACACCGCTCAACTCACGCTCGCAGATTTTTCAGCTTAATCCGCTGAGCGAAGAGGCGATCAAATCGGTTCTCAAACGCGCGATGGAACATCCCGCGGGCCTCAACGAGTTGGTGACTGCGGACGAAGAGGCGCTGGATCATCTGGCGGCGGTATGCGATGGCGATGCGCGACGCTCGCTCAATGCGCTGGAGATCGCTGCACTGACCACCCCGCCCGGCGAAGGCGGCATCGTGCATCTGACCAAGCATGAGATTGAAGAGTCGGTTCAAAAAAAGGCGGTGGCCTACGATCACGACGAGGACGGGCACTACGACACGATTTCGGCTTTTATTAAAAGTGTGCGCGGTTCGGACCCCGATGCGGCGGTCTACTGGCTAGCCAAAATGATTTACGCGGGCGAAGACCCGCGCTTTATCGCGCGGCGGCTGGTGATTCTCGCCTCGGAGGATATCGGCAACGCCGATCCGCGCGGGCTGACACTGGCGGTTTCGGCGATGCAGGCGGTGGAATTTGTCGGTATGCCAGAGGGACGGATTATTTTGGCGCAGGCGACGACCTATCTGGCCAGCGCGCCGAAAAGCAACGCGAGCTATCTAGCGGTCGATGCCGCGCTCGACGATGTAGAAAACGGCCGCACCCTGCCCGTTCCAAAACATCTGCAAAGCGGACCGAAGCCGGACAAGGGAACACAGAAATATCAATATGCCCATAACGGGGCTGGCCATTTTGTTGATCAGGAATATGTGCCGACTGAAAAGGTTTATTACACGCCGACCGATCAGGGCTACGAGGAAACCATCGGCAAACGTCTGGCCTTCTGGAAGTCGCTGAGGAAAAAGAAATCGTAGACGAGGCTTCCAGCCTCGTTGACCAAGAAAAAGTGCGCCCATACGAACGAGGCTGGAAGCCTCGTCTACGATAAAGCAAGACATGACAAAAACCGACATACGCAAAGAGATCGCGGCGCGGCG
>Ga0307990_1004573_pt1 | contig 10157 bp, 8 predicted proteins | sample EllFjometagen129_FD_203168 | JGI IMG/M metagenome (GOLD analysis project Ga0307990, IMG submission 203168) | Marine microbial communities from Ellis Fjord, Antarctic Ocean - #129 | ecosystem: Environmental > Aquatic > Marine > Unclassified | place: Southern Ocean | collected 2014-10-08
CTCCGAAAAGCAGATATTTGTCTATTTGTCATTCTGAACTTGTTTCAGAATCTATTGATATTATTGAAATTAGAGATTCCGAAATAAATTCGGAATGACATAATTTTGTCTTTTTGGAGTGGGCTCAATAATTATTCACTTAAAACAAATTAAATTTATGAAAAAATTAAATTTTAAATTTAAATTAGTATTGATTTGTGTTATTGCTTTTCAATTTTTTGTTTTTACAGGATGTAAGAGCAACAAATCAAATTCAGAAAATGATAATAAAGATACATTACAAGGCACAATAAGTATTTCAGGTGCTTTTGCTTTGTATCCAATGACAACAAGATGGTCTGATGAATTTCGTAAAATCCATCCTAATGTTAGAATTGACATATCAGGAGGCGGGGCAGGAAAAGGAATGGTTGATGCTCTATCTGAAATGGTTGACCTTGGAATGTTCTCAAGAGATGTTAAAAAAGAAGAAAAAGAAAAAGGTTGCTGGGAAATTAATGTTACAAAAGATGCGGTATTACCAACAATTAACTCAAAAAATCCAGTAATCAATGAGTTAAAAAACAAAGGGCTTACCAAAGAGAAATTTTATAAAATCTTTATCTCCGGCGAAATAACTGACTGGGGCACAGCAGTTGGTAATAATAAAACGAAAAATAAAATTAATGTCTATACACGTTCTGATGCCTGTGGTGCAGCACAAAAATGGGCAGAATTTTTAGGAAAAAATCAAGAAGATTTGTTAGGTATTGGAGTTAATGCAGACCCGGGTGTAGCCAATGCAGTGAAAAAAGATATCCTGGCAATAGGATATAACAATAAAATATATATTTATGATTTGCAGACAAAAATGAAATATAAAGGATTAGAAGTTATACCTATTGATATTAATGAAAATGGGATTATTGATAAAGAAGAAAACTTCTATGATAATTGTGATCAAATAAGAATAGCAATTAAAAATGGTAAATATCCTTCTCCACCAGCAAGGAAACTTTCTTTTGTCTCTAAAGGAAAACCTAAAAATAAAGCTACTATTGAATTTCTAAAATGGATACTTACAGATGGACAAAAATATGTAAGCGAGTCAGGATATATTCTTTTGCCGGAAAAAGAAATAAAATCAGAACTTCAAAAAATTAGCGATTAATAAAGACCTTTAACATTTTTATCCGGTTGGATATTTCTTACTGGGCAAATAAATACATAAAGCTATCATAAAATTTACTAAAATTTTAAAAGTATTTTCATTTAACAGATATTTTAGAGATAAATTTAGCTCAGCATGGATGTTGGCTTGCCTTATATTGGTTATGACCATTCCTTTATTAATAGGAATAGGTTTGTTCTTAAAATCATCTTTGTTATTTGACAATTATTCTCTTGCTAATTTATTGTTTTCAAAAATATGGAAGCCACTTGACGGGAAATTTGGTTTTTATCCTTTTATTATCAGTTCTGTTTGGGTAACGTTGATAGCTATATTAATATCTGCGCCAATCTGCTTATTATCAGCTATTTATCTGACTCAGTATGCTAAAAAATATTTTTTAAAATTTATGCATCCTGTAATTGACATCCTGGCAGGAATACCTTCTGTTGTATATGGTGTTTGCGGAGTATTAATAATAGTACCTTTTATATCTAATATAGCTCCTGCATTTGGCAAACAGACATCAGGATACAGCATCTTAGCCGGGGCAATAGTATTATCAATAATGATTTCGCCTTTTATCTTAAATATACTTATTGAAATTTTTAAAAATATTCCTGATGAGCTAAAAGAAGCTTCTTTATCATTAGGCGCTACCAAATGGGAAACCATTAAATTTGTATTAATAAAAAAAATTTCACCGGGAATAATATCTTCTATAGGATTAGGTATATCAAGAGCTTTTGGCGAAACAATGGCTGTGTTAATGGTTGTGGGAAATGTTGCAAAAGTTCCTAATAGTGCTTTTGACCCGGGATATCCTTTGCCTGCTTTGATAGCTAATAATTACGGAGAAATGTTATCTATACCAATGTATGATTCGGCTCTTATGTTTGCAGCATTAGTGCTATTTGGTGTAGTATTGTTTTTTAACATAATCTCGCGGTTAACAATTACTAAATTGGAGATATATTAACATTATGACAAAAAAATTAGAAGAAAATTTTTTCAAGATATTAATGATTTTATCAACTTCTGCCATTTTATTTAGTTTAGTATTGATTATTGTAACCATTCTTATTAAAGGATTGCCTGTTTTATCTGTTGAAATGCTGACAAAAGTTCCACAGGGTGGCTATTATTTTGGTAAAGGAGGCGGTATTTTAAATGCTATTGTTGGCTCATTATATTTATCAACAGGAGCTACTTTTTTAGCTTTCTTAATAGCATTACCCGTTTCACTTTTTATGAATATTTATTTAATTAAGAAAAAACGTTTACTTAATATTATACGATATCTGCTGGATTTACTTTGGGGCGTGCCTTCAATAGTATATGGTGCTTTCGGATTCACTATAATGATTTATTTAGGAATCAGGACATCACTTTTAGCAGGTATTATTACTGTTACTCTATTTATTATTCCTATAATGATACGTGCTATGGATGAAGTATTTAAAACCGTACCACTTGGACTTATAGAAGCATCATTTTCTTTAGGTTCAACAAAGTCGGAAACAGCATTCAAAGTATTTCTTAAACAGGTTATACCAAGTGTTGTAACAGCTGTTTTACTATCTTTTGGCAGAGCAATAGGTGATGCTGCTTCTATATTATTTACAACAGGATATACTGACCACATTCCAACATCTTTATTAGAGCCGACTGCAACATTACCTCTTGCCGTATTCTTTCAGCTAAGTTCTCCTATACCGGAAGTACAAAACAGAGCTTACGCATCTGCATTAGTGTTAATTATAATAATACTAATAATTAGTATATTATCAAGAATCTTTGCAAACAGAAACAAATTAAAAAAATTAAATATAAAGACAGCTATTAACAAACGATTTGTATATTATAAAAATATAAGACAAAATTATATACAATACAGGAAAAATAAAAGATAATCTTAACTTATAATGAAAGAAACAGAGTCCAAAATAAAAATCAATAATCTAAATGTCTTTCACGGTAATCATCATACTCTGAAAAATATAAACATTAAGGTTCCCAAACAAAAAATTACTGTAGTTTTAGGTTCTTCGGGCTGTGGAAAAACTACATTGCTAAAATGCTTAAACCGACTTACTGATTTGTATGACAACATAAAAGTTACAGGAAAAATTATAATTAATAAAGAAGACATTTTGCATTCCAAGAGAGATATTACAGAGATAAGACGTGAAATGGGATTACTTTCTCAAATGCCATATCCTTTGCCTATGAACATTTATAATAACATAGTTTATGGGCTCAGAATAAGTGGTAGAAAAAATAAAAAATTTTTAAATAAACGCGTTGAATATTATTTGAAACAAGCCAATCTGTGGGAAGATGTTAAAGATAGATTAAAAGAACCTGCTTCTTCATTATCATTAGGACAGCAACAACGTCTGTGCCTGGCAAGAGGATTAACTGTTGACCCTGACATAATTCTTGCTGATGAACCAACATCTGCATTAGACCCGGTGTCTAGTAATGCTATTGAAGAAAGATTTCTAAAACTAAAACAATACTATACTATAGTACTAGTTACTCATACTTTACGACAGGCAAAAAGATTAGCTGATTATGTTGTATTTATGTATCTCGGTGAACTAGTAGAACAAGGACCCGCTGACGAATTTTTTAATAATCCTAAAATGGACAGAACCAAAGCTTATCTTAAAGGAACTTCAAATTAAAAACACAACTGTTTTTATTCAAGTGTTTTCACCTTATCTATTAATTATTATCTTACCTATTATATTTTCAGAAGATGTTTTTATGTTATAAAAGTAAAGCCCGTTATGAAATTCTGAAACATCTAATTTTAATACTTGTTTGTTAGATGTATAATTTTTGTCAATTACTTTTCTGCCTTGCAAATCAAATAACTGCACTTTGATATTTCCTTTATATTTTGGATTTAATTCTATAGATACAACATCTTTGCCAGGGTTAGGATAAATTATAACATCTTTATCAAAATTATTTTCTTTAACAGATACAGGATAATATGTAATTCCCAAACCATCTATATACAACACACTGTTAAGTCCAATATAGCTGCCATCATCTGTTATATTTCCTGATGCAAAACTGATATTAACCGTGTCCGCATAAGGCCATAAATTATATGTTAAAGGGACTTCAAAGTAAGTATAAGTGCTTGCAGGTTCAAGTTTAAACATATTACTATCTAACAAAATAGTAGAATCAAGACCTGTATCATATCTGGAAGAAGCGAGATAAGCGAAACCAGTATCTAAACCATCAGGAAAATATTTATAATATCCTGTTAATTTTTCAGGATTTTGATGAACTGGTTTTCCGCCTTCCGGACCATTTTCACCAAACCATCCATTAGTTATAAATCCTAATGTATCACCATAAAATACTACATTTCTTAGTTTTAATGCATAGGTTCCATCACAGGCATCAGTAGTTTTTGTTGCAGAAGTATCTCCTGTTTGAAAGATAAAAGGATTTATTGTTACCCAGTCGTCAGGTTCTTCTGTTGAGACAGGTGTCCAGTTTTCAATATCTCCGTTTGGAAAAATACCACTTCCTATAAATTCTAATCCGTCAACATAAAGACAACTTCCCGGATATTGTGTCCCATTGATATTCGAACTAAAAATGTAAACTCTCAAAGTATCGGGAGTGCCAGGCATAAAATAAAAAGGTATTCCAAATTTTGCATAAGATAATTGCGTTCCATAAAAAGTTATGGATCCACCACCCATATAATTTCCTCCACTATAAAATATTGCCACTACAAATGCTGTATCATTAGTAAGAATATTATATTTAACAAAACCTGTTAATGAATCGGGCTCGTCAGTATATGGTATTTCAAGGAGTAATGCACCGGGAACCGTATCATTATCACTGGAAATAGTTTCAAGTTTTGCAGCATAACTTCCGGAATGGCTATCTGTAACTTTGGATACATTTCCTGAACCTGTAAACATGTAAATTTGTGAATTTGAGGTTTGAAAGCTATCCGGCTCTTCATAAAAAACCTGTTGAGACCAGTTTTCAAAACTTCCGTTAAGAATTGATTGTGAAAAAGTTGTTGCTGAAGAAATCAACAAAATAAATGATAAAATAAGTAAATTTTTTTTCATAGTTAATAAATTTTTAAGATTAAACATTAAATATTATTTTTTGCAAAGATATAAATTTATGAATTAAAAAAAAATTTTACAAAATAAAAGGGCAAAAATTTATTTTACCGATATAAGATATAAGATAAAAGTTTAAAGTTTAAAGTTTAAAGTTTAAGGTTTAAGGTTCAAAATTTTAATCTATAAATGTCATATTCTTTTGCAAAAATTTTGAACTTCAATATCTATCCCATTAAATTTTGTTTTATTTAATAGAGTTGCAATTTATTGATTATTAACCATTTAACAATTTAACTTGTTTTTTAATACTTCTCAATACATTTTCTGTTGCTCCTTTTTTATTTTCAATATAATTTTTAGATATTTTTGATGTCTGTGCCAAAAAATTACTGTCATCTAACAGTTCTTTGGTCTTATCAATGAGTTTATTGCTGTTTGTTACACAAAACGCTCCTTTTAATTTTATTAAGTCCTTTGCTTCCTGAAATTTATTATAATTAGGTCCAAAGATTATAGGATTTTCAAAATTTGCCGGCTCTAATATATTATGAATTCCTTTACCGAAACCTCCGCCTATATATGTTATTGTAGCATATTGATAAAGATGAGAGAGTATTCCTATAGAATCTATTATCAAAACGTTTGCTGTATTGATATTATCTTGCGTTGCCTCTGATAGTTTAAGTGTTTTTACTTTAAATTTATTTATTATCTCATTTATATGTTCTTTATTTATCTCATGTGGAGCAATTAAAAATTTTAAATTCTTATATATATTATTATTAATTAAAACAGATAAAAGGTCTTCGTCTTTTGGCCATGTGCTACCTGCTACAAATAAATTTTTATCCTGTTTGAAAAGTTTTATTAAAGGAAATAATTTTTTTTGTTTGTAAATAGCCCATACACGGTCAAAACGTGTATCACCTGTTACAGATACATTATTGATTTTAACAAAATTTAGCAATTTTTTGGATTCTGCATTTTGAACAAAAAAATGAGTTATATTATGCAATTGTTTTCTAAACCATAATCCGTACCATTTAAAAAAATATTGCTCCGGACGAAAAATGGCAGATACAATAAATACAGGTATATTTTTTTTATGAAGTATATTCAGATAATTAAACCAAAATTCATATTTAATAAAGAATACTATTTTGGGCTTAATCAGTTCTATAAATTTTGTAGCATTATCTTTTGTATCAAGGGGAAGATAAAAGATATAATCAGCATTTTTGTAGTTTTTTCTTATTTCATATCCTGAAGGAGAAAAGAATGTTAATACAATTTTATATTCAGGATATTTTTGTTTAAACATTTCAATTATTGGGCGTCCCTGTTCAAATTCACCTAAAGAAGCACAGTGAAACCAAGCAATTTTTTTATTATCATTTTTAACAGAAGATTTTATTTTTTGAAACAAATTTCTTCTTCCGTAAATCCACAAACGAGATTTTTTGTTAAATAAACCCGTAATAACAATGCCAAAATAATAAATTTTTATTATAATATTGTATAAATAAGTCATATCAAGTTATGTTATTACCAAAAAATCACTAGTGTCCGACTAAATTTAAAAATTTAGGTAAAATCGTTTCTAAATATTATCAGTCGGGCGCCTGACCGATGAGATTCCTCGCTATCACTCGGAATGACAGTGTTATTTAGAGTTCAGGGTGGGGTTAAGGACACGTAAAACGCGTCCTTAACCCCACTTCCCAACATAATGAAGTTGTCATTCCGAACGGAGTGAGGAATCTACTATTATAAATTCTAATTTCATTTTTAGTCGGACACTATTACCAAAAAATATAAAGCAGCAGTCCCAGTAAAGTTTAACAGATAAATAAAAAAAAATCAGACAATTACCTGACACTGCTACTGCCACTATTTCTTTAGTTTGTTTGTATCATTGTGTTATGTTAAGAAATCAGTAATAATAAAATTCACTTACCTGTCTTTTATATAAAGGTATTATCCAGCCCACTTTAATACCATAGAGCAGGTCCAAACGTTTAGAAGTATCTTTTTGCATTGTATCAAAGTTAAAGTCCCTTCTGCATTGTGTCCATGCCTGAGTGAACTCAATTCCGGCAAAAAAATTTGCTGTTCTGCTATTCCCTAAATATGCATATCCTACAAATTCGCTTATTCCAAGTCCATTGGTAAGTCGGTCATAACCTTTTTTATAATCATCTTTTAGCTGTGGTGCCACATTGTCTGTAACTTCTATTCTTATTTTATGTTGTAATAGTCCAACACTACCAATAAGCATTATACCTGAATTTTTATTTGAACTTAATACAGGAAATATCTTACCAAATTTAACGGAAGTATAAAAACCTCTTTCATATAGTTTTATATCTGCAATCATACCGTTTCCATCAATTATCTCTCCGCTACTTGTTGAGATAGAATCAAAAATATTATTTTCTTTTATTTTACCACCAAAGAGATAGTTAAAGTCAACTCCTGCTATCCAGTTTTTATTTGTTTTTATCAGAAAGTTAAATCCAATATTGGAATTATCACCAAATCTATCTGCAAGATTAGCACCTGGAATCTGATAAGAATATGAAAAAGTGAACATTGGAGTAAAAATACAGGAATCTTTTGTAATGCTTTGAGCAAAAATTTTAGATAAACTTAAAAAGGAGAATACAAAAAATAAAGTTGCTGTTTTTAATTTCATAAAAATTAATATTTATAATTACAAACTTACATAAAATAAATTTATTATAGATGATATAAAAAAATTTGGCAAAAGTTTATAGAAGAAATCAATATATTCCAACAGGTGCTACGCAACCTGTCAGATACTCTACATCCAAAGGCAATAAAATTTTATTAAGTAAGATTAATTATTGCGTTGTATATATTGCCGACTGCTTAGTATTTAGACAAAAGTTATTAACTACGTAAATAACAATCAACGTGATAAACATTTCTTTTAAGATGAATAGTTACGAAAAAATTTATGAATTAATTATGGCTGAATATTAAAAAAAAAATATAATTTTGGCAAAAAATAAATTAAATTTAAAAACAAAAAAAGTATAAGATGTCAGGAATCAAACCAGCTGAAGTTTCAGCAATATTACGACAGCAATTGTCAGGGTTTAAGTCAGAATCTGAACTGGAAGAAGTTGGCACAGTATTACAAATAGGTGATGGTATTGCCCGTATATATGGCTTAACCAATGTTCAGGCAGGCGAGATTGTGGAATTTGAAAAGACAGGATTAAAAGCTATTACATTAAATCTTGAAGAAGACAATGTGGGCGTTGTGTTACTTGGAGAGTCAGAAACTGAAAGAGAAGGAAATTTAGTGAAAAGAACAGGAAAAATTGCATCTATTAATGCAGGAGAAGGATTGCTAGGACGAGTTATTAACACATTAGGAGAGCCACTTGACGGAAAAGGAGAAATAAAAGGTAAAACTTACAGAATGCCTTTAGAAAGAAAAGCACCCGGCGTTATTTTTCGTCAACCGGTTAACGAACCTTTACAAACAGGTATTAAACCTATTGATGCAATGATCCCTGTTGGGAGAGGTCAAAGAGAACTTATAATTGGTGATAGACAGACAGGCAAGACAGCAATTGCTATTGATACAATTATTAATCAGAAAGAAAATTACGAAAAAGGTAAACCTGTATATTGTATATATGTTGCAGTAGGACAAAAAGGGTCTTCTGTAGCCAGTATAGCAAAAGTATTAGAAAAACATGGGGCTATGAAATATACAATCATCGTAATGGCAACAGCTTCGGATCCTGCTGCTATGCTATTTTATGCTCCTTATGCCGGTGCTGCTATTGGAGAGTATTATAGAGATACAGGACGATCTGCTTTAATTATTTATGACGACCTTTCAAAGCAGGCAACTGCTTACAGAGAAGTATCGTTGTTATTAAGACGACCACCGGGACGGGAAGCATATCCTGGAGATATATTTTATTTGCATTCAAGATTACTTGAAAGATCTGCAAGAATTATAGATTCTGATGATGTTGCTTCACAAATGAACGATTTACCTGAAGTTATAAAGCCAATGGTAAAAGGTGGCGGATCTTTAACCGCTTTACCTGTTATTGAAACACAAGCAGGTGATGTGTCTGCTTATATACCGACAAATGTGATTTCCATTACTGATGGACAGATTTTTTTGGAAAAAGACCTTTTTAACAGAGGAATTCGTCCGGCAATTAATGTTGGTATATCTGTATCAAGAGTTGGAGGCAATGCTCAGATAAAGTCAATGAAAAAGGTTGCAGGAACTTTAAAGTTGGATCAGGCACAATTTCGTGAACTTGAAGCTTTTGCAAAATTTGGCTCTGACATGGATGCTGTTACATTGTCTGTCATTAATAAAGGAGCCAGAAATGTAGAAATACTTAAACAATTACAATATGTTCCTATGCCTGTAGAAAAACAAATAGCAATTATTTTTTGCGGAACAGAAGATTTATTGGAAAATGTGCCAGTAAAAAAAATTCAGGAATTTGAAAAAGAATATATAAATTATCTTGAATTAAACCATCAGGATGTGCTTGAAACATTAAAACAAGGAAAACTTACTGACCATGCAATAGATATTATGAAAAAAACTGCTAAAGAAATATCAATTCATATTGCAGATTAAAAAATAGGTTTGAAGTTTGTAGCTGGGTTACTGGTAGATGGTTATATTTTGAGTAAATATACTTTATCATTTGACTTTACCGTCATTTACTGATATTGACAATCAATAACAATCAATGACAATCAATAACAATCAATGACAATCAATAACAATCAATGACAATCAATAACAATCAATGACAATCAATAACAATCAATGACAATCAATGACAATCAATGACAATCAATGACAATTAATGACA
>Ga0307990_1004574_pt1 | contig 10157 bp, 8 predicted proteins | sample EllFjometagen129_FD_203168 | JGI IMG/M metagenome (GOLD analysis project Ga0307990, IMG submission 203168) | Marine microbial communities from Ellis Fjord, Antarctic Ocean - #129 | ecosystem: Environmental > Aquatic > Marine > Unclassified | place: Southern Ocean | collected 2014-10-08
TATATTGTAACAACAGAATTGAATGCAGCAGAAATATTTAATCCAACAATATTAGCAAAACATGATGTTGTAAACAGAACCATGAAGTAGGCAAATGTCATTCCATGAATTTCAAGCACAAAATTACCAACAAAAGCAAAAGTAATCATTTGTATAGCTGAAAGTGTAAACATTAAAAGCACTTTCGAGTTTAAATAGCTAAACTTACTTAAATTAAGAAATGATTCTCTTTGCAGTATCTTTCTATCTTTTATTATTTCTTCTGCACTAACTGTCATACCAATAAATAAGGATACAACAACACACATAAACATATATCCTGATAGGTTTTCGTTTTCACTAAATACATAAGCATTTGGATCTTCTACTGTTCCTGCAATGAATTTTGCAAAATACCCCAATACAAAAGCCAACACAGGTGCTTCTAATAAACTGATTAACAAATATTGTTTGTTTGTTAGTTTGGCAAGTAAATCCCTATATGTATAAATAATAAATTGTTTAAATCTATTAGGAACTTTAAAATCATTAGGAGGAAGTTCTTTCTCAGGTGGTTTTATTTCTATTGTTTTCTCAATATTTTCCTTATAAAGTTTATACCATTCTTTCGATGATACTTTTCTACTTCTTGTTAGTTTACCATATTCATCAACAACTTTAGCTTCTAATATCTGAAGTACTTGTTCAGGGTTAACATTACCACAAGTAACACAATCACTTTCATCGGCATTAACATAATTTGCCATTTTTTTAAAATATACAACAGCTTCAACAGGATTTCCATAATATACAGGATGTCCACCCTTATCCATAATAAGTAATTTGTCAAATAATTTATAAATATCCGAAGATGGTTGATGAATATTTATTATAATCAGCTTGCCTTTAAGAGTAATTTCTTTTAACAAGTCCATTACTAATTCTGAATCCATTGAAGAGAGACCTGATGTAGGTTCATCAACAAACATAACTGCCGGCTCTCTAATAAGTTCTAAAGCAATATTTAACCTCTTTCTTTGTCCTCCAGAAATAAATTTATTAAGTGGTCCACCTACTTTTAGGTCACTAATTTCATCAAGTCCTAAATCTTTGAGTATTTTTACAACTGCCTCATCAAGTTGTTCTTTTGAATAGTTATCAAAACAAAGTTTTGCGTTAAAATATAAGTTTTGATATACCGTAAGTTCTTCAATTAGAAGGTCATCTTGAGGAACAAAGCCAATAACTCCTTCTAATTTATCTTTATCAGCATGCATATCAAGACCATTAATAGTAATTTTTCCGTTACGAGGTTTTAAATTACCATTAAATACATTTAATAGAGTTGATTTACCAGCTCCACTACCTCCCATAACTCCAATAAGTTGCCCTGATTCTTCAGAAAAAGTGAATAGTTGAATTCCGTTTTCACTATTCTTGAATCTAAAATCAATATTATCGGCAGTAAATACTACTCTTGACTCTACTGAAGCATTTAAGAATTTACTAACAACATCACTATAATAAATTGTTTTAATTTTGGGACTTCTGATAGCAGAACCTTTAACCATTAGATATACTCTTTTTGAGCTAAGTGCCTGACTATTCAGGTATAAGTTGTCATTACCTGTATATCCGAACGCATACATATTTGTGCTTTCAAGATGTAAAATAATGATATCACCTTCAAGATTTTCTCTGTATATATGTTTTATTTCATCATCTTTAAAGTCTTTGTTGCTGTTAATTAGCAATAAGTTCTCTTTTTGAGGTATCTTGTCATAAGTTTCAATTACAAGAGTTCTGCAATTTTCATACTCTTGTTGACTAATATTAAAAACATCTGCAACTGTGCTTACAAATTCAAGTTCTATATCTGTTACATGTTTATTGAAATTAATAAACTCTAATAATTGAAGTAAAACCAATATTTTTTGCTCCTGACGTAATTCTTCGTTTATTTGCTCACAAATTGCTAATACCTTAACAGAATTTGCAGACACTCTTTTTTTGCCTTTTTTACTATGGTGTACGGCAACAAATTCATCAAAAAACTTTAAATATTCTTCAACTAATTCCTGATTTAATTGTTGTTTTAAATAAGATTCAACAACTGATCTGGCAGATATTTCATCCTCATCGAAGTTTGAAATAATCGCGAACAATCTCATTAAAGCTCTTAAAATCTTTTCATTCATTGTTAATAAATTTTAAAGATATTGGGGAGTAAAATATTCAAAAATATAAGGAATTAATAATGCAGACTTTGTTTTCCTGTGGTGCCAAATCGCTTAGATGACAAGGATCTGCTTCCAATATATATGTTAACGCAACCGTCAATATCGGGATCTCCCGGAGGTGCTGCAACTTCTACTATAATACTATGACCTTTTTTAATACTGGATTCCCAATAGTTTTTTTCTGTTGTATTAGTTTTACTGTTAAATAATATTTTTTCTTCAATGATGCGTGCATTCTCCCAAATAGTATCAACTTCAATTTTTCGTCCAATTTCTACGGGTTGATAGTCATTTTCTTCTAAATATACAATTTCTCCCCATTCATCTAATTTATAATCAATTATTGTATCTTTTCGTATTTGCTTAATTTTTTTAACATTCTTACGTATTTGTTTTATTACCTTATAATCAACTTCTCCAAAATCAATGTCACAACAAACAAACACTCTATATCTTTTATTTGAATAACAAGAAGTTTTAATTCTCTTTTTTTCACCCATGGGCAATGTCCCATATCTTGATTGAGTATTGTATATATATCTTTCACCAAAATTTTCAGGACAAAATCTTCTTTTTTCACAATTTTGTGAATAGCTACTTTTAGTACTACCAAAAAATAAAAAGAAAAAAACAAAAACAGTTATTATAACTCCGATTTTCATAATCAGTATATTTTAATTTTAACTTACAATATTATTTCTAACCTTATTAACTTTACTTAATATCTCATTAAATTGTTCTTCGGTCATTATTTCTTCAACATTATCGTATAATTTGTCATACGAATCCTGAATGTCTAATAAACTATTATATAATTCATTAATTTGTTCATCTTTTGGTAATGTTATAAAATAATCTATTAAGTTTTCAAGTAACATTTGTTGTTCTGCAACTCGCATTATTGTTGGATTCTCAAAAGAAAATTTATCAATAGAGTTAATTGCAATATAAAGACTTTCTAACCATGCTCCTGTAATTATAAATGGTAAAAGATTATCTTGTTCAATATTTTCCAAATAAGTAATTGCTGTTGAATATGATTCTGTAGAGAATTTATAAAGCGAATCAGCATTATTAATATTCTCATCAATTTTTTTAGCAAACGTTTCATCAAATCCTTCCATTAAACCAATATCATCAGCAATTTGTTTAGCTGTTGTAAAATAATTGAAAGTTTGCTGATTTTTTCCATAAACAGTACAATAAGCTAAATCAGATGAATATATACCAAAATTAATTGCTTTTTTGTACGTTGTAATATAATTCCCTGCCGTTTCTGTGGAATTTAACAGAGTACCATCGAATTTCACATCATCTTCCCATAAAAATATATAAAGTTCGACAGGTGAAGGAAGTTTAAACATCATACTATTATCAGTATTGTTTTCGACATTAAGCGAATCTGCTTCATTGTCATTATCTATAGGTTGAACTTCTTCTTTGCATGAAATCATTAATCCTGCAACAAGAAATAAAACTAAAAAGATATTTTTATAAGAAAATAAATTATTCATAAAATAAAACATTTGATGGTTCTAAATATAAATTCAAAATTATATAATTATTTGTTATTATTCAAAAAAAATAATAATAATCTCAATTAAAAATGCAACAGCCTCACAATCTGATTATTATAAAACACTATTATTATTTAATAATTCTTTCATTTCTATTTGTATTTCTTTTGCTTTTAAACGAGCTTTTTCGGGAAAATCTTCTTTTATACTTGCATAAATAATTCCACGTGAAGAATTTACAATTAATCCACAATTGCTGTTCATTCCATATTTGGCAACTTCCTGCAAATTTCCACCTTGTGCACCAACTCCAGGAACAAGTATAAAATGGTCAGGTATAATTGCTCTTATTTCTTTCAACATTTCTGCTTTTGTTGCCCCAACAACATACATCATTTTGTTTTTATCTGCCCATGTTTTCGATTTTGATAAAACATGCTCAAATAAACGTTCTGAATTAATATTTTCAAATAATTGGAAATCAAAAGCGCCTTTATTTGATGTTAATGCAAGTAATATTACCCATTTATTTTCAAAAGCAAGAAAAGGGCTTATTGAATCTTCGCCCATGTATGGTGCTACAGTTATAGCATCGAAATTCATGTTTTCAAAAAATGCTTTTGCATACATATTAGATGTATTTCCGATGTCGCCTCGTTTTGCATCTGCAATTATTAAAATTTCAGGATAATTACTTTTTAAATACTCAACTGTTTTTTGTAAACTTTTCCATCCTTCAACACCTTCACTTTCGTAAAATGCAATATTGGGTTTATAAGCTATTACTAAATCATGAGTTGCATCAATAATTTGTTTATTAAACTCAAAAATTGGATATTCTTTTTTTAATAAAAATTCGGGCATCTTTTTTCTATCAGTATCTAAACCAATACATAAAAATGTTTTTTTTCGGTTTATTTGATTTACTAATTTAGTATAGTTTTTCATTTTTTATCAATCTCTAAAAAAATAATCTTGCAAATTTATAATAATCAATAAAAAAACAAGAGCTAACTTTAATTTTTTTTGATAAACTTTTATAAATTAATTGCCCCAGTATTTGCCCCAACATATACGCTATTATATCAATAAAAAATGCATGAAATACAAAACATATATCCAAAAATAATTTTAGAAATATAATAACCGGGACAGGTATATGAATAGCAAGAATCCATTGAAACGAGAATTTCTTTACATTTGAACGCCAATAGCCAAATGGCAAATTAAGTATTATTACTATTAATGTAAATAAAATCAATTTCATTACTTAAAATAAATTGCTTTAGGCTAGGCTCTAGATAATATTAAACTTATCTGCATCAATGTCAACCGGAAATTTTTGTCTGAATTCTGTTAATTCTGATATTGATAAATTAAGCGTTTCAACAGATTCTTTATATGCTTTAGTTTTAGAAATTATTTTTCCTTTTGGATTTATTACAACAGAATCACCTGAATAAGAAATTGCATTTCCATCTTGTCCAACTCTATTTACTCCTATTACATAACATTGATTTTCAATCGCTCGTGCCATTAACAAGGTTAACCAAGCATCCCTTCTGTTTTCAGGCCAATTTGCAATATATATTAAAACATCATAATCGTTTTCATTACGGCTCCAAACAGGGAAGCGAATATCGTAGCAAATTAAAGGTCTTATTTTCCATCCATCTACGTCTGAAATATGTTTTTTCTTTCCCTGAGTATAAACATAATGTTCGTTTCCCATTCTAAATAAATGCCTTTTATCATAATATTCTATGTTGCCATTCGAATGCATTATTACTAACCTGTTGTAATAAAGCTCTCTGACTTTAATAATAATACTGCCAATCAATACCGCATTTTTATCTTTGGCAATATCTTTCATCCATTGAACGGTTTTACCTTTAAAATCTTCAGCTAATTTTTCAGCTTTCATAGTAAAACCTGTAGAAAACATTTCAGGAAGAATTATTAAATCTGTCTCTTCTTTAATTTCACTAATAAAAGAGGAAAATTTATTAATATTTTCTTCTTTATTTTCCCATGCAAGATCTGCCTGTATTATGGTAACTTTTAAATCATTCATTTTCTATGTAAAATTTTTCAGGATGTTTACCTGATATTCCTTTATAATAATTTCTGATTTCTTTAATATCCTTATTATAATCACCTGTTGTGTAAAAAACAGCTATTACACCCATTTGCTTTTTTTTGTAATCAATACAACTAACGGCAATAGGAAGATTTGCTTTTTCAGCAATTTGATAAAAACCTTTTTTCCACCTTTTCACTTTTTTTCGTGTACCTTCAGGAGTTATGTTTACTATTAAATTTTCTGAATTCTTAAATTCTTCAACTATTTGCTCAATTATACTAACACCTTTTTTTCTATCAACAGCAATACCACCAAGAGCTTTAAGAATATACCCAAAAGGAAAAACAAAAAATTCTTTTTTTATAATAAATTTAGGTTTTGTCCTAATGCTTGAATAATATAATTTTCCAATCACAAAATCCATCAAACTTGTATGGGGCGCAATAATTACAACACATTTTTTAAGGTCAGGAAATGCACCTATTTCTTTCCACCCAAAAGTTTTTAAAATAAATTTGCTTATCATAAATACATGAAAACAATAAAATTGTAAAAGCCCCTCCTAATCCCGAAATAAATTCGGGACAGGCTCTCCCCAAAGGGGAGGAACTAGAGACAAGGCATTACTTTATAATTATAACCCTATATCAAAAATACAGACATTAAATTATTTACTAAGGCAAATATAAATTTAATTTATTAATTATCAATATTAATTAAAATACTTAAAATGTAATATCAGGTAAAATGTTGTTTTGTTGAAGTATGATTGCGGCTATACCTGTTAAAATACCAAGCCCTGCTCCTTTTACAGAGTTCATAAATCTTTTATTTTTGACTTCCTGATTATAACCTTTTACATAATGAATATTACCGGCATACTCAGGATATTTTTTGGCAATTCTTTTATTTGATATTTTTGGCAATCCTAATAATACACTTGTTCCTCCCGATGGTAAAATTGCATAAACAGGATTTTGTAACAAAACAGTATAAGCTGTTCCTGTAACAAAACCATACATTGTAAACAAAGGGGCTTTATATGTCTGACGCGCATCAGAAGCCCCTTGAATAAAATCTCTCATGTTTTCTACTGAAATATCAAAATCTAAATTGGTTGAAGGATTATAAATTATTGTTTCTGTCCCTAAAGTGTCTATTATAGAAAATATATTATCTAAAAAATAACTTTTTTCTTTATTCTTTTTGGTTTTGTAAAAGAGTTTCCTTTGAAAATTATCAATTTTATATTCTTTTAAAATAATTTTCTTTCCTGTAACCAAGCAAATAGTATCCTGAGCAATTGATAAATTCAAATTAATAATAATAAATAATATAAGTACTGAGTATCTCATAAGTGATTTATTTTATGAACAAATTTAGTAACTATTTAGGCGGTATTTTGGATTCTGCATGTTTTTTGTGTGTGAAAAAATATTAAGCCACAGATTAACAGACAATTCCATTTTCATGTTTATATAACCAAATAAAAACTGTTAAAATCTATGAAATATTCTGAGATTTCTAAATTATAAAATATTTTCTATCCCACTAATATTTTAATTGAACAGATTTTTATACAAAAATCAGACTTGGTATAATATTTGCATTTAATTGCCCTTCTTATTTTTTGTAAATATTAAAATGAAATTATTTTATATAACAATCATACTAAGCTTTATTGCGGTTTTTGGAATTGCTCAAACTGTAAAAGTTTTAGATAAAACGAATTTACAACCTATTGAAAATGTTTTTATTTTCAGTAAAGACAAATCAGCATTAACAAATATTAAAGGAGAAGCTGACATAAGTAATTTTAGTAAAAATGATATACTTACCTTTCAACACTCGTCTTTTAAAAATTACACTATAAGTTATAAAGTTCTGGAAAGTAAAAATTTTAATATAAAATTGGATGAAAGCGTTATTGGTCTTAACGAAATTGTAGTTTCGGCAAATCGTTGGGAGCAGAACAAGAGAGAAGTCCCAAATAAAATAACGACTATTTCTGCAAAAAAAATAGCATTTGCCAATCCACAAACATCAGCAGATCTGCTTGGAATATCTAACGAAGTATTTATTCAGAAAAGTCAACTGGGTGGTGGCAGCCCAATGATAAGAGGATTTTCTACCAACAGAATTTTAATTGTTGTTGACGGGGTAAGAATGAATAATGCTATTTACAGAAGCGGAAATTTGCAAAATATAATTTCTCTTGATGCAAACTGTATTGAAAACACAGAAGTTATTTTTGGTCCAGGTTCGGTTATTTATGGCAGTGATGCAATTGGCGGAGTTATGGATTTTCATACTTTAAAACCCAAATTATCTACTACTGATAAATTATATTTTTCAGCTAATGCCTTAACAAGATATTCAAGTGCAAACAATGAAAAAACAGGACATATCAATTTTAATATAGGCAATAAAAAATGGGGCTTTTTATCAAACATTACTTATAGCGATTTTGATGATCTAAAAATGGGCAGTAAAGGAAATAATGATTATGTGCACCCCGAATATGTTGACCGGATTAACGGTCAAGACAGTATCGTAAAAAACGATAATGAAAACACACAAAAGTTTTCGGGCTACGAGCAAATTAATTTAATGCAGAAAATAAGATTCAGACCAAACGACAAATGGGATATTAATTACGGATTTCATTATTCCGAATTATCTGATGTGCCGCGATACGACAGGCTGATAGAATACAACAATGATAAACTTAAATATGCCGACTGGTATTATGGACCGCAAAAATGGATGATGAATGTTGTTAATATTAAATATTCTAAACCCAAAAAACTATTTGATGAAATAAAAATAACTATTGCTTATCAAAATTCTGAAGAAAGCAGACACGACCGTAAATTTGGAAGTAATGAAATAAGAGAAAGAGCCGAAAAAGTGGGAGCACTTTCAGTAAATCATGATTTTGACAAAAAACTGAATGATAAAAACTCTTTGTTTTACGGTTTCGAAATTGTTAATAATAAAGTAAATTCAACAGGACAAGAAAGGAATATTAACACCGGAGAAATTACTCCTTATGCAAGCAGATACCCTAATGGTTCCGATTATTCGTCTCATGCGTACTATATGAATTACAAAAGTAATTTGAGCAAAAAAATAACTTTTATTTCAGGTATCAGATATAGTCAGATATTTTTAAATGCCGATTTTGACACAACATTTTACAAATTTCCTTTCAATAATATAAATATCGATACAAAAGCACTTAATGGCAGTGTTGGTATTGTTTACCGACCTAAAAAAAACTGGCAGTTTAATACAAATGCTTCCACTGGGTTTAGAGCTCCAAACATTGATGATATAGGAAAAGTTTTTGATTCTGAGCCGGGAAATGTTGTTGTTCCCAATAAAAACCTAAATTCCGAATATGCCTATAATGTAGATTTAGGAATAATTAAAACCATTAAAGATAATATACAAATTGAGGCAACAGGATTTTACACCTTATTAAAAGATGCTATGGTAAGGCGTGATTTTACTTTTGACGGACAAGATTCAATTATGTACGATGGGGAATTAAGCAAAGTACAGGCTCTTGTTAATGCCGATAAAGCAAGAGTTTACGGAATACAATTTGGTTTGTATGCCGATATTATTAAACATTTATCGTTTAAAACAAATTTAACATATATAAAAGGAGAAGACCAGGACGGAATTCCTTTAAGACACGTTGCACCATTGTTTAGTAATACACATTTGATATTTAAAGCAGAAAAAATAAAAGCAGACCTGTATGTAAGTTATAATGGCGAAATTTCCAATAAAGACTTATCGCCTACCGAACAGGAAAAAACATATATGTACGCAACCGACAATAACGGCAAGCCCTATGCTCCTGCCTGGTTTACATTAAATTTTAAAGCAAGTTACCAGATAAATAAGTTTTTTCAGCTAAATGCAGGTGTTGAGAATATTTTAAATGAACGTTACCGCCCATACTCTTCGGGCATTGTTGCTCCGTGCAGAAATTTTATTTTTGGACTAAGAGGGAGTTTTTAATTTATGGATTTTTAACTTGTTGATAAAGCAAATATAGGTAAAAACTTTTGTTTAACAACCATATTAGGAGTTATTTAGTGTATTTTTAGCTAAAATCAAAATATTTGCTTTAATTACAGCATAAGCGATTATATACCTATTATGGAGTTAAAGAGTAATAAAAAAAGGAGAAAACTCCAAGGGTGGTCGGAAGAAATTCCGACCACTTTTTTTATGTTTCAAAGAAGGCATCAGGATTTCCCCCACATTTTATTATAATTAAAGCAATTGCTAAATCTCTGACCTCCATTTTAAACCTTCTTT
>Ga0307990_1004576_pt1 | contig 10155 bp, 8 predicted proteins | sample EllFjometagen129_FD_203168 | JGI IMG/M metagenome (GOLD analysis project Ga0307990, IMG submission 203168) | Marine microbial communities from Ellis Fjord, Antarctic Ocean - #129 | ecosystem: Environmental > Aquatic > Marine > Unclassified | place: Southern Ocean | collected 2014-10-08
TTACCGAAGGGTGATTCGTCACGGCCCAGAATGTAGATCCAGCAATCCGAATCATCTTTGAGGATGCCCCAGCAGGACCTTGGCTGCTTTTTTGCCAACACCACTCGACACCTAAATGATACAGATAGAATTAGCCAGCTTAGACCACCGGACATCTGATTCTTCATGGGGTTTTGGGCAAAAAGCTGATCTTCGTTCAATCACACCCGTGAGGTCACAGGTTCGAGTCCTGTATCGCCCATTTTCAAGCCTTTAGCTCTCAGCTTTTCGCCATCAGCAGGGAAATGAAACTGCGCGCATGCTCCATGGACTCGAACCTCCAGGGGTTTGGGGGGATGGCATCCACCATGCTTTTGGGGTGACAGTGAGCAACACGAACGCCAGAGGGGCGGAGCCCCATGGGGAGCGAAGCGACAGGTTCCAGGCCAAAGGCCGGAGTCCTGTATCTGCTTAAGAAGCTAATTGAGGATCAAATTGAATAGAGATTTTAAGAGTAGTACGATATCATACAGGCGGCATTGATTTTCAGGCCAATATCGCGTATTGTGCTGCCAATGGTGCTGTCTCATGCAATTTCAATGGTTTTGAAAGCATGCAATCTTACGCAAAAATCGATGTTCGTTCAGGAAACAGATGACGATATCAACTGAAATAGTCGCCAGAGCAGCTCAGAAGGTCACTGAATATAACCTGATTCAGACAGAAGCCCTGTGTGACAGGATACATGCCGTACAACCGCACGTCTTCCTCACAGCCCTTGCTCTGGCTCAAGACGGCGTCAGTATGCCCAAGATGGACCATGTGCTTCATGTGCTCATGGTAGTACACATTGCCATTGAGATACATTAAGAGAGAGTGAGCAAAGCAAATGCCAACCATTTCAAAGAAAGTGCTTATAGACCGAATCGCAGAGATAACGGGTGTCGAACAGGGAACCGTCAAAACTGTGGTCCTACAATTTCTGAATGAGATCACCACCGAGCTTGCTCAGAAGAATCGCCTGGAATTTCGGGACTTCGGGGTGTTTGAGCCACAGACACGGGCTCCCAAAACAGCTCTGAATCCCAAAACTCTGGAAAAGGTTCATGTCCCAGCCCAACGCACGGTAAAATTTAAAATGGGTCGGATGATGCGAGAGAGGTTGAATGATAATTGGCCAATAAAATGAAGTGAAAGATGTTTTGAGGAATTATTTAGGAACTAATATGACTTACCAATGTATACCGCTGGCGACAAAAGAATACCAGGCTACTTTGGCTAAATTAATGGAAACTCCAGCTAAGGCTAAGAAATTTAATAATTTTAGTGACAAATATAAACACATAACCAAGGCGATTAGAGCTTTGGAGGAACTTGAATCTGGCAAACACTTATCTCCATTCATCAGTGACATGAAAAGGCATCAGATAGCGTGCCAAGAGGGCATGGCAAAAATGATAGATACTGTCTATCGTACAATGCAGCGTGAGCAGAATAAAAATGATGACTAAGGCCAATCCGAGGACAGTGGTGGTAAAGAACCCTGACCATTTAGGTAGAGCATAGAAGTCATGACCATGAAATTCTTTGATGACGTCTGAACAAGACCTGTAAGTACTGCACGAAATGCGATCTGATCATTGTAAAACAATCTGACATTGAAGCCCAAATGACAGCCTGTTTTCAAAATGAAAGGTCCTCAATCATAGGGAACAAATACCTTGTGACGGGAACTTTAGACAGATCGGATTGGAAAGAATCCCAAAAGACGTCGAACGCTTCAGATGTCATGGAAAAGATGCACCCCTTCAAAGGTCTGTTGAAATTTGAGCCAATGCCATCATGGCATTGCGAATACAATGTCATCCCACACGCCTTTGCTTTTGGTCTCGATTTCCTTACGGTCGGGACCATGCAGACGAATGACCAGAAAGTCAGAATGGACACTACCGATACTATCGAGGCTCAAGTCTGGCAAATCAAACACGCGTGTCCAAGAACCAATCAGTGGCGAGGTTTTCGCTCTCGCACAAAACAGATGACTTTCCTTTCATGACAGATGCATATGACATTCGAGAGGATCCATTATGAAGGTTTTGTATTACCTGAGTGACCCGGTTTTTTTCTTCGGATTCGTTCAACATAAAGGAAATATACGCCCGGTCCGAAAGAAAAGAACATGACAGCAATGCCCGTGGCAAATCCCTCGTCTGGGCTTTGGACGCTCATGAGTCGTTCGTACTGGAATGATCAACAGAGAGATCTGTGACAAAATTATGCCGGCAATAAATAACCAGGCTGGCCAGGCATCTAGGCTGGTATCTATTTCCAGATACAGCTCTATGCTCTCTTCCAGGTCAGTGGCGTTTGAATCCGGTTGACCGAGCCAAGTGCAGACTCCCAAGAGAATGGGCATGCCCACCAATGCAAAGAGCGAACTGTAAAGCAATATTGTAAGAAAAGGCCCTTGAACATCATTGGGCTCTCGCCACGAGAGCGAACAAATGCCACTTCATCCATATGTCCCGGTCAGGGTACAGCTAAAACTATTGGCTTGGTTTGTTATTTCGACCTTTGGGGGAATTCGCTCTTTATCACGATAAAGAAAGACAAATAAGTATCCAAATTCGGCTCTTCATAATGCCCCTTTCAGATTGTCTCATCTGGCATTGCCCACAGGACAATACCTTTGCTTTCACCTCAGGCTTTTCAACCTAACAGATTTTGCCTTATCCGGCACTCATAAAATGGTCAAAAACTGCCAATGATGGTTTTGCTTTATCACCCAGTAAGAATTTGGAAGTGGAACAGGTAGATCAGTGTTGCGATGTTGCTTACTCATATGGAATTGCTTTCTTTACTCTACTATTCAAGGGCCAACAAGACCAATTCCATAACCACATTTAACTTGTCACTATCATGAGGCAGACAAACGCCAGTCAACGACTATTTCAAGGGTGACCCTGGCGAAGCCCCCAGCGTGAGCGAAGCCATTGGACGCCTTCCAATTTAATGCATCATCGCGCCAACCCATGGGGGGACTACGCCCCGCTGTATCTCTCAATTAAAACCTGCATGTTGGATTTTCGCATTCACGCAACAATCGCTGACGCATCGTTTTTTGACCTTGTCGTATGGCGTAAGGTCGTTTAGACTGGATTTGACCGTGGGAAACAAGACAGAAGCGATTCTGACCGCCGTCAAGTCCCGGGGGTTGGCCCGCTCTGGTGACACAATCATAATTACTGAAGGCATTTTTTCTGGGCAGACCGGATGGACAAATTCGTTGAGAATCATCACATTGGAAGACTCATTTGAATGAGAAAGCAGGACACCATGAAAAAACGCAAAGAGCGTATCGCCATACTCACAGGCGGTGGAGATTGCCCGGGCTTGAACGCGGTTATACGAGCCGTAACCAAAAAAGCCATCCTGGAGCAAGAGATGGAGGTCATCGGTATTGAGGATGGATACGACGGCTTGATCCACAACCGCCACAGGCATCTGACCTACAATGATGTATCCAGTATTCTGAATCAGGGCGGCACCATTCTAGGCACATCCAACCGGGCCAACCCCTATCAGTATCCTGTTGGCACAGGCAAGAACGCCACCTTTGCCGACGTGTCCGGAACTGTAATCAAGCACATCAAGACTCTGGGCATTTCATGCTTGATCTGTATCGGTGGTGACGGAACCTTGAGCATAGCACACCGCCTATCAAATCAGGGTATCCCTATCGTTGGTGTACCCAAAACCATCGACAATGACATCCGAGGCACGGATATCTCCTTTGGGTTTGACTCTGCTGTCAGTATATGCACCAACGCTATCGACCACCTCCACAGCACGGCTCAGTCTCATCACCGGGTCATGATTGTTGAAGTCATGGGACGTACAGCAGGATGGATCGCTTTGCATAGCGGGATTGCTGGCGGTGGCGATGTGATTCTCCTCCCCGAGATCCCCTACGATCTGAATGCGATCACGACTGTGGTCAAGGCCCGCAGCCGCAAGGGACGACGTTTTAGCATCATTGTAGTCGCCGAGGGCGCCAAACCTGATGGAGGACAGGTGGTGATACAACGTCACGTGCAGGACGGCGTGATTCCTGTGCGTCTGGGAGGCATCGGTTTTGCGTTGGGCGAGCAAATAGAAAACCAGTCTGGCATGGAAACCCGTGCAGTGGTCCTGGGGCACCTGCAGCGCAGCGGCCCTCCTACAGCCTTCGATCGCATCCTGGGGACGCGTCTAGGCTGCGAAGCAGTCACTATGATCACGGAAAAGAAGTTCGGCTTTATGGTCGGCGTCAAAGGGAATCGACTGTGCAGAACTCCCTTAGAAACCATCGCCAAAGGCCCTCGCCATGTACCCCAAAAACACGCTTTGATTGGCGCGGCCGAATCTCTGGGCACCTGCTTCGGACGGACTTGATATCAAACAGTCACATACCAGTCTGTAATCAAGATCATCGGAGAGAATCCCTTATGCTCTTTTAAGCGGTATGGGGCGGCACGATTTCCCGGACTTTTGACAGTAAGTCATCAATCTCGAAGGGCTTATCAAACATGGCCGCCGCACCAAGCTGTATTGCTTTTCTACGAATATCTTCATCGCCAAAAGCCGTGATCAGAATCGTGGGAGGGAATCCTTTGTATTCGTGCAGGTCTTCGAAGATTTCAAGTCCAGTAAGACCAGGCATGAGAATATCAGAAATAATGAGTTCGAAATCCAACGTGCCTTTGCCTATTATGAATAAATCGAAATGTGTGATGAAGTCCATACCGTCGTGGCACTGGATGACGTCGTAGCCAGCAGCGAAAAGTGCTTGCGACAACAGTCTTCGCATTTCATCATCATCTTCGGCAAGTAGAATGCGCGGAATAACTTTTTCTGAAGCAGATAGCTCTTGTGATTTCTGGGCATTTGACCTCGGATCATATCTGTTCTGAGTCATGGACGAGCCTCCTTCATCTGATTTTGTTCTCTTTGCTGCATAATGAATATGCAAATGTGGTGCCAGACTGCTGAAATAGGCCCCATAATAGACACGCCCAATAGTACCCTCAGTAGATTTCCAATTCCTGTAACTGATCTCTTATTTGAATGCACAGGTCCTTTACGTAAAGAACGGCCCAAATGGTCACGACAACGGTGATCGCCGTAACCACCAACTTGGTTAACATCCTGTAGCGTGGATGTGACCACACAAGGGGCAAGGCAAGTGGCCCCAAGCAAAACAATGAAAAAACAACACTAGACGTTGAGAAATACCATTTGGCCTTGGCCCGATCAGAGCCACGAATTGTGGATTCTTCAAGAAACTCGCCACAATAACGACATTTAGTGGCTTCGTCCTGTATTTCTTCAGCACAAAAAGGGCATTTTATCATTTTCGATTTTCAATCTCACAAAGTATCGTTTCGTTTACCTGTCAACTATTCTCAGGCCAAGTCTGGCTCTCTCTAGGCCGTCAAGTCACAATGCCGCATCATTATCAACGGCGTCGTAAAGACTGAGTTTACGATACAGTGTCTTGCGATCCAAGCCCAGGGCACGGGCAGCCAGTGTTCTGTTTCCACCGACTGCTTTCAGAACATGAAGAATATAGCGCCGCTCGACTTCTTCCATGGGAACAAGCTCGGTCGGATTGTTGCTGCCAACAAGAATATGGGAACTGTGATAAGCTCGGATCTTCTCCGGCAAATCCTCAACAGCAATGTTTTCGTAGCGGGTTAGTGCAACGCCGTGCTCGATAGCATTCCTGAGTTCACGCACATTGCCCGGCCAGGTGTAACCAAGCAGTTTCTCAGCCACTTTATCCGATATTCCCACCACTTTTTTTCTGGAACGAGTGGCAAACCCTTCGAGGAAATGCTGTGCCAAGAGAAGAATGTCGGTGCCGCGTGAACGAAGCGGGGGCAGTTCAACCTTGATGACGCTTAGTCTATAAAACAGGTCATCTCGAAACCGGTTCTCTTCGATCGCAGATTCAAGATCACGGTTTGTTCCGGCGATGAGTCTCACGTCAAAAGGCACTTCCCTGTCGGAGCCAACCGGACGGACGCAGCGTTCTTCCAAAGCCCGCAGGAGCTTGGGTTGCAGAACCAGAGGAAAGGCGCCAATCTCGTCAAGAAACAATGTGCCACCGTCCGCTTCCAAGAATAACCCCTTACGGTCTATCTTGGCGTCAGTAAATGCACCTTTGGTATGTCCGAAAAGCTCGCTTTCCAACAGCGTCTCTGGTAAAGCAGCACAATTAATGGCCACAAACGAACCCGCATGTCGGCGGCTTTGCTTATGCAATGCGTGTGCCACAAGTTCCTTGCCTGTACCGCTTTCACCAATGATCAGGATGGACGCCTCGGAGTCAGCAGCGCGTGTGACCAGGTCATAGAGGCTTTGCATCGGAACACTCTCACCAAGGAGTTCTTCGAACTGTTTGGATTGATCTATCAACTCGCTCAGTTTTTTCACCTTGTCCTGTAAAGAGCGATAGGTTATTGCCCGCTCAAGCGTAAAGGCCAGCAAATCCATTTCAATAGGCTTGGTGATGAAGTCATAAGCACCCGCGCGAAGGGCAGCGACTGCCGTTTCCATGCTGCCGAACGCCGTGATCACAACCACAGGCACGTCTGGCCAGTTCGCAACAATCCTTTCACAGAGCTCAACACCATCCATGCCCGGCATCTGCAAATCGGTCAACACCACATCAAATTCTTCTTTCTTCAGTACAGAAAAAGCTTCTTCTGCGGATGTATACCACGATGAATTGAGTCCGCGATGACGCAGGTCAGCTTCCATCATTTCGCACATGTTTTGATCATCATCCACAAGCAAGATTCGTCCTGGCATCAATTATCCTCCTGAGGTAAGTAAACTGAAAAGCAGCTTCCTTTTCCAATGTCACTGTCCACGTCAATCCAACCGCCGTGTTCGCGAACTATCCCGTAGGCAATCGAAAGGCCTAGCCCGGTACCTTTGCCTGTGTCTTTGGTCGTAAAGAATGGCTCAAAAATATGACCTATATTTTCTTCTGAAATGCCTTGTCCCTCGTCCTGAATATGGATGCAGAGATAATCACCTTCGGGACTGTCGAGGCCTTTGGGGGGCTGGGTGTGTTCACGACAGAGGCCTATTTCTACTCTACCTCCCTGAGGCGTGGCCTGCAGTGAATTGGTGAGGATATTAATCAGCACTTGTTGAATTTGTTCGGCATCTACCTCTGCCTTAGCAATCGTATCAATGTCACCAGACATACAAAAATCCACTTTCTGCTTGCGCCCAAGTGGCGATATAAGATCCACGGTTCGCCGAACCATATGTTGAAGATCCACTGAGCTTTTCTGTGTGGATCTTCGACGCGCAAAATCGAGAAGCTGTCGAATAATGGTTGTGATGCGATCGCTCTGGCCTTTGATAGTATTGGCATTCTCCACAGTCTCTGTGGCTGACAGATTCCCACGAGCGATCAAGCCCGCGCGCCCGGAGATGACATTGAGGGGTGTACCAAGTTCGTGGGCAATGCCAGAGGCCAATCTACCGACCGTTTTGAGACGATCTTCGTGCCGCAGTTGTTCCAATGCAACGATTCGCGACTCCGTTTCAATACGGACTCTCTCCCAAGCCTCCTGGATCTGTGCACATGTCGTATTCAATCCCACTGCAAGTTCGCTGAGTTCATCGTGTCCCCGAAGCTGCAACGGCCCCGAAAAGTCACCTTCACCCATACGGCGCATTTTCTCGATCATCTTTCGCAGTGGCCGCCCGATCATCTTGACACCCAGCAGTGGAACAACCAATGCGCTTAGCAACACGAGTGCACTCGTCAGGAAAGTGGCTCTGACAAAAGCGGCGTGAGTGTATGCATCCAACCACGATAGTGATTCGGAGAACTCAAGAGCCCCCAGCCGCGTCTCGTCAATTGAGACCGGAATATAGGAATAGAAATATCCGTTGCCCCCCTCGTCCTGGTCTTTTAATGACACCTCTTGTCCATGTACGACCCGGTCAAGCTTCTCAAGAGACACCCTGGGCGCATGAGAGTCTTCCGACGACGGATTGAGCCAAACCCAACGCATTTCCACCTGATGCTGTCTCGTACCGGCATTCTCGATAAGTTTCAACGCACGTTGCTGGCCGCCCGTCCGCCATGCATCTAAAACCAGACTCTTCATGGCATGACCCAGCAAAGAAGTATCGAGCTTCATGTCTGTCTCGAATGACTTAACTTGATTCTGGTACGAAATATAGCCATCAACCGTCAGTATGATAACAATCCCCAAAATAAACATAAAAGTAAGCTTTGCCGTAAGTTTCATCTGACATACCCCTATTACCTGAATCGTCCTGCATTCGAAAATGTTTGTTTTGCCGTACTGCGTCGCCCATTCTTGTCGGTCTTAATCTTCAACTCCATTGGAACCACCGTGAACACAGGTATCACCTGATGCTTTCTATATACCAATTCTTTACAGAAGCTTGCCTTTTAATAACGGTATCACAATCTCTGTCAATATACTACACCGAGAAAGATACTTTAGATTGCTGACCTCACCGTTCGTCCCTTCATCTTTTGCATGACGACTTCAGTATGAGGAAAGTGTGCCAAGCGGTCGAAAAAGGCCATGAGGCACACTTTCTCCATACCATTGTCAATACGTCACTCCTCAACATTCAGGACGACGTATCTGGAGTATTGGCCGTCTCTGATGAGTAAGAGCACAGACCCCTTGTTCTCCGTTTTTCTAATCGCCTGCTTGAATTCATCGACATTTTGAACTTGATGTCGATTCACTTCCTGAATTAGCGCACCCGCTTTGATACCGGCCAACGACGCCACTGAGCCGGAAGTCACTTGTGTCACGACGACACCCTTTTCTCCCTGATAGCCAAACTGGTCGGCAAGGTCAGAGGTCAGAGCCTGTACGATCAGCCCCAATTTGTCCGGGGTGTGCGAGTCCGTGCTGGCCATTAAGCCACTATCCGGCAACGTGCCGATGGCGACGGTGAGAGTCCGTTGTTTGCCGTTACGCAGGACCGTCATCTTCTCCCTGGTTCCGGGGACCTTGAGAGACACATGATTGCGAAAGGCACCGACGTCTTCCACAGCGCTTCCATCGAACTCTACAATCACATCGCCTTGTCTAAATCCAGCTTTTTCCGCTGGAGAATCTTCTGTGACCTCGGCGACCAGGATTCCCTTGTGATCGTCCAGACCGAATGATTTTGCCAACTGGGGCGTAAGGTTTTGGATGACAATGCCGAGATAGCCACGCGTGACGCTGCCGGTCTTGATCAACTGATTCTTGATGGCTTTGGCCATGTTGATAGGGATGGCGAAACCGATCCCCATAGAACCGCCGCTTTGGCTGAAGATGGCTGTATTCATGCCAACCGCCTTACCCTTCAAATCAACGAGAGGGCCGCCTGAGTTGCCTGGATTAATCGCTGCATCGGTTTGAATGAAGTTCTCGTAATCAGCGAGGCCGAGACTGCTACGTCCCTTGGCGCTGACGATGCCCGCTGTCAGGGTGTGCGACAGGCCAAAGGGATTGCCGATGGCAAGGACCCAGTTGCCGACCTCAAGCGCGTCAGAGTCTCCCAGGGCCAGCACGGGCAGGTTTCTAGCGTCGATCTTGATAATGGCCACATCGGAGTGAGGATCGGTCCCGATGGTCTTGGCAGTAAACTCGCGTCCATCTTCCAACTTGACAGTCACTTTGTCGGCGTCGCCGACCACATGGTTGTTGGTCATAATATAACCGTCCGCAGAGATGATAAAACCCGATCCCTGGCCCACCATACGCTGTTGTTGGCGAGGGGTCTGACGAAACTGTCGAGGCTGCTCCTGGGGAGAGGGCGTGCCGAAGAAACGCCTGAAAAAGTCCTCACCGAAGGGATTATCCCCGCCACCAAATGGTGAGGAGAACTGCACATCAGACTGGCTCTCAACAACCTTCTCCACCTTTACAAATACAACTGCGGGTGAAACACGCTTGGTGATCGAGGCAAAGGCTTTTCCCATCATTCGAAGACCTTCTGTGCCGTTACTTTGACCCTGCGCAGGGTAGGCGACCACGACAAACGTCAAGCAGACAACCAAGCACAAGGCTCCCCGACTGCATCTGGACTGAAAAGAAAGCTCTTTATTGTTTTTTGGGTTCCACATGTCAT
>Ga0307990_1004577_pt1 | contig 10154 bp, 9 predicted proteins | sample EllFjometagen129_FD_203168 | JGI IMG/M metagenome (GOLD analysis project Ga0307990, IMG submission 203168) | Marine microbial communities from Ellis Fjord, Antarctic Ocean - #129 | ecosystem: Environmental > Aquatic > Marine > Unclassified | place: Southern Ocean | collected 2014-10-08
TAATGAGAAACCCAACCATAACCAGCCAAATTGATTATAAAATCCGCTAAAGAGGACCCTTACCCTAATGGGCCAAGGCACATTTCTAGGTGGGGGGTTAAGAAATTTATCTTTTTCGTACATTATTAATAAAAATGTTAATCACTCAAATTAAGCATAGTTAATCTAATAATTACGGCAATTATTACTGGTAACGTTGTAAAAGCAACGGCTGAAACGAGAGATTCAATTTTAGTTTTACCCGGAAAAATAACTCTCATCCAAGCGGCTATTGAGGCAACCACAATCACAAGAAGAACTTCAACTAGACCGTTTGTAAAAGAATTAATATGTTCAACTTCATTAGTTAAAAACTAAGCAATAATAGAATAAATAGGTGCACCATATTCCCATTGACACCAAGTAACTCTCTTCTTAAAAAATATCCAAGGAGGCAATATTAAAAGTATAGTAATGATAAAATAAGTAATCAGTAATACTGACATAACTATCTTCTCTTTTTTAAGAAGGCTTCAATAAATACATCTATATCACCATCCAAAACTGCCGTTGTATTACTGGTTTCTTCATTTGTACGATGGTCTTTTATCATATTGTATGGATGTAAGACATACGATCTTATCTGAGAACCCCAAGCAATTTCATTTTTACCACCATAATACTTAGCTAATTCTTGTTCGTGCTTTTCTCTCTCCCGTTCATACAATTTAGCTTTTAATATTTTTAAAGCTGTAGCTTTGTTCTGATGTTGAGAACGTTCATTTTGACATTGAACTATGATATTACTAGGTATATGTGTAATCCTAACAGCAGAATCAGTTACATTAACATGTTGGCCCCCAGCCCCAGAAGACCTATATGTATCAATTCTTAAATCACTTGGATTTATTTCTATGTCAATTTCCTCTGTTATCTCAGGGATAACATCAACCGAGGCAAAAGATGTGTGCCTTCTCTTATTTGAATCAAACGGAGAAATCCTAACCAACCTATGAACCCCTCTCTCTGCTTTCAAATAACCATAAACATATTCACCCTTAAACATCAAAGTAGCACTTTTAATGCCAGCTTCTTCACCTGGTTGTAAATCTACCGCTTGAGAAGCATATCCTTTATTTTCTGCCCATCGCAGATACATTCTTAATAACATCTGGGCCCAATCGCACGATTCAGTACCTCCAGCGCCAGCATGTATACTAACAATTGCATTATTTTTATCATGCTCACCACCTAATAAACGAGTCATCTCCAATTTGTTCAAAGAACCTTGTAATTTATCAATATCGTTTTCGAGTTGTTTTATACTTTCAGAATCAACTTCGGCAGTTATACTCAGCAACTCTTCTGAATCAATGAGTTCATCATTCATGTTATGCCAAAAACCAACAATATTCTTAAGACCCTTTAATTCTTTGGAAACTTCTTGAGCTTTATCCATCTTGCTCCAGAAATCAGGATTAGCCATAGCACTTTCTAGCTCCTCAATCTTTTTTTCTTTGGTGCTTAGGTCAAAGATACCCCCTTGCTTCTTTAAGGCGTTTTGCTATGTCTGTTATTTTTTCTTTAAGGTCATCTTTCATTTTTTAAACTCGAAAAACTTCAAAGGAACCAAACTTTTTTCCTTTGGGGTTTATAGCTTTTGTAAATAGAACTAATTTAGACTTACTAATAATCTTATTTTTTAATAAGAGTTTAAAAATATCCTGAGGTTCTTTAATCTTCTTATTAATTAGAATGGGTGTTGTCCCCCAGTATAGAAGAAGCTTATAAATTGCTTTCTTGTTCTCTGTAACAGCTACTATAGGATCATAAGGTCTAAACTTAGCAACCATTTCAGCCGTAAGACCTGAACGCGTATAAATAACGATCGCATCTAAATCAATTAATTGGGCAAAGCTTCTAACACTGTAAGCGACAGCTTCTGAAACATGACTCCCAGGATATATTTCTCTTCTATTAAGTAATTTATTATAATCGAGGCACCTTTCTGTATTTACAATTATTTTATCCATAAAACTCACAGCTCCAGCCGGATACTTACCCATGGCTGTTTCGCCAGAAAGCATAGCTAAATCAGTTCCATCAATTATAGCGTTAGCCACATCTGTAACCTCTGCCCTTGTAGGCCTCTTGTTATGTGTCATAGAATCAAGCATCTGCGTAGCTGTAATAACCGGCTTACCTCGACGGTTACATTTATGAATAATCTCTTTTTGAAGTATAGGAACTTTTTCAAGAGGCATGCTAACTCCCAAATCACCTCTTGCCACAATAATACCATCTGAAACATCAATAATTTTATTAATATTCTCCAGGCCTTTAGGATCTTCTATTTTTGCAATGACTGGAACATTTCTTTTTTTACGCTTCATAATTTTCTTGACCGTAATAATGTCTTCAGCAAATCTTACAAAAGATTGTGCTACATAATCAACGCCCATATTTAAACCAAATTCTAGATCTTTCTTATCTTTCTCTGATATATCAGGGAACTTGAAGTTTGCTTCAGGAACATTAATTCCCTTATTGGGCATAAGTAAATCTCCAGAAACAACCTGAACTACAGCACAGGTTTTTTTTACTTCTTTTACTTTCAGAGAAATATTACCGTCATCAATAAATATCTCATACCCTTTTTTTAAATATTTCTCAAATCCCTTATAGGAAACCGTAATCAGATTTGCACAACCCACTTTGTAAAATGAAGATATTTCAAGTATTTGCCGTGACTTCAACTTAATAGGTGTATTGTTTTCAAAATTACCTACACGAATACGATGACCTTCTAAATCCTGCAGGATACCAACTGGTTTATTTAATTTCCTAGAAACTTCTCTGACCATTTTAAACAATTTTTTATGTTGCTTATAGTCGCCATGCGAAAAATTAAGTCGAGCTATATTCATACCAGCTTCAATTAACTGCTCAATCTTAACTTTATTGGCTACAGCTGGTCCTAAAGTACAAATTATCTTAGTTTTTCTTCTGTAATTACCCATTAGTATTTTCACCTTCAATAGCATAAAAGCTGTTTTTAAGAAAACAAGTTAAGAGCGTTGATTCAAACAATAATTGCAAGTGAAACCAACGCTCTTATAGATTGTATTATAAATTTTAGTTATTGATTAAATCATCTATCTGCTTCTTACATTAATTCGAGAGCTTTATTAATCATCGGTAAAACGCTTTCAACTTCTTCTTTAGTTAAGCGGCCCAATTTTGAATATTGCCATTCATTATCAGTATTTTTAAACTCTCTGGCAACTTGAAGCTTAGGGTCAGCATTATTATAAGAATAAATCCCAATTACAAGCTTAGTATTACCAAATTCCTTCGAATCCTTAAATACCTCTTTGTCTAATTCCTTATCGTATGGCATGTTGCTTCTCCTTTCCTATGTTTGCTGTTCTTTTTTTAAAAGCAAGTCCTTTTGTATATTATACATAGTATCACAAATCTTTATAGATTGTATCTTGTTTATATTAAAAGTTCTTAAAGTCTTTTTATAAGTGCAATAAGCAAGTACTTTTTCAGCTTCAAGAGAATAAATATCAATTATTCTTTTTAGGCTCTTTGATTGTTTATAAGATTTATAAACTATCTCTACTTGCTTCTTAAAAATAAAGGCTTCTTTTAGCTTTTTCTTAATATCATGCCTTTTATGCCAGTATACAGTAATTTTCTCCAAAGTTCCATATTTTTTACAAATTAAATGTCCTTGCTCATTTCCATACTCATAGAGGTCTTTAGTTAATTTTACATCCTGACGACAATATTCTATAAGCTCGTCCATGCGTCCATCTCGAAAAAATTCTACTGCCATAAGACCATCAGCTGTTTTCTTTGTCCCTAGAGTTCCTTCAGCTAAATAATCTAATTTAAATCTTTTGCCACAGCTATACATCACTTCATACATAATATCCAGAAGGGGTAAATTTTGTAAGCTTTCACTTGTATATTTTTGTAATACCGGCAAATCAAAACCTTTTATATTAAAACCGATAATTAAATCTGCTTCTTTTAGTAAAATTAGAAATTCCTTTATATTTTCTTCATTATAAACTCTATAAGTATCATCTTTATAAAAATACGCAACCATAATTGAAAGCCGCAACCCCTCATGAGCTCTAGCGCCAACATCACGAAAAGTATTTCTGGTTTCTATATCAAAAACAATTATATTATCATTTTTTTTCATATTTTTATAATTACTTAATATTATTTTTAACTAATACAATTTTTTTATTAGATTTCTCACCCTTAATAATTTCCAAACTTGATTTATTAACATCGAAGTATTCAGCTAATAATTTAATAACTTGCTTATTGGCTTTACCCTTTTCACGTTGTGCGGTAACATAAACCTTAAAAACATTATCTTCTTCTTTAATTATATTCTTTGAAGCATTAGTGATTACTTTAATTTCTATTTTCATTTTTTTACTTAAGCGTATGCGGGCATATTTGTTTATAAGGACAATATTGACAAGCCATGTATGTAGGTTTGGCTTTATAATTCTGCTGTCTTAATCCAGTAGCAACTTCATCAACCATCAGTTTAACTTTATCCATATCATCTTCTTCTTTTTTGGCACTACCAACTAATCCTGATTCCAAAAAGTGCAACTCAACCTTCTTAGGCAGGTGTCCTTTTCTTTCTTTGTATGCCAACGCATAAAGATTCATTTGAATACTTTCTTTGGTGCGTTTATCAGCCTTTTTTTGATCAGTTATATTTGATGATTTGTAATCAATGATTACTGCCCCATTTTCATCCTCGTCAAGGCGGTCAAATCTTCCTGATATACGGGCATTATTAATTATAAATTTGAAAGAATCTTCTAGTAAACTTGGTATTTTTTTTGTACTTTTTTCTCTCTTATAAAAATTTTGTACAGTCTTGCGCCCAGTTTTAAATCTTTCTATTTCATGTTCTTTTGTAAGGTATCCTTCGTTAATCCATATGCTTTCATAATAATCTAAAATTTCATTTAAACTTATTTTTTTATTATTCATTTTATAGCGAAAGTATTCAGCCACAACTTCATGTAATATTTTTCCGTAAATTATACTATGATGTTGTAATATAGGTACTCTTAATACATGAATATACCTATACTTTAGCGGACAGGTTAAATAATCATCAATTTTATATGCTGTAAGATCAATTGATTTTTTTTGTGCTACATTTTGTATTTTAAATTCAGGCTCCCTTGCTTTAGGGGTATGCCTTTTTATAGCTTCCAGAGCGCTGGACTTAAATGGTTCAATGTCAGCCTGAAGCAAATCCAAGGCTTCTAAAATAAAAACAGAAATTTTTCTCTGTCTTTTGCCTCCGTAATCTCTAGCGCTAGCCAGATATAACTCTTCTTTGGCTCTAGTCATAGCTACATAAAATAATCTTCTTTCCTCTTGCAAAAAGAAATCTCCTGCCGGAAGAATATCCTTAATTAATTCATCAGGCAATCCCAAAGCTTCTTTTCTTCTGGGCCAAGGAAATTTTCCCTTAATCAGACTCACCATAAAAACTATTTTAAATTCTAAACCCTTTGCTTTATGAACTGTCAGCACATTAACAGCCTCTATGTCTAAATCAGCCTCTACAACCGCCGGATCATCACCACTTGCAATTAATATCTCAAGATGTTTTATAAAAGTAAACACTCTATCCTTATCAGTTAGAGAACTGAACTCCTTTACAATTTCGAAAAATCTGGCTAAATTTTTTATTTTAGCTTCACTTGTCCTATCCTCTATAGATGTGAGCTTTTTCAAATAGCCTGTTTCTGTCAAAAACATATAAAGTATATTACCACTAACTAAATCTCTAGAAACATCAAGATAATGTTTAATATCAATAATTAGGCGTTCTATCTTTTTTTCTTCATCTGCTGAAATCTCGGATAACTCGGGGAAAGTAGCCCGCATTTTAAACACTTCATAGAGAGTTATATTTTTTCTAGTTGCTAAACTATTACATAAGCTCAAAACTACCATATCAAGATTATATATTTCAGAACTAGCTAAATAGAAAAGACTTACTGAATCTTTTATGTTAGCAATAATTTTTAAAAAAGAAATGGCTAAGCGTATCTCTTCTCTGGAGTATAATCCTTGATTGCCTGTAAAGCGCCAAGGAATAGAAAGCATATTAAGCGCCTGCAAAAATGGTTCAGCGTCATTATTTGAACGGACCAAAATAGCAATGTCATCGTATGAAATGTTTTTATTTTTCTCAACTTTATCCTTAATCATTTTTGCTATCGCATCCGCTTCGTGCGATACTGTATCATAATGAAGATGTTCTGGCTGCTTTTTCCCTTTCATAAGAGCTATAAGTTTTTTATTAACATTTGCCTTGATTTCCAAGCGATCTGGGTTATTATGACTGATAAGCATATAAGCCGCATCAAGTATAACCTGTGATGATCTATAGTTTTTAACTAAGATGACTTTTTTCGCTTTTTTGTATGTTTTTAGAAAACCTAGAACATTACTAATGGCTGCCCCTCTAAATTTATATATAGATTGATCATCATCGGCTGAAACCGTTATATTTTTATGCTCGGCAGCCAAAAGTTTTATAAGTTCAAATTGGGCATAGTTCGTATCTTGAAATTCATCAACTAATATATATTTAAAACGCTTTTGATACTCTTTTAAGATGGAAGGATGTTTTCTAAAAAGTTGTAAAGTTAAATAAAACTGATCTCCAAAATCAATCATCCCCCGCTGAGCTTTTAACTCTTGATATTTCTGATAGCAAAGGGCTATTTCCATTTCTTTTCTAGCTCTTTCACATAATTCTTCATCCTTTGGATTACTTACAGCTAGTTTTTCTAAATTTTGAGCAAAGGCTAGATATTCTTGAGGAGATACATCTTCATCGCGGGCCCGCGAAAACAATGTTACAAGGGCCTTGATAAAACTATCTGGGTTACCCAAAGGACGATAATAATCCATAGGAAATTCAAATAGATGCTCTTTAATAAAAACAGCTTGTTCTGGAGCTGTTAAAACTTTAAAATTAGTATCTAAACCTAATTCTATAGCTTTTTCACTTAATATTCTTTCACCGAAGGCATGAAAAGTACTTACCCATATATCAGCATAACCATATGGAATTAAGATATCAGCTCTTTCTTCCATTTCCGCTGCTGCTTTTTCAGTAAAAGTCAAAGCTAGGATTTCGTGAGGTTCTGCTTTCTTGGAAGCTATTAAGTAAGCAATTCTTTTAGTAATGACTCTCGTCTTACCCGTACCTGCTCCAGCAATAATAAGGAGAGGACCTTTTTCGTGAATTACGGCTTCTTTTTGCTCAGAATTAAGATCTTTTAAGAGTTCAAGTTCTTTCATAATACCATTCTAAAAAAGTTTTTAGCAAGTACACACCAAGCTAACGGATATATAGTATTTATATATGATATAACTGCATCACCTTTTTTGCAAGTAATTTAGGAGAAAAGTCAGTTAATTTTTTTGAAGAATTTTGTGATTTCTTTAGCTGTCTTTTCATCAATAATAGGAATTTTTCTTAAATCTTTTACGCTTGCCTTTTTGACCTTGTCTATTGTTAAAAAATGATTCATCAGTGCCTCATACTTTTTTGGACCTATTCCTTTTATTTCTTTTAATATAGAAGATGTGGCTATTTTCCTTCTTAAAGCCCGGTGATAACTTATAGCAAATCTATGCGCCTCATCCCTCAACCTTTGAATAAACTTTAATGATTTATCATGTGGTGGCAAAATTAACGCTTTCGGTCTATCAATAAAAAAAATCTCTTCTTTCTCTTTAGCTATACTAATAATGGTAATGTTCAATTTTAAAATCTTGAGCGCTCCCTGGGCTGCATTTAAATGTCCACGCCCGCCATCAATAATTATAAGGTCAGGTAAAACTTCTTTTTCGTTTATATTTTTATATCGCCTTAAAACTATCTCTCGCATCATGGCATAATCATCTATGCCATCTACCGATTTTATCTTAAATCTTCTATAATTGCACTTCTGAGGTAGGCCATCTTTAAATCTTACGGCCGCTCCCACTGAATGACTGCCAAATATATTTGATACATCAAAGGCATCAATATTCAAAGGAAGTTTTTTAAATCTTAATTTGTCTTTTAAATCCTGAGTTATATTTAAAAATACATTACTTTTCTGATCTTTGCTTATTTTTGAAAGTGCATAAATTTGATCACGAACAACAGCCGCTTCTTCATAAAGTTTATGCTCTGAAAAATATTTCATTCTCTTCCTTAATTTGGCAATCAATTTAGCGTGATTTCCTTTCAAAAACAGAATCAACTCAGAAACGGTTTGACTATATAAAGCAGTATCCAAACCTTTCTTACATGGAGCTAAGCATTGTTTTAAATGATAATAAAGGCATGGTTGCTTAGGCATTCTACTACATGATCTTAAAGGAAATCTACGCCTTAATATTTGAAGGGCCTCTTTTAATAAACTTACATCAGTATATGGCCCAAAATATAGTGCGCCATCGTTTTTCTCCTTACGAGTCACAATAAGTCTCGGGTAAAGCTCGGCAACTGTAAGTTTTAGCAAAGGATAAGCTTTATCATCCTTGAGTAATATATTATATTTTGGAAGATGCTTTTTTATAAGCTGGGCTTCATATAAAAGAGCTTCGGCCTCAGAATTAGCCAAAATGTATTCAAAATAACTCAAATTTTTAATTAAATTCCTAGTCTTAAGATTCTCAGTCTTCCCTCTGAAGTAACTATTAACTCTTTTTTTAAGCGAGAGTGCCTTCCCAACGTAGATTATCTGCCTGTTTATGTCCTTAAAAAGATAGACACCTGGCTTATTTGGCAATTCTTTAGCTTTTTTGATTAATTTATTAATTTTATCGTTCATTGTTTTATTATTGACAAAAATACAATATTTGTTATAATGACCATTCATGAAAAAAAATTATAGTTTAAAGGAGTAAAAATGCCAAACAGAAAATCAGCTATAAAATCTCTCAGAAATGACGCAAAAAAACACGAAATAAATAAAGCTGTGCTTTCGGAACTTAAAACAAAAGATAAAAAATATTTAGCTTTAGTAACTGATAAAAAAATCGATGAAGCTAAGAATTATCTTGAGGAATATGTGGTCAAACTTGATAAAGCCGCTTCAAAAAATATAATTCACAGAAATAAAGCTAGCCGCAAAGTTTCTCGCCTAACGAAAAAGTTAAACAGCGCTATTTCAAAGCGCACAGTTTAACTATTAACGTATCAAAATTATTTTTATAATTACCAGGTAGAGTTTTGAAATTAAGATCAGTTTGTGCAAGCAAATCTATAGCTTCATTAACAGTTCTAGTATTAAAAGTTTCTGCCTGTCTCATAAATTTCTCTGCCAAATAATTATAAATTCCCAGTTGATTTAAAACTTCTTCTCGAGGAATTTTATTTTGAAGTAAGTTTTTAGCCTTGCATATACGTGTTAACTGAAAAGATATAAGCCCTATCAGTCCAAAAATGTCCTTTTCTTTTGAAATAACTTTACTTGCAATTCTTAACGATTCTTTAGTATTTTTTTTAAAAATCTCATCAATTAAATTATAAGCTGTATACTCTGCATCAAAACCTATCAATTCTTGAACATGCCGAAGAGCAATAACTTTTTCCTCACCTACATATAAAGATAGTTTTTCTATTGCATCACTTATATTCTTGAGGTTATTCCCAGATTTAGCTATTAATGATTCAATTGCTTGATTTTCAATTGCTTTATCTTTTTCTTTAACTAACTTATTTATCCAACCATTGAGATATCCTATGCGCGGTCGATTGCATTCAATTACCTTAAATTTTGGAAGTTTATCATATGGTTTCTTGCCTTTCGAATAGCGTGTAGAAGCTTCAACAACAAGGCAGGCATTAGGATTTGGATTCTGGATATATTTATTTAATATACTTTTATCCTGAGAAGAAATGTTTTCAAAGCCTTTAAAAATAACCAAGAGATTATCCGCAAGCATATCCATAGATCTGCAAGCATCAAGTGCTTCTTTTATTTCTTTATCATCTGAATAAAAAACTAAATGGGAGGTTTCTTTAGAAAGGTCACGTTTGATTTTTTCAATAGCTTTGTCTCTTAAAAAGCTTTCATCCCCAGCAATAAGATAAACCTGAC
>Ga0307990_1004578_pt1 | contig 10152 bp, 15 predicted proteins | sample EllFjometagen129_FD_203168 | JGI IMG/M metagenome (GOLD analysis project Ga0307990, IMG submission 203168) | Marine microbial communities from Ellis Fjord, Antarctic Ocean - #129 | ecosystem: Environmental > Aquatic > Marine > Unclassified | place: Southern Ocean | collected 2014-10-08
CTGTTTGTGTACAACGTTAAGATGACAATTTTGCGATTAGCAAATATTGTCCATCCATTTGTTGAGACAGATTTTCATTTTCTCTGACAATCTGTTTCGTGTGAGTGTTTCAACTGGTGCTATTTCCAGTTCCGCTTTTGTATGCTTGTAAACAAGCTACATCCTTTATACGCCAGCCAGCAAACATTTATTACAAATTATTTTATTTTTTATTCTCAACGTTATGCTCAGCTTCCAGGAGGGGCGCGAAGCGCCGCTTCTGGTAAGCTGGAGCAACTTTGTTGGATTTATTTTACTTCAATGTGCAACTAACATGTTTATGGATGCTCCAAAAAGCGAAAGAATTACGGGAAGAACTCTTCCTCTACCTTCATCAAAAAAACCTAAAACAAATGTCAGAACAAATAGTAAAACTCCAAATGCAAGTAAGACACCACTTGCTTCACCGCAAACGTAAAAATGAACAGGAACAAAACAGTAGATCATAACTGCTATGATGTAATTCATCCGCCGTGCTGAAAATCCCTTGAGCTTGACTATCATTTGTTATCCAACGTGTGCACTGAGAGTGCGGCTTTAGACGCTACTCTCCAGTGCTTTGTTCGCTGGATTCTCTTTCTGTGTGTTTGGGCCATTTGTGTACGTGGCCGTATTTCTGAACGTGCCAATTCCATTTCTTGTATTGCACACTTGCGCGTGCTTCTTTTGCACGCGCCTCTTCAAGTAATTCGTGAAACACGTTTGTTGGAACCGAATAGGATACGATGTTGCTCTGTGCGTATTCCATGTTGAGCTTGGCCTTTGCTTCATTAAGGGCATTGCAGCCCTTGACGATATTGGTCTCAAGGGCAACGGTCGGTCTATCTAGCGATACGTCCTCCGTTTTGCCGATACAGCCAGACAGGATCAATACCAGAGTTAAGGATATGGTAGTTCTCATCATTTTTTTAGCGAACGTGTGCCTGAGCATTTTCAAAAGGCGCAGCCTTTTGAAATATGTTCCAGGCGATTGTTCGCAGATTCCTGTTATTTAAGTGATGCGGCGTGTTGCTTGAGTGCCGTCCGCCCGTTAGTGAATGTGAGCAGGAGAACCCAAGGCCCTTGGAGACAACGCCACCATGTCTTGGTCGCACGGCGTCGGCTGTGCGCGACGATCTCCGTTGCACACTTCTCGCACACCGCCGTGCAGTAATGCACGCGGTTCCACGACGAGATGAACCAGCCTTCAAACCCAAAGAAGTCAAGCGCACCAAGCGGGGCGCTTTGCGACCCGCAAGATTCGCACTCGGTTGCTAGTGCTAGCTGATCCTCGGTCTTGGCTGCCTGACGTTGTTGCAGGAACCGACGAAAAATAATCGGCACCGCGACGACGGCAATGCATGCGAGCAGAGCTCCAAATGTGTTCCAGTTCAGCCACCACATATCATTTCATTCTCTCTGCGAACGATTAGATGAGTTTTCGGCGGTACGACGATAAACTCCATCTTTTTGTTGAATGATTATGTTGATCTACCAGTTCTATCCAGCAGAAAAGATCGAAGTAATCTTTCTGAGCGCATTACATGAACGATATAAACATGGCTGTTTTCAATTCGGTAAAAGATCCGACATGGAGGAACAATAACCTCTCTGTATGGTGAGTCAGGCAGTTCTGCTGGTCGTTTTCCAGAGTTTGGGTAAACACCCAAACGATCAACATGTTTAAATACCTTCTTGACGTAGTTTGATGCAGCTAACGGGTTATCAAGTGCAATATATTCTGCAACTTGCTCCAAATCCATTAAAGCAGATTCTGTCCAAACTAATTCAACCATTTATTCATCTTTTGTTTAGCTGCACTCTGTGTAAATGTTCGCTTTTCAAGAATTGCTCGTTCTCCTCGTGCTATTCCATCTAGAATATGCATTCGGCTCTGCATGAACTCATACGAATCAACATTAACCAGATAAGCCGATGGTTTTCCATGTTCGGTAATCAAGACAGGCTCACCGGATTTATGTAGTTCCGAAAGGACCTTGGTTGCCTTTCTTTTCAGCGTAGTGACAAGTTCAGTTTTCATGACATAATGATACTTAAGTGATACTTGCATTGCAATTGCAAATTTCAAATATATTCAACTTTAGAGTCACACTTTCTGTGACGCGACAGCGGCACGGAATAGTGTGGACTCAATTGTTCAGTTTCTTTTTTGATTTTCTCGTCGTTTTAAATGCCATAGCTGAAATGGAAAAACCAACAACAACACAAAAAATGAAATATGTGTAGCAAATCTCAATCTTTCTCCAACTGTATCGAATGCGAGGGATAAAGAAACCTGAGAGACCACAGGGAGAGTTTCGACAAAGCATCCAAGCACATAAAGAATAACGAAAGCGATGCCATAAGTTGCCAATGCTGTCATTAATATGCTTTTGGTTATTTTCATTATTTTTCTGACTGAACGTCTCCACTCAGGCTCGACGCTATAGCGGAGTAGCCTGCAGTGGCTTGTTCGATGTCGTTCCTAACGTTTCGCCATTCCTGCAATGCTGACATTGGAAAACCCGCAAAACCCGGACTGCAACGATAGTCCGACTCTGCCTGCGGTTATTCCCCCTGATGTCCTGTGCGTCAGGATTTGCGCCTTGTTCACATAAACCTTGATCCACTGTTGATGATTAACTTCAATCCTAAGGTTGATCTGTTTGTCATCGGCGCTGAATGCTACGGGCGTGCTTGTCGAAAACACTGCCTTTCCGTCTTTTGTTTGGGAAAGGACAAGGACAGATTTAGACAATTCCGTTCCTGTCTTTACACTCCAGTAATTCTCATTATCTACAAACCCGAATATTAAACCAGCAGAGGGACGCTTGCCGTTCTGCTTGCGAATATTGACCAGGTCGCACCGCAATGAGTACCAACCGGAAACCTTGACGATATTCTCCTTTACGACCATTAGCTTGTCACCGTGATAGAGAGGTGAGTTCTTGGAAAGAACGCCTTCAGAAATAGTCCACTGATTTGTTTGGATATCGAAATTGGTTATATTGGAAAGGATATCTGCTTTGAGTGGCGGAGCTGAGTCGGCCATCAGAGTGGAGACCAAGGCCATTCCCGCAATGGCAACGAATAGAATGTGAGTTGTTTTCATCATTTCCTTCATCGAACGTCACAAATCAGAATGTGGCGCGTTAGAGCCAATATTCTGCATTTGCTCAATTCCTATTCATCTTTGTCAGTTGGGATTGTCGGCATCTCTGAAAACTGAGCAAAATGTTGTGAATTAGCCCGTGGCCCAGGAAGTTCGTGGCTGTATGCCACCCATTTGCTAGCCCATCGCTTGGGTTTGTATGGTCCTTTCGGACCTTTAATCTTTCCTTTTGCCTTGAGCCTTTCTATAGTCGCTCGACATTGTTGCTGACTTGTCTTTTTGTCTCGCCGCCTTTGGATAATTCCGCGGATAATGCTTACCCACATCCAAACGATGATCCCGATGACCATCGCCAAAATCGAATAAGGAAGTATCAATCCTAATTTCATTTTTTATTGAACGAATAGGTCACAGAACCTGAGGGGGATAAGCGAAGCGCCCCTCGGGGTACTGTGCACCTGGGTTGTTCAAAGGTTATTATTCTTCAAATGCTAAAGGTTCAACCTGTATCTGATATTTCACAGGTCTGGGTGGCTTGCTTTCAGAAATCAATTTTTGCAGAGCAACTAAATCATTATCTGTTTTGACAAATCCCAAAACATATATCTTTTCTGATGTTGATCCACCTGAAATAACAATTTTCTTATACCGTGCATCGTTACAAATGAGTCTTTTCAAAATCAAACTGTGCTCTTTTGCAAGAACCATGTTTTTTCTTTGTGTTACGGCAGGCATGTATGGATAGAATGCCATGTATGCAAGAACAAGGCATGCCGTAAGAATAAATATTTTTATCAATCCGCCTTGTGTAATATTTTTTGTCATTGTATTTGAACGATTAGGTGACATGTCGGCGGTACGCCGTACTGTCCACCTTTTTGTTAAAATCTGTTTTCTCTTCTTTTATTCACGGAGCTCTCGATTGCCTTGTTCGATGTTAATTATGTCATGCTTCTGGATCTAACTTTACGTTGAATTTACTGTCATAATACTCAATTAAAACCTTCTGTGTTTCCTCTGGGATTTCTCCCCATAATGTTCCCCGTATAGTAATTTGGGTTAGTTTAATCACAACGTCATCCCCCCCTCCGTATGAGAAGGCAACTTGAGAGTGATTTTCTTGAATTGACATGATTCCTTTGACGTCGGATTCCGAAATAACACTCAGGACTCTCAGTCCGCCATTTAATCTGACTACCTGAGTTTCCATTTTGTGAGAATTGTTCGAACGTGATTTGGAATCTCGTTTTCCGCAAGAAGTTGCTAAAAGGATGCAACCAATCAAAATGCTGAATATAAATGATTTCATATTTTTCTCTCTATTATCAACGAGTGGAATCAGCCGCAAAATGGGCCGCGTCCGCGCGGGTCATTTTGTAGGCTGGATTCCTTTGTTCGCATTCACGTATGCCTGCAATTTCTGAAGATACTGCTCTGATGCTGCCAAAGGCGCAAATGGCAGTTGAAGGATGTCGCCTTGATCCGTTACCACGAAGACGCGGCCATCAATCAGGTTGTATGCCGTGTCGCTGATTACGATTTGCGATACGTCTGACTTCAGTTGATACGTCACTTTGATATCAGCTCCAGCCGAGAGCGTGCCTGAGTAGTTATACGTCCGATCCTTAGGGTTGGACGTGTGCGATGTGCTTGCGTTGAGATCACTCGAATGGAAGAAAGCCACTCCAGCATCCTCGTGCGGCGTGATGGAGAAGAGCGCCGCTTCGTTCTTTGTGATCAACCCACCAGAGGGTGATTTCCATCCGTTCTCCGAGGAACAACCGGAGCACATGATTCCGCATGCCGCTAGACTCGCCATCAATTTCCAATTAATCATATTTCCTCCTATGCGAACGTTAGAGTCACACTTTCCGTGACGCGACAGCGGCACGGAATAGTGTGGACTCATTTGTTGAAACAGTTTCTTGTTTTAATTCACAATGCAGTCTATGTTTGCTTCAAGAATCTCATTTTTCCGGACATGAAAATAAAATGACCAACCTCCCACGTTGTGAGCACGAGGTCTGAGCACTGCTGCATAGATTTCGTCTTTCTCTCGCCAATCTGTCTGAAAAGTTATGGAACCATTTGCTTTCTCAAGGCTGTTGGCGAAAGCCAAATTTGTATAGTGTAAAATCCCTGATCCAAAGATAAGTAAATCTAGTTTCCAATTCTTAGAAAAATATACATCTGGCACAGAGAATGATGTTAAATCTCTGTGCCTGAAGCGATTGAGCGGACCATGAATTTCGATGTTCATCTTCTCTGTCTCATAAGTGTACTTATGTTTAATCATGTACTCTCTGTATTTTTCAACAAGCGTACTATTGGAGCATGTTGATGGTGTTTGAAAATTCTGTTGTAAGTGGTTCTCAATATCGCTTTTACTACTTGTATACAGAGAGTCACAGACTTTCCACAGGGATGAATCATCTATTATAATATCTATTTCATCTGATAACTCACAGTCTATAACAATTGATTTTAAGTCAAGAGTGACACTAATCGATTGAACAGTTATGGGGCTTTGTCTTTTCTTGAGACGATCAAGGGTGTAGCATCTATAATAGGAAACACCAACTTTAACAGTGTTCGGTGATTTCTCGATTACGCCTTTTTCAGGAAGCTTGCACTCACATAAAAAGGATTCTATTGGCAATTGAGGGTATGTAGTTGATATATACTGATACGCGTTGTTAGTGTAGGTGCATAAAGAATAACAGATATCAGTATTTGATTCTTCACTGTTTTTTTCTAGTTTGTCTGGTGTTCCACATCCAGACAAGAATGCCGTAACAATAGATAATACGATACATATAATTCTAAATTTCATTTAATTTCAACGCTTCGGCTCACAGTCAATCTGAAGGCGCGCCTTCAGATTGTACTTGTGCAGCCGGTTGTTCGGCTTCCTCTTCGATTGGTGTCACCGTCAAATGGTAGGCGTTGATTCCATCCTTCCATGTGACTTGATTTGTTTCTGTTTTCACGTCTCGGACGTGAGGATCGGCTTCCTGAAACACCCGTTTCGCCTTGTAGATTGTGATTGGCAAGCCGTATTTCGTTTTGACCGTGAGAACTGACGTTTCGGGATCAAGAAATGACATTCCTGCTGACTCAAATGTGTAGTCAAGGGTGACTTCGCCATCTGGAAACGGGAAGGTTTCCGTCTTCCACACCTTTCTGTGATATCCGGTCTTTAGGTGCTGAACGATCGAGCCGAGAACACAGCCCAACACAAAGACTGCGATAAAACACAAAGCTATGATCAGTTTCTTCTTCATTCTTATCCAGCCGAACGTCGTGAATGACCATCCTTTCAAAGCAAGCGAAGCGCGGCTTTGGAAAGTATGTGTCGATTCATTTGTTGGGAGTCTCCTCTGCAAATTCTCTTAAGAGTTGTACGATATTTGTCAGTCCTAGTTCTTCTGCATCATCAAGTGCGGTATCGTCATTCATGTCCCTGATTGTTCTATCCGCATTCAACTTCAGAAGAAGGCTCACAACGTCAGGATGTTTGTTGACCACTGCCACTTGCAGGGGACTATTATTGTGACGCCATGCAAGATGATTGATGTTTGCTCCTCGCGAAGCAAGCAGCGCAACCGAATCAACATGGCCGTGGAACACGGCCATGTGCAAGGGGGTGCGGCGCGCGTCACGTTCGGCATCAATGGCAGCACCGTTAGCGAGTAGTATCTGTATCACCTCATTCTGCCCGAAGGCTGCTGCTTCATGCAGAGCCGTGGAACTTGATAGTGGTGAGGAGCGTTCGACAATGCCTGGATTGCCTTCGATATATTCCTGCACGGCTGCAATGTCTCCTGTGCGGACGGCCTGAATGAATGGGCTGCTAGCTTTACAGACATCCGCAATGTAGAGAACACCTGTGATAAGGAGTATGAAAACAAAGCCACCTATTGATATCTTGTCTCTCGTCTTCATTTTACTCCCAACGTTCTGAATGACCATCAAATCAAATCGCGCGCGATTTTATTTGTATGTGTCGATTCATTTATTGGCTGACCCCTTTTTGGAAGGTACCTGCAAGTGCCCTACCACCTGTTTAGTACCCAAGGGATAGAACACATTGCCTTCTTCGTCGAAGGAAAAGGTCACGTTCCATAGATTGATGTTGTTGTCCGAAGGCCGAACCGCCTTACGAAGACTACCGACCTTTCCCCCACCGGGATACCCATAGACGTAGTGGTAGTCGGGTCCACCCGGATGACTCGAGCTCCATACTTCCCATGACTGAGTATCCTTGTCATAGACCCCGAACAGGGCTGCGCCGGGCCGTATGGTGCCAATGGACGCGGACAGTTTGTCGAACTGGACCACAAACTTCGCTTTCTGCTCGATCGCAGCAGCTAGAACATCGCCTGTAGTCCGAAGGCATCCGATCTTCTTAACTACTGTTACGGCAGTCTTCTTCTCCTTTTCTTTAAGAAATGCTTGGGCGCTTATATATGCTTCTGCCTTTAGTATTTCTTTTCTTTCCTTCTGAACTTTCTGTGCTTCGTCTATTTCATCATTGATGACTAGCTTCTTCTGTAGGCCTTCAAGCGCACAATCATATTTTGACACAATCGACATAATGCTTTTTGTTTTCTCTGCCTCATAAACCGAAGTCTTTTGTGCGAAGAAAATCTGTTGATTCTGAATTTCCGGTGTTGCGGAAGCTTCATTAGGCATGTTCTTTTCCTTCTTGAATCTTTTTATTTCATTTATAGTCGCCATGGTCTTGTCTAAATCCCCTGTTTGCTTGACTTGTGTAAGTAATGCATCAAGGGTCTTGGTATACTGGTGTCTAAGATCCGTCATATTCATGCCGTGTGACAGGATGATTTTTTCCATGTTTTTCTTGTAAATTGCTTTGTATGTCTTGAGACCCTTTGCAGACACAATACCTGCTGAGATTAAAATAATTCCTGCTATTGCGATTAATTTTCTCATGTTTCTCCTTCTTTTATTGTGACGAACGCTCACGATGACAATTCATCTGGAAGCGCGCTTTCAGATGATATTTGTCCATCGTTTTGTTCGGCTATTTTACCTTTTTTCTCGTTTTGTTATCTTTTAGGGCTCGCTTTCCTTTGAACTTAGTCAGGATCTTGCCGGTGGGCTCCCATTCTTTCAGGAGTTTGAACAGGTTTGCTGTTCGTTCCGGATTCTCCGTGCTGAGATCATTGGACTCGGATATATCTTCGTCAACATTGTAGAGTTCGGTTGCTCCGTTTCTGGGCCAATGGATCAGTTTGTATGGGCCTTTGCGAATAGCGAGGGAGGCATTGTGTCCGAGTGAATGATTAGAGGGATATGCCCAGTAGAAGGTACGGTCAAAGGGCAAGGTTTCTCCTTTAAAGGTACTCATAATGCTGATGCCGTCCTGATGCTGCAACTTGTTTTGTTGGATGCCAAGCATATCCATGATGGTGGGGTAGATGTCGGTATTGATTGTAACGGTATCGTTGGTCTTTCCGGCCCTCATGTGGCCTGGCCATTTGACAATGAATGGTACGCGGAGGCCACCTTCAAACAAGAAGGCTTTGCCAAACCGGTAAGGGTGGGCCGTGCTAACGCCTGTCTTAGAGGTGCACATACTGCCCTGGTCTGAGGTAAAAATAATGATGGTATTGTCTGCTACGCCCATTTCTTCGAGTTTACGAATGATCCGGCCCACGCTGTCGTCGAGGGCTTTGATCTGCCCGGCATACTCGGGGTTACGCTGGGCTCGTAGCGATTTGACGGTGTGGCCACCTCGGGCATCATCACGCAGGGTCAAATCGGTGTCGGGCATGGTCTTGAGTTTCTCCTTGAAGTATTCCACATGCTCTTTCTTCCCTTGTGCATTGGAAACGGCTGGTTTGTGGACGTTGTAGTAAGAGAAATAGAGAAGGAATGGTTTGTCGCCATTCTTGTCGAGCAGCTTGAGAGCTTTGTCTGTCAAAGCATTCGTGAGGTAATCGCCGGATTTACCATCTTTCATGCCCCTGACATTCTGGCTGGCTGGCTTACCCTTGTAGGGAAAATAAAAGTTGGCTGGCTGGCCGATTTTGCAACCGGCAATGTTAACGTCAAATCCATTCTTGAGAACAGACGCCTCATCACCCATATGCCATTTACCCAGGAAATATGTCGCATAGCCGTTTTGCTTGAGAACCTTGGGCCAGATGGTTTCGCCTTTGCGGATGTTGCCACCAATACCAAAGAGGTTAAGACGAGCCGGAAACTTGCCAGTTACAATTGCTGAGCGAGATGGGCCGCAAACGGGATGGGAAGCATAGGCGTTTCTGTAACGTATCCCCTGAGCTGCGAGTTTATCGATGTTTGGTGATTCGTGAAAGTCACTCCCGTAGCAGGCAGATCCTTTATGCCAAGATCATCAACCAGCAGGAAAACAACATTTGGTTTGTTTAGCGTTGCTGCTCGCGCCGATATTGTTGTCAGTACAAAGGCACTTGCTGCAAGCGCTGTCATTAATAAGAATCTACGATGTATCTGCATCATGGTGTTCTTTCTCTTTTTTATCGAACGATTAGGTCTCAGGACCGGAGGGGGATAAGCGAAGCGCCCCTCTGGGTACTGAGCACCTGTCTTGTTCTGACTGTTATATTTTTGGAATATTTAAGTCTTTGCAAATCTTTTTTGCTAAAAGGTCTTGAACTTCGCTATGTCGCGGCACAGATGAGCGTGTGCCAAGAGTGGAGTTACCCCACCATGAATGATTTCCTCCCTCTCGAACTAGGGAACACCCATGTTTTTTCAGATGTTTAATCAGTGCATTTCGTTTCATATAGAAACTAGCTCTTCCTTATAGTTGGAAGATGCTGCGGAAATGGCATCCTGCCTGTTAAAGGCAATAGCTTCAGATAATGTCACTTTTAGAGATTCAAGCAGAGATTCATGTGTATGTTCCTGGCAATTTACTCCAGGTACTTCCGCAATCCACCCAATCCACCAATCACCATCTTGTTTTGTTACTGCTGTATAGTTATTTCTCATACTATCTCCATATGTGT
>Ga0307990_1004580_pt1 | contig 10151 bp, 8 predicted proteins | sample EllFjometagen129_FD_203168 | JGI IMG/M metagenome (GOLD analysis project Ga0307990, IMG submission 203168) | Marine microbial communities from Ellis Fjord, Antarctic Ocean - #129 | ecosystem: Environmental > Aquatic > Marine > Unclassified | place: Southern Ocean | collected 2014-10-08
CATCGTTGCTAAAATCAAATTTATCTCTGCTAAAATCTACCATATCCATACTGGGATCCACAAGCATCCAGCGGTTTTCATTTTTATTCCATACTTCACAGATTGCATGACTTATATGAAAATCAGGCATTATGTATGTAGCATAACCAGCACGAACCCTGACCGGAATGCCGCGATATTTAAGTATGGATGCGAGTAAAATTGCATTACCTCGGCAAATCACTACCAGTCGATTTTCAGGTAAGCGATCTTTTACAAAACCTCCGGAGTCATAAGATTGAAGCCCTTTTAAAACCGATTTAACTGTTGGATACTTTATGGACTCATCCCATCTCTCTTTAGGAATTAATTCACGATATTGTGGCAATTCAGCATAGGGATGAATAAATTGTGATTTGATTAAACTGCAAAGCTCCGGCAATGAATCAGGCAAGTTTTCATACAAATAGGCATATTCTCCCGGATCGGTAAATTCACTGTACTGTTTATAGAAATCCAAAACAGATTCGTTATCGGTAAACTTAGCTTCTTGTTGAGAACCGCATCCTATTATTGCCAGGATCGTAATCATAATAATTAGTGCTGTGTGTTTCATACTTTTATTGTTTTTAAGTTTGCTGATTTAATATTTCCTGACAAAGGAATTTTATATCATACACTAATCATAATTTATGATGACGAGTCGTTGGATTTTACAGATGGGTTGTTTAAATGGATGGAATAATAAAGACTTATTGGGAAAAGAAAAATATTGGATAGTCTCGTGGGGTTTTTTTTGTCTTTGCGGGGGGAGGAAGAAAAAACAAAAGCTTAAAAAAAGGCAAAAAAAAACCCCACCGGGAGGTGGGGACAAAAAAATGAAATGAAAAAATTATCTCTCTCTAACTAATTACTATTTTTTTCCTTTGCCTTTGCTGCAACATTTTTTGGTTTCACCAGCACATTTTTCTTTACTTGCTTCACCTTTTACAGCCTTATCACAACTTTTTTTGCAATCTTCTTTATTGCAATTTTCTTTGGTGCATTTTGTAGCTTTCGTATCAGCTTTCTTCTTTTTATCATCATCGTCTGTTACCGGAGAAACTGAATTAAAGTCATAAGCCTTAACAATAAGCTCTGTTGAGTTAGCATTTAATGACTGAACTTTCGATGCTGTAACTATTCCTGCTGATAAAAACAACGCCAAAGATAAGAATAAAAGTATTTTCTTCATGATTTAAAATTAATTAATTATTATTTGATTTATTATTTCCGAATAATTATGCTGCAAACATACTATGGCCAAGCGCCCTTAGATGTTAACACCTTGTTAAATACTGTTAATGAATTGTTAAATTTTAATTTTACAATTTATCAATTTTAATTTTGAGGCATGAATAATAAGCTTTTTACCGGCATCATAATCATAACTGCCATAGCCCTTACGGGAATAATTATCACCCAATTCTTTTGGGTGAAGGATGCGCTTAAAACTAAGAATGAGCAATTTAATCAAAACACCCATTTGGGATTAAAGCGTGTTGTAAATCAGCTTATGACATTGCAACGCGACTCGCTGACTGCGAAAGAGCATCAAAATTGTAGCGAAAGTGAGAATTATCATACACGGTTTATTAAATCGTTAGACCAGGGGCTTTTAAAACGAATGATAAATTCTGAATTTAAAAACCTCGAGCTCTGCAAGGTTTATTATTTCGGCATTTACGATAAGGATACACACGAATTTGTAATACTTAGTGATAGTTCAAATGTTTATGAGCTTTTACATTCGGAGCACAAGGCAACAATTTCCTGTGTTTTCCAGAAAGATCAATACGTTCTTGTGGTTTATTTTCCTCTTCAGCATGTTTTTGTTTTTAATAATATGCAACTTTATGTCAGCCTTTCAGGAATTTTTATGCTTATTGTTATTGCCGGTTTTTGGCTTACTGCCCATTCATTCCTCAAACAGAAAAAGTTGTCAGAAATGAAAACGGACTTTGTAAATAATATGACCCACGAACTTAAAACTCCTATTGCAACAATTTCTATTTCAAGCGAAATGCTTAAAAAAAAGGAAGTTCAACAATACCAGGATCGCGTTGATAAATATGCCCACATAATTTTCATCGAAAATGAGCGGCTAAAACATCAGGTTGATTCTGTATTGCAGGTTGCTGTACTCGAACGAAAAAACTACGAGTTAAAACTAATAAAACTTAATATTCATGAATTGATAGAGCAAGCCACCTATAGATTTGAGCTTGCAGTTACCGAAAGAAATGGTTTTGTAAAAAAAAGGTTAAATGCAGCGAACAACATTATTTTTGCCGATGCTAACCATCTTGCCAATGTATTGAATAACCTGTTAGATAATGCCATCAAATACTCACCCGAAAGTCCTGAAATCACTATTTCAACACACAGCAATAAGAAAGGAATTTTTATAACAGTGGAAGATCGTGGTATTGGCATTGAACACGATCAGTTGAAGAATGTTTTTAAACAGTTTCATCGTGTTTCAACAGGCGATTTGCACGATGTGAAAGGTTTTGGGCTGGGTTTGTATTATGTTAAAAGTATTGTTGCTGCCCATAAAGGAACAATTACAGTTAAAAGTACAATTGGAAAAGGGAGCAGTTTTACTGTTTTCTTTCCTTTAAAATGAGAATTGCATTAATTTTATTAACATGGATAGCTCTTGTGAAAAAGCACACATCATAATATGATTTATCTTACATATCGAAAAACAACTATATTTGTCAGGGTATTAAATATAACATTGAAATGAAAGAAACTAAAAACATCACGATTCTTCTTGCCGAGGATGATAGCAACCTGAGTACTGTTTTGGTTGATTACCTCGACATGCTTGGCTACAATGTTATATTATGCAAAGATGGAAATGAGGCTTTGGAAGAATTTCAAAAATCGCATTTCGACCTGTGTATTTTTGATGTTATGATGCCAAAAAAGGATGGCTTTGCCCTTGCCGAAGACATTCGTAAAAAGAATGATGAAATCCCCATTATTTTCCTCACAGCCAAATCGCTAAAAGAAGATCGGGTAAAAGGCTTTACCATAGGGTGCGATGATTATATTATCAAACCTTTCAGTACCGAAGAGTTAAGTTTGCGTATTCAGGCTATTCTTAAAAGATGTGTAATTCGTCGATCAATCGGTATGAATAAAGTTACCGGCCAACACAAATTGGGAAAATTTATTTTTGATCCCCTTAATATGACTTTGCTATCGGATAATGGCGAAAAACGGCTAACCAGAAAGGAGTCGGCATTATTAAAATTATTGATCGAACACCGAAATCAAATTATGCCTCGCGAAACAGCCCTTAAAAAAATATGGGGAGGAAATGATTATTTTATTGGAAGAAGTATGGATGTTTTTATTGCAAAGTTGAGGAAGTATTTGAAGGAAGACCCAAATATAACCATCGTAAACATTCACGGAACCGGATTTAAATTTGAAATTTTAGGAGAAAATTCTGACAATTAAATTAAAAATAAATACGAAATAAAGGCTGGTGGGAAGAAAATAGATGGAATAATTTCCAACCCAGTATAGCCTGCCCCGATTCTTCGGGGGGTTGAGCTATTGTAGATAAAGTATTCCAGAGTTATTAGTCAATAACCCAGTATAGCCTGCCCCGCCTCAGCGGGAGGTTTTGCTATAAACTAAAATGACTAAATCTACGAAAGTAAATACCGCAACCCATACTGGGTTGTTGTGAGTTAGCACGTAATTCAATTACTATAATACCAAAACCCATACTGGGTTGCTAAAATTTTAAAAGACGTATAATATGAAACCCAATCACTTCAACACAATCTTTGGTTTCACAGTCCTGTTTTTACTTTCCACAGGGTGCGGAAATTTATCTCAACCTTCACAGTCGAAACTTAATAGTCTATATCCCCCGGAAAGTACAACAATCGAATATCACACCCATTGGACAGTACCGCATTACACCGAACGCATCAAAGAATTTAAAGCCAATCCTTTAAAATACGGCGATATTGTTTTTATAGGGAACAGCATCACTGAGGGTGGCAATGACTGGAGCGAAAAATTTGGGATTCCAAATGTGGTAAACCGCGGCATTTCGGGAGATGTAACTGATGGCATATTGAAAAGACTGGATGAAATCACATTTTTTAAACCAAAGGCTGTGTTAATTCTTATCGGGATCAATGACTTGTTTAACATCTACTACCACCAACAAATTCCTTCGGCAGAATATGTTGGCGAGAATATTTTGAAGATTACGGAGGTCATTCATAAAAAATCTCCCGAAACCAAAATTTTCGCGCAAACAGTTTTGCCTACTTCGGAAGATTATCTAAAAGACAACATCATCATCGTAAACAAAATGATAAAAGCATTTCAACCGGAAAAGGACTATGAAGTAATTGATCTTTATGAGGCGTTTGTTAACAATGAGGGTTTATTGAAAAAAGATTTAACCTACGATGGTCTCCATTTGAATGATGCTGGCTATGCTCTGTGGGTTGAGATGGTAAAGCCGGTTTTAATTTCCACTAACTGAATCTTTTTATCATTTCATTTTATTTATATAGAATTTTCGGGTAGTGGATTTGCAATTACAAACTTCATTTAATCCATACCTAATTGTAATTATTTAGGTGGTGAAATTAAATTTGCTATTTACACCATTTGATTGGAGACTGATAAAATAGCTAAATAGTTACGCTAATCAATAAAAAAAACAAACCCCTTTTTTAGGCTCTGAAATAATACTTGTAAGAAATGTGCCAAATTTTTTGAACATTTCACTTTTTTTATTCCTTATCAATTTAACTATGAACAGATCAATTTTACTTTTATCCTTCCTGATATTGCTGATTTTGAAGGCTCGTGGGTCCGGGATGATTCGGTACTTAATATAACAGTTGACTATTGGGGTGGCCGGGCTTTTTATGAATGGAAAATCGAATCTCTTACCAAAACACAACTAACCATCATCAGGATCTCGGAAGAATACCAGGGTGAGTATGAGTAGAGTCCGTTAATTAAATATCCTATTAAAAAATATACGAAGTCAGATTAACGATTTTAGATTTAAGATGTTGGTGTGTATAAGTCAAATCTAAAATCTTCGATTCCCGCATGTTCGGGATTAATCTTAAATCAAAAAAACATTGAAGCACTGTTGAATAATGGTGCCGACAAAACACTAAAGAATAAAGGTGGTTCTACAGCTTATGAAACCGTGGCCGGGCCGTACGAAGATGTGAAAGGAATTTATGAATACTTCGGAGCAGCACTCGCACCATTGGGGCTGGTTTTAGACTATGATAGGATAAAAACCACACGCCCCGAAATTGCTGATATGTTGAAATAAGATGTGGATAAATCAGAAAACGTATTTTAGCTATTGAATTAAAAATGAAATGATAAAACAGTTGTAATTTCATATAATATTTGTAGTGACCATGCCCACATACTTCTGGTTTGCGAAGTGGATGAACTTCAAAAAATTGTACAGAAGGTAAAATACATATCGGCGAGGGCATGCAATATCGCCATGGGGCGCACGATTCCTATTGCAGCGTAAGGGGAGCATGCTCCCCAAGAAGGAGAAGTAGGGGCTGGCACAACATCGGAGCATGCACCGATGCACAGTGCCAGAACTACTGTTGCCATTTCCTACGGGTCTGACAGGATTTCTGTTGGAAATCCCGCGTAACCACGTTACAAGTGGCTTTTTCTGCGCTATAACCGTCATAAGTAATTAACAAAGAAAACACCAGACTATAATGATCAAATCAAAAAAGGATAAGCTTAAGGCCAAAAGGGTATTTCTTGAAAAGGGAACCTGCTCACACACCTTCTTTTATTTATTAACCTATTCCATTATTCATATTTAATGGCATCCACCGGGTTCTTATTTGTAGCATTATACACTTTAAACGTTATTGTGGAAATTGATACGAATAAAATAATTATGGTTGGTATGATGAATGTAATTATGGTTGCACTATGGTAAATCTCATAAATACTATCCAAAAGCATATCAGATAAATAATAGCCCAACACCGAACCAATAAGCGCCGACACAATTACAATCACCAGGAATTCGACATTGAGCAATTTTATAATACTCAAGGTAGATGCGCCCAACACTTTCCTGATACCGATTTCTTTCATCCTTTTAATGATCTTTAAAGAAACCAAAGTATAAAGGCCAACCAACGACAGGATAACTGAAACTGCGGCTAAAAACAGAAAGATATTTACAATGTTTTTATTGATGGTAACAGCTTCGGCCAGCCTTTCCTGTTGAAGAAATCCTGGATAAACGGCATTCGGAATCAGTTTTTCCCATTCGAGGCGCATGTAATTATTTAGCTGCTCCAGGTTTTTGGGGTCGGCCTGAACAACCAAAGTCCTCATGCGTTCTTTTACGCCAAGTTTCAACATTGCCGGGGAAATATCAGTCCAGAAACCATAGGGATAAAAATTCTTAAGCACACCAATCACCGTGAGCTCGGTGGTGTCGTTTTCTTTTAATTTTTGCCCAATCGCTGTTTCCCATCCAAAAATCTCAACAAGTTTTTCATTTACTATAATTGCTTTTCCCCGTTCTGATTCCTGAAAATCCTGATCGAAGTATCGGCCTTCAATCAATTCGAAACCCATGGTTTCAAAATATCCCTTGCCAATATCAAATCCTTGTACTTCATGCTCCTCATCCGCAGCCCATTTTAACGACCGGGTATAATTCGACCAACCCACATGCTCTTCCGACCAACCAATATGGTTTATCATCGAGTTTTGAATAATGCTGTTTCTGAATAACTCGAGGGTTGGATTGTTATCAAATGGAACGGCGATCAATTTATCTTTTTCGTAACCCTGCGAGAGTTGATTCTGAAACTTGGCATTCTGCGTAAAAATTATTGTGGAAATTATGGCTGTAACCGCCAGGATAAACTGGAGAACGAGTAATATTTTTGAAAGCAGACCCGCTCCGCTGTGTTTCATATCGCCTTTTAAAATATTTACAGGATTGAATTTACTAACGTAAAAGGCAGGGTAAGAGCCCGCTGCCAAGCCGGTAACAATTAACAAAACAAATAGGAACAACCACAACTTTCCGCCATCAGCAAAGTTCAAGCGGATGGTGTATTCCCACATAATGTTCCACTCGTCCATTAAATAGCCACTTATGAGCAACGAAACCAAAAGTGCGACAAAACACAACACAATATTTTCGCCCAAAAACTGGATGATTATTTGTGACCTTTGCCCTCCCATCACCTTTCTTAATCCAATTTCCTTTAAGCGACGACTGGAAATTGCAAGCGCTGTATTTGTAAAATTCAGGCAGGCCAGCAACAAAATAAGTATGGCCATTATCGTGGGAGATAGCAGTGCCGCCGGATGCAAACCATAACCCAGCCAATAATTCCAGGTATCACGCGCGGTGTTTGGAACATCAGCCAGGGGCTCAAGAAAAAAACGATCAATTTTGAAATCCTCCTTTGCTTCATTTTGCAAGGGAACGTATTTCTCCAACTGATCTTCGATTGATTTTACCGAACCGGCATCAGGAATTAATAGAAATGTTCCGGCTACCCATGCCCTCCAGTCGTTTTCGTTAAGCTGAAACATGTCAATAAAATTATCAATATGGGTTAAAACGCTGAACTGAAAAGTTGAATTTTCAGGGATATCTTTTAAAATAGCAGTTACCACGAAGCTTTTTTCCTTCCCGTCATCTAAAAAAATCTTAATCATTTCCCCCATCGGGTCAGCATCACCAAAACATATTTTGGCAAACTTTTCGGTGATGAGGGCGCTTCTCAGATCCCTAATGGAATTTACATCGCCTCTTGTAATCGGATAATCAAATATGCTGAATACATTTTCATCGGCAAAGCCGATTGTTTTTTCAAATATTTTTTCACCGTACCTAATGGTTAAGTCTGATCGGTGAACCCTTGTAATTTCTTCTATTCCGGCCATTGATTCGCCAATGGCGGGTTTCAGCGACAGTGGGTTCATCCCAAAAGCCTGATTACGGCCACTGGTTTCCTTGTTAAAACTGACTTTATAAATTTGCCCTTTGCGGGATAATACATTGTCAAAATCGTTATTCCAACGATAGTTGTAATAGGCTACAATGCAGCTTGCCAGTGCTATACCCAAACCTACAACATTGACGATGACAAAAAACTTGTTTCTTAAAAAATTACGGATGGTTATTTGAAGGAAGGTTCTAAACATGACAATTACACCTGTTTTAGTTTCATTTCGTAAAGCTACATTTTGCTATCAGAACAAGACGCTGAAAGTAAGGAAAAGTTACAGGATGCGTGTTCAGCTAAAAGCTATCAAAATAGAAGCTTTGATTTAAACCCAGTAATCATTCGATTAATATTTCACTGCTAACAGTATTAATTTATGAAAACTTCAAATTGCCTATTACAATCTTATCATTTATCAATATCATGTTTTGAAATCCCTGAAATCAAATCTTCGAGCAAAGATTTCATTTCAACATTCGTACAGGTATAGTTATTTACCAGGACAACAACAATCAAATCTTTTCCTTCATTGGTTTTCAGGTAACCGGCATAGTTCATCACCCGCGACATGTAGCCGGACTTAGCAACAAATTTTTCTGCAATTTCTGAAGCTTTCCCAAAGCTTTTCAGGCTTCCTGATTTTCCGGCCACCGGCAACGATTTGATAAACTGATCTGCATATTTGCTCTCATTTTTCATGTAACTAAGCAAAAACACAAGTTGCCCGGCAGTTAATGAATTAGCCCTTGAAAGCCCGCTGCCATCTTTCAAAAACATTCCTTTGGAGTCCATTCCTTTTGCTTTCCAGAAATCATTCAGGGTTTCGCAAGCACTTTCAAAATCGGCTGAACCATTTTTCTTTTTAGCCAATTGCAACAGCAAGGTTTCAGCATACAAGTTTATGCTGTTCATGTTGAGATAAAAAATGATTTCGGAAAGCGGAGGCGATTGAATTGTAAACAAAACATTTGCAACAGATCCTGCTTGTGATGTGAATCTTGATTCGGCTTCGCCGGATATTGTAACGCCCGATTTTATAAGTGCTTCGGTAAGTTGATGGGCTGCAAGGTACGCGGGGTCATCAATAGCGCCTTTAATGGTGAAGTTCTTTCGGTTGGCCGGGATGGTTCCCCGCACCCGTCTTACATTCGAAAAGTAGCTGCCAAAAATGTATGCATTATCGCGATTATCGTTTGCAGCTTTCACCTCATTATAAAATGAAAGCCATGGGAGGGAAGGATCGATACCGGAAATAGTTGTCTTGCTGCCCGGCTTCCCTGATTCAAAACTTAATTGATAAGTGTTTTCATATAGATTTAATCCACTGGGAATGGCTCCATAATAATTCCCGATATCTTCCCAAATCCAGGTATCAGGAATTTTAGGGTCTCCATACCAGGAAGCATCTCCAATTACTTTCCCGTTAATTTTTTTTATGCCGGCATCTGTAATTGCCTTTTTAAAATTTAGGATAACATTGCCATAATGTTCGCTGAAGCGGGAAGATGCCAGCGCCGGATCGCTATGGCCAATAATCACAATATCCCCGTTAAGGGTTCCGTTGGCAGTAATTTTACCATCATAAGCCAAAGAAGTTTCGAAAGTAAAATCAGGCCCGAAGGTTTCCAAAGCAGCGCCGGCAATCAGCAACTTTTGCACTGAGGCAGGAATTAAACTTTTCCCGCCATTGTAATCGATTAAAATATTTCCGGTTTCGGAATTTGCTGCAAATAATCCTATTGAGGCATTTGCCAATGGTTGTTTAGTGAGAAATTTATTAAGGAATTCCGGAGTCTTGTCTTCAACCTTATCCACTTTTTGTTGTGTGGAAGTGCAGGAGTAAATCATCACCACAACAAGAATTAAAAAAGGAAAGGTTTTATTGATGAAGATTTGTTTATTTTTCTGGAAATGCCCTGGATCATTAAATTTTTTCCCAATAGGAAGTTGTTGTAGAGACGCCCTCCCGAAAGCTATCAGCGATTTTTTACTGCTTGTTTGCATTAGTAATGTAGTTGTTTTAATAGTGATATTCAGGCACTTTATCAGAGTTTCTATAAAATCAATTTTGGCGGAAACATTAAATGCAGTGATTTTTACGCC
>Ga0307990_1004581_pt1 | contig 10150 bp, 4 predicted proteins | sample EllFjometagen129_FD_203168 | JGI IMG/M metagenome (GOLD analysis project Ga0307990, IMG submission 203168) | Marine microbial communities from Ellis Fjord, Antarctic Ocean - #129 | ecosystem: Environmental > Aquatic > Marine > Unclassified | place: Southern Ocean | collected 2014-10-08
CGGAGTTAAGTCTTTTAGCAAGTGACTACTATTCAATACCGAGATCCGAGGACCGACTATTGTCCAATATAGGGTCAGGGGAGAATGGCACTAAACGTAAGCCCTCCTCCCCTCTCAGCTTTGTCGCAAACTTTGTCGAACCGAGGACAAAGGACCCTGTGCCTCCGGCCACCTGTCGACAAGGCTCGCGACAAAGAGAAAGCATGACAAACATGCCCAAGTAAGTGCCCTTCGGGCCAGACGCCTAGGGCGTTGTTACCCAAATGTTGCGGAAAACCACCGGGTTCCCGTGGTTCTGGATATAGACGGGCCCCTGGGGATTTGTCAGCGGACCATTGATCGGCGCGGCAGTGGTAAAGTTCTTGGCGAGTTCCAGGTCTTTGTGTACAAGAACGCCGTTGAGTTTCACGGTGATCCGGGCCCAGGCGGTCCGTGTGCCGCTGGCATCAAACTTTGCAGCCGTGAATTTTACGTCATAGGTTTGCCAGGCGAGCGGAGGCAGGCACATGTTGAGTCGCGGTTTCGACACCGAATAGATACCGCCGCATTCGTTGTCTCTGCCCTCCAGAGCAAAGGAATCGAGTATCTGAGTTTCCCAGCGACCGCTGTGATAGACACCGCTGTTCCCACGACCCTGCCCCCTCGTCTCAGGCATATAGGGAGTGCGAAACTCAAGATGGAGCCTGTAGTCCTTGAAGCGTGACTTGGTGGTGCAGCCGGTGGCAAGCAAGCAACCATTCTCGACCTTTCCATTGTCCCAGTGCTCGGCAGAACTGCCGTCAAAGAGGACCACTGCGTTCCGCGGCGGCTTGGCCCCCAGGGTGAGACTCCGGCGTTCCATACGTGGAAGCGAGACCTTCTTTTGACCCTCACCAGTTAACACAAAGGTGCCGTGGGAAATCGTAGCGATCATTTTTTTGTCGGCAGATGCAAATATCACCTCATCACCGTCACGCGTGCCCTTGAGCAGGGTGCGTTTCTTCTCGCGTGTCCATCCCAGACCCGGCAAGCCACCCTGGAGGACATAGGCATCGAACTTACCCTGTCCCAAAGCCACGACCTGCACCGCCACATCGGCGTCGGATTTGACGCTGCTATATTCCCCCTGGATCAAAAAATCCGGGGCCTCTTTGGCCGCAGTATCGGGATCGGTCCAGACCTTTTTCTTGTTAGCCGCTTGAGAGGGAACAGATAGGCCCAAAATAATGAATAAACTTGCCAATAAGGCAATAGGGAGCATACGATGTTGTGTTGTGGCTTGCATGGTGAATTTTCCTTTCTTTTGTCAATACGGTCGAACATGCACTTGAGACGCGCCCTGTAGAATATCACGTCCAGTCTCACGAGGCAATACCCTGTTACGTCTGCTCATTGAAAGCTCACTAATCGTAGGTCACCTCACTCTGTGTGAGATCGTTTTTCGTGGTTCGTTGTTCGTTTCAAAATCCGTGCAACCCGTGTCAAGAAATAGCTTTCAGCTGTCAGCCTTCAGCTCTCAGCTTATTTGAATCGCTCTGCGATGCTTGTTTAATAGACCCCTCGGTGCCTCGGCGTGACAAGTCGTGGTGATGCGTTATTGCCATGCAAATCCCTTGCTTTATTCGTGCAGATTCGGTGGATTCGTGGTTGGCATAGTAGTTCGTTGTTCGTTCTCTCTGTGCCCCGGTGTCTCTGTGTCTCTGTGTGAGATCGTTGTTCGTTGTTCGTTGTTCGTTTCAAAATCCGTGCAATCCGTGTCAAGAAATAGCTTTCAGTTGTCAGCCTTCAGCTCTCAACTTATTTGAATCGCTCTGCGATGCTTGTTTAATAGACCCCTCGGTGCCTCGGCGTGACAAGTCGTGGTGAGGCGTTATTGCCATGCAAATCCCAAAGGCACTCGGACCACGCGGACACCTTCCATGAAGAGTTGAAGATACTTTTCTAAAGGCGCTCAGCTGGCACATCCATGATTACCAGCGAGTGAGCCGGCAGGGTAACAACGCCCTGTCTGAGCGTCAGTTTTGTTTTTCTGGGCACCACGCGGTTCGGGTGCTCAATGTCGTTATAGGCATCGGGTGATTCGCCGGTTAGGACCGTGGCCTCATAGTCACCCTCAAGAAGCCTCTCTTTCATTTTGATGGTACAGGCCACGGAGTCGGAGGGGTGACGGTTCACCAATGCGATAGCCCAGTTTTTTCCCAATGTGTCCACAGTCGCGATGGCATCGACCACGGCCACGGATTCTGTGCCATGTGTCAGTGTACCTGCCGTGACCTGCGTGTGGGCGACACGTGCCTGAAGCCCATTGGCATACATGGCCATGCTGTGGAAATGCGTGCGTTTGACAATCCCCTTCGGATGGACAAAGAGCAGCCCCCGTGTGTTGACTAGGGGTGCGATATTGGCCATGGTGACATTTTCACTGTGGCGAAGGCAGGCATTGAAAAAGGAGGCTGCAAAGAGCGCATCTGCCATGGTGTACTGATTGGCCACGGCGTTTTCGGTCACCCTCCGTTCGACAAGCGCCCGGACGTCAGGGGCCTCATAATCCTCAACCGTATTCCGTGGAAATCCGGGATGCTGCCAGGCGCGCAGATTCCATTCGTCAAAGGCTATCTTGATGCGATCCATACCGGCCTTGCCGAGCGACTCGCTCACAATCGTCATGTATGCATCCGGCATTTCAGATTTTGCGATGGCTGTCATATAGTCGTATCTCGGAAGCTGATTGGCCCGCGGCAACCAGTAATTGTGAACCGAGACGTAGTCCAGATATTTACCCGCTTGCTCCATCAGATAGTCGTGGATTCCTCTCATCCTGGTTCCCTGCCCCCCCTGAGATCCCGAACAGGTAACCTGTACATTCGGATAAAGCGCTTTCATAGCTTTCGCAGTATCGCGAACCCTGTGAATATACGCCTTGTCATAGCGTTCATTACCGACACTCCAGAACTTTACATTGAAAGGCTCAGGGTGGCCGTTCTTCTTACGCATTTCGGCGAACTTGCCCTCGGTGGCATTGCAGTACGCCACCCAGTCGAGGTTCTCCTGAACACTTGACAATCCGTTATGGCAAATATAGGGTTCAGCTCCGATGAGCTGGCAAAATTCGAGAAACTCATCCGTTCCAAACTGATTGGATTCGATCACACCCCAGCGAAAATCACCATACGGCTGTCGCTTGTCGCCGACTCCTTTCTGCCAGTGATAAGCATCCACAAAACATCCACCTGGCCAGCGAATCACAGGCACCTTCAATTCCTTCAGTGCTGCAATGACATCCAGCCGGAATCCCTTGTCATCGGCCAGCAGCGAACCCGGCTCAAACACGCCGCCATACACCTGCCTGCCGAAATGTTCGAGGAAGCCACCGAAGATCATGGGATCATAGGGCTTAGCTGTCGCATCCGTATCAATGACAACGGTCGCCTGGTCTGACGGCACTTGCCGTGGCCACAGTTTCAATCTGAGGGGGCCCTTCCCAGAGGTTTCAAAAGGACCGGCCGTCGGGTTGGCCTTATTTCTTTTCTTGCCAAAATGGTCGGTGTCCAGTCGATACGTGGTTCCGTCTGGATGTTCAAAAGGTGCATTGGGAATCCTTGCCCTGCCCAGCAACTCAGTCGTTACAATAGACCGTTTTGACTCGGTCGTCCAGGCCGAATCTACAGCCATTTCGAGCCACCAGCCATCGGGCTTCTCTTGGAGTGTGATACCAGGATCGAGGTCTGCAAGAATCAACGCATCTCGGTCCTGCGTGCTGGGTTTAGCCCCAGCCAGGTAGAGATTGCCAACGGCTTGAAGATGCTCAGCTGTCTCTGCCAAACCTGACAATCCACCAGGCCCGACAAACAGGTTATTGTGAAAGCGTAAGTCTCTGTGCTGTATATTGGAAAGCTGCATATCCTTCACTGTGTGCAGTCTGAAGAAGGGTGTTTTTCTGTTTTCCTTGCGTCCCCCAACGAACCCGGCAATCAGATTGTGTACGTATGCACCGCCTTGTGACCAGTCCTGCAAAGCATGCGAGGACAACAACAGATTGTGGTCGATCAGAAACGGTCCATGGTTCACCTCCGCAAAGAGGTCTCGGCTATTGTCATGCAGCAGATTGCCGGTGAAATGCGTACCCTGCGCCATCCAATCCAGCCACACACCGCCAGACCCTTTACACCGATAGATGTGATTGTCCCTGATGAGCGTATCCAAAGAACCCAGTAGTTTGAGGCCAGCCACATCTGGACCGTTTATCCAACCACGAATGGCAATGTCACAAATGGTATTGCCTTCAATCCGGCTGAATATCCCGCCCAGACTGCCGTGAATCCCATTTTTCTCACAATGCGATATATGGTTGTTGCGCACCACGTGACTGCCAATTGTCTCCTTGCACCATCCGTGTTCCAAGGCGAGTTCGCATGACCGGACAAATCCCGGCGCAGTGGCCGGCGGCATGGCAATACCGAATTGCCCCAGATCGTAGCGGCCAAGCGTGATGCCCGTGTTCATGGAGTGACTGATCCGATTGTCTTCAATGATCCAGCCTTTAGACCAGTGGGTTCCGATCAAGCCAATCTGTTCGGACATGGCCCCGGACCAGGGCGTGGCCGCCTGGGACATGGTAAAACCACGAACCGTAATATAATTGTGTCTGGGCTGGTCAGGATAAAAAATACTCTGACGCACATTGATTTCCACGGTTTCCTTATTCGGATTAGCCGCTTTAAACTGCGCCCAGATCGTGGTCGTCTCCTGATCCACCTTCGCATACCACAGGGCACGATCGTGAGCTATTCTTGTGATAGAACCAGGGTCCGGTTGATAGTCTTTCCACGCTGGGCCACCGCAGTTAAACTTCTTCCTGTAATCTTCTTGATCGACCACAATCCCGGAAATGCAGGCCATGGACACACGGTTCATGATATCGATGTTCAAGCGACCGTCAGTCACCTCAATACCGTCAAAGGTTTCGTCATGGGCCGTAAACTGTCCGACCTCGGCAAAGATATCGAAGTGCTTGAGAAAGGTTCTGTCCTGCAGCTTGACATCAAAGATGCGCTTGCCCCTGGCGGCAAAATGCGGTTCACAGAATTTCAAGGTCACGCGGTAAGTGCCATTGGGCACAGCCAGGTGGTAGCCCTGCATGTTGTATCGGCAGGTCTGATAGAGACGATCCTCCTCGGTTTTGTTGATGGCTTGTCCTGCATAGCCAGCTGTGCGTCCCCCCAGCACCCTGTCTTTAGAGCCAGCCTGCGGGGCACCGACAACATGTGACAGTGTCGGCGCTTCATCCAGCCAATGACCGTTAACATAGATGGCGCCCGTATGACGGTTGAACCCGTCCCTGGGCGTATTGTACCACTCCCCTCCGATGACATCCGTGTAGGGATTGAAAGCGCCAAAGAAGCTGTTGGGCAGTGTGACTTTCCACACAGCATTCTGCATCTTCTCCCAATCCTTGACTACTTCCGAGCCCTTGATCATAACCCTCTCGCCGAGTGCCGCTTGATAGACGATGCGTTTTGCATCAGACGTCCCACCACGTGGAGGATTGACCCGCTCACGATACACACCCGCATGCACAGTCACCACATCACCGGGCTGAGCGACTTGGGCAGCCGCCGATATCGTCTTAAAGGGGTCTGATTTGGAGCCAGGGTTCATGTCAGACCCTGCGGGTGACACATGATACTCCTTCGCATAAAGAGCACCTGTTACCAGGACAACAGTTAATGCTGTGACAAAGGCTTTCATCATGTATGACACTCCGTATTCTGATTTCACAACCATGGAAATGATTCTACCCCCGAGGCAAAGACAGATCAATGGAAAACAGTGGCCCAGCCGGAGCCGAGGTAGGAGGTGTGAGGTGTGAAGTGAGAAAGCCAGTGGCCATGGCGTAAGCCTAAAGAGGAAGGGCTGAGGGATGAAACCTGAAAGCTGAGGGGGCTGTCGCTGAGGCGTAAGCTTCTTTCAAGTTTCAGGTTTCAAGTCTCATCCCTTATCGCAGCCGACAACCAACAACTAACAACCCTTGGCCCGTGAAAGCTTCTTTCACCGGGCAGAAACCAACAACCAGTGAGGCACGAACGGTGACTGTCCCGGTCAAAAGCAGTCGATTAGAATCCCACGCAAAGACAGAATGGTGTGAAGCCGTTTTGGCAGTCAAGTTGCTCTCATAGTCGATTCGGCAGTCGGATGGGGGCCGGGTTCTTTCCCTTCAGGGGTAGCGATTCGCCCAGGCTGTTGCGCATGGCATCCAATTGCCCTCGCAGTTCTTTTTTCTTGGCCGAAAACTTGGGATCATTGATCAGATTATTGAGTTGATAGGGATCATTCTTCAAGTCGTACAAAACCCAGTCACCCGACACATGATAGGCATAGGTCCATGCCTTGGTACGAATACCCCGCCAGTCGGTACCTGGCCCGGCGCCAGCGTGTACATTGAAGAGGAATGCGGCATCACGTTCTTCCCTGGACTCACCCACAAAGGTGGATGAATAATCCTGCCCCTGTACCTCAGATGGAATGGAGACATCACAAAGTCCCAGTAGGGTTGGCATCACATCCACGGACGAGACAATCCAGTCGCGACGTTGTCCCCCCTTGATCTTGCGTGGATGGCGGATGATGAACGGGATGTTGATGGATTCTTCCCAGGGACGCTGCTTGAGCCGATGTCCCTGTGATCCCAGCATATCACCATGATCGGAGGTAAATACCACAATCGTATCTTCGGACACACCGGCCTCATCCAGTGCATCACTGATGCGTCCCACACAGTGATCCAGACTTGTGGTCATGGCATAGTACTCACGCAACCTCTCTGTATTGGCTTTGGGTACATTCGGCCGGTCTACCAGGGTCTTGTCCCTGTACATCTCGACATATTTTTCGGGCGCCTTGTACGGATTGTGAGGCGGCCCAAATGACAAAAACAGACAGAAGGGAACCTGACTGTTCTTCTTGATGAACTGCACAGCAAGGTCAGTCTGTACATCCGGTTCCCAGCCAGGCACCTTGATCGATTCCTTGTCATCATTCAGCCAGTATTCAGGCGTTAAATGCCGATGCGAACAGTTTCGAACGGCCCAGAAATCCCAGCCGCGCCGACTCTTGGCATCCACAGGATTGGCACGATTCCCACTCAAATGCCATTTACCGATGTAGCCGGTGGTATACCCCTGGCCCTTCATCAACTCGGAAAAGACGACTTCGCTGTCCGGCAGCCGAATATCATTATAGATCACACCCGTGGCGTGGCCATATCGCCCGGTCAACAGTTGGGCACGGTACGGACTGCACACGGGTTGACATGAAATGGCGTTCGTCACCAACAGACCTTCACTGGCGAGCTGATCCAGATGAGGGGTGATAACCTGCGTATTGCCCATGCAACCCATGGCTTGGCCACGCATTTGATCGGCAAACACAAACACAATGTTAGGGCGTTTGGGCAAAGCCTGTGCGGCGGTAAGTCGGCACCCCACTGCAGCCATGGGCATGGCCGCGGCAGCCGTCTTGATAAATTGGCGTCTTGTAAGCCTCTTCATAGTAGTTCTCTTCTTGTCAAAATAGTCGGTGTTCAGCCGACACGCGGTTCCGTCGGGTTTTTCATAAGGGGCGTCAGGGATCTTTACCCTACCCAATGACTCGGTCGTTACAATAGCTTGTTTGGGCTCTGCTGTCCAGGCCGGATCGACATGATCTCATCATGTTATATCGCAAAGCGAATCGATCTTGTTTTACTTTCAGCCTTCAGCCTTTCTACTTTGCCATGCGTCCCAGCAGGTCTTTGACGGCAGATTTGTGTACCACAAAGTACATGATCTTCAGTTTGATGTAATCTTCGTGATAGAAATAGTAGCCCTGGTTGGCACCGTTGCGTGCCCCACTGCCGGAATCCTTGATCAGAAACCACATGCCATCGGCTCTTTCCTGATAACCGACCACATGGATGGCATGGTCGTCGGTGGTGGTCTTGTTGCTGAAACGGAACTGGCGTGCATGTTCATCAATGTAGGCTGAAGGAATGTCATAAGACGGCACCATGGCCACGTCCTTGAAGGAGAAGTAGCCGGATTCACTCACGTCACCCCCAATGAAAAGGCTGTAGCCCTTCTTAACAGCCCGCTTGAGGGTCTTCATGAAATCGCCCAGGGGCACGTTGTTGTAGCGTTTACTGTGCCACCAGTTATCAGGGCAGGTGTATTCGGCCTTTTCCCAATACGGTGCAGTCATCAGGGAGAGGACGTCAATGTAATCATCCGGCTTGACCTTGACCACATTGGCCAGGAACTGCTTGGGTGTCATGTCCCGATGCTGATACTTGATCTTCCTGGGCGGCTCACCGATGTGATGGTTCAGGATGGATTTGATGGTGCTCAGCACGATCGGTTCATTCCAGGCATTGTCACGTTTGACGCTCTGGAGATAGGTCTTCATCTGGTCGAACATGGCTGAGTGATTGTGATGAACCTGGCCCGGCTTCTTGCCCGTGTATGACTCGGCCGGGACGCAGCCGTATTGCTTCCAGATGTTGAGCGCGGCATTGGCCTGGGAACCCTGGCCAAATTCAGAGTCACCCTGTTCACGTACGAAGCGTCGGGCCTTCTCCACATACTCCCAATACACGGTATGCAGTTCGGAGATCTTGATCTTCTTCTTGTGCAGGCGATAACACTCCGACTCCAACAGGGAGGTGGTGGCATAGCACCAGCACATGCCGGAATTACCCTGGGCCACGGGATCGTTGTGCCAGATCTGTGTAAACTGCGCCTTGGACTTGGGCAGGTCGTGACCCGTGAAATCCATCTTGAATTTGAGCTTGGGCTCGTCCTTGTCCTTTTCGAATGCCTCGATGGCCTTTTCAATGGACTTGTAAAAGGGATTCTTATACTCCATGAGTTTGCCGGTGTCCCTGGTTTGGGCAAGAGACACGGAGGCACTCAAACACAGGAGCATGATAACGGTTGAAAGACAGAGCTTATTCTTCATATGATTCACCCTTTGCTTACCACGTTTAATAGGAAAGATTCATTTTAAGTAAACGGCAATTGACTATAACAATTGTGGGGATTTTGATCAAGGACAATCAAACAGAAGCCGCGTACTCAATCCCCAAGGCGTTTCCTGCTGCCTCAAGCCTCGTGCTCGTCTCGTACATGACAGAATCTCCATTGAAATCAGGGCTTCACATGCCTATACTGTGGTGAATCGATGATTAATTGTCAAGGCAGCAGTGGATTCATGCACCAACGCCACCATACGACAAACAAAGTGAAAGGGTATTGTAGATGAATAAGGATTTTGCGAGCGATCGTGTTTCTTCGTATTTGCCCCCCAAAATGCTCATCCTGTTTTTTATATCGGTGATCGTTGCAGCATGTGGCCCTTCGCCATGTATGGGAGTCAACCCTGAATCGATGGATCGCCAGGGGCTCTCCATCAAGCAAATCTATGAAGGGTTCAAGACCCCCCCACCGCATGCCCGTCCCTTTGTTCGGTGGTGGTGGAATAATGATCAGGTCGAAAAAGACGAACTCCTGCGCGAATTGGATGTTCTCAGGAATGCGGGCCTCGGCGGGGTGGAAATCAACCCCATTGCCTGTAATCCAAGTTCAGGGCAGTCAAAGGCAAAGGTGCTGACCTGGCGGAGTCGGGAATGGGACCAGATGCTGCACGTGGCCTGTCAAGGCGCAAAGCAGCGCGGAATGATCGTAGATATGATTGCCGGGTCGGGCTGGCCGTTTGGCGGTGAATTCTTAGAACCGGACGAACAGATCATGCGGGTAAAGATGGTGAATGAACATGTGACCGGCCCGACAACATTTCGGTTTGCAGTTTCCGACGTGCTGAAGCGAGCGAATGGAAATCGTAACCGCAATACAAAAACCAGTGACCCGACCCTGTCATTTGTGGCGGTTTATCCAAAAAATCTGACATCCATAGACCAGGTAAAGGATATGACCCATGCGATCAATGAGAATGGAATTCTAAAGATCGAGATCCACACAGGTGAGCATGTTGTTGCCTACGGAATCTTCGAGCAGGGATACAGGACTGTGGTGGCCGGGGTCAAAGGCGCTTCAGGCCCGACGATGGACCACATGAATAAAAAAGTGACCCGTTCTTATCTGAACCGTTTGAAGGGCGTGGAAGATACCTGGGGCGAACC
>Ga0307990_1004583_pt1 | contig 10149 bp, 9 predicted proteins | sample EllFjometagen129_FD_203168 | JGI IMG/M metagenome (GOLD analysis project Ga0307990, IMG submission 203168) | Marine microbial communities from Ellis Fjord, Antarctic Ocean - #129 | ecosystem: Environmental > Aquatic > Marine > Unclassified | place: Southern Ocean | collected 2014-10-08
GAAAATCTGGAGAAATTGTGGCGTGAAATGCTCTCATTCTTTGTAATATATCGCCTTATCCTGTTGGGGGGCGCCCGTGTCGGCAAATCAAAGAAACAGAACACCTACTGTTTCTCAGTCAACGATATCGGAAGATACCTCACGGGAAAGGCCAATGACTTTGAGTATGGGCACGAAGAAAATGGCGAGGTGGTGGTACAGCCCAACTTTGACGTGGTTTTCCTTTCTCCTTCACCACGTGTAGAGGCGGAGATAGGGCGCTTTGCGGAGCGAAAGGGAAGCGGAATTGGCGTTCTGTTTCGAATCACCAAAAAATCGATTATCCAGGCCGCCTCCGTGGGGTGGAATTTCACGCAGGTTGTCGACAAACTGAGACAGGTCGTAAAAAAGGATATTCCCAAAAATGTGTCCCATGAAATAGAAGGCTGGTTTCAGCAGTGCAGGAGCGTCGCCATGCGTTCATCCATCATCATACAATGTCCCGACAAAGAAACAGCTTCACGCGTGCTGTCAACGGGCGGACGGGATGTAGAGATGCTCACAGACACTATCGTGGAATTCAAAGACAGGACCAAACGGAGCACCCTTGTCCGCAAACTTCACAATTCGGGTATTTTTATTGATAAAGTGGAATAGACTGGTTCCTATCGAAGTGCATGCTGATGCAAACCCCTTCGGTGATGGATGTGTATCGAGCCCAATCATTTCAAAACTAACCCTTTCAGTCCACCGGAAACGAGTGACGTGAGATTGGCAATCACCGGGAAGAGTGCCACGCCGCCGGGGCAGGCCAGGTATTTCGGTTTCCACAGGGGATCAAATTTTTCCTTCTTTTCCCCTTCTCCTCACCCTCTCACCCCGAAGGGCACCTTGCCCATCAAGTGAGAGGGAATTCTTTGACTTTTTGAGAAGTTGTCAGCTTTACGTTACTTATAAGTCAAAAATCGAGTCACTCCCGCGAAGCCTGTCCTCGACCCGATCGGGGAGCGGGAATCCATAAGTGCTGAAAAGAACTGGATTCCCGATCAAGCCGTGAATGACAGACGACAGAAATTGGACATATCTTTCGCAGAGGAATCGAAATATCACGGATTTTCGGAAGTGGTTGTATCCCCTTTATCGCCCTTCCCTTTCGATACGATCTCGGGACCGAGCAACAGGGCTATCCAGCGTGTGTCGTCCCTGCTGTCGAGTGCGATCTTTGCAGTCATGGTGAGGGGAACGGACAATAACATGCCCACAGGACCGAGGAGCCACCCCCAGAATAGAAGGGAAAGAAAGACCACCAGTGTCGAAAGACCGAGACTGCGCCCCATCAAACGAGGCTCGATTACATTACCCATCAACAGATTGATGATAACATATCCCGAAGCGGCGAAGAGCGCTGAAAGAGGTCCCAACTGAATCAGGGCGAGGAGCACTGCCGGTACCGCCCCGATTATCGGCCCGATATTGGGGACATAGTTCATGACAAAGGCCAGAAGACCCCACAACAGGGGGTAATCGACGCCGATAAGGGCAAGGAAGATAGAGACGATGATGCCCGTTGCGAGGCTGATCACTGTCTTGATTGCCATATAGTGCTTCACGTTGCTGATAAAATCGTCGAAACGATCCATCGAAGATGCGCCGTCACCGACGACGGTTCTCAGTTTGGCAGGAAGATTTGATGCCTCGAGGAGCATAAAAATCACCGTCATCAGGATCAGAAAACCATTGGCAAGCACATTTCCCAGGCTGTTCAGCAAGGTGGCCACCAGCTTCATGGCCGCTCCGGGATTAAAGACCTCCGTCGCGACAAGTGAGGAAATGGTTACGCCATGCCTGTCCAGCCACCCCGTTACGAGGACGGTCTGCTGCTTCAACTTAGTTTCGTAGAGCGGAAGGTCACGGGAAAAATCCTTGATCGATGATCCGACGAGAGTTGCCATCATGAATCCGATAAGGAAGACTCCAAGGATGACAATGATAAGGGCAAGCCATGTGGGCACACCCTTACGCTGCATCCAGAATAATGGCGGCGCGCTTATGATGGCAATAAAGACGGCAAGGAGAAAGGGGACAAGAATAGCCTTGGCTACACTCATGCCCGCCAGCATTACAATACTGGCCGCAATGGTAACCATGATCTGGGATATTTTTGCTTCGTGCTTACCGGCATTCATAACACTCTATAGCCCCTTAAGAGGAATTCTGTCTTTGTAAGTGAATACATTATGAAATATTGAGGGGATACTGTCAATGTCAAAGAGTGGCAGGTCTTGTTAAATATTTTCTCTTCCATGATTGTTCGAATATTATCGCGTACCGGCTGGTTACCCCTGGTATTCGCTTCTTTTGACTCTCCCGCTACAGAGGCACGTGCGCCTTTTTCCCATAGACGCGTTCATAGGCTTGGCAATAAGGACAGAGTCCATTTTCAATGTTTTTCACAAACCAATACGCCAATCCGGATTGCTTAGTCCGGGCACGTTTGCATACGGGACACGTGACACAACGTTGGGCCATTCTTCGATCTTTTCCCGTGATACTCATCACTGGTCCTCCTTTTCAAATGAGATTGCTTGGAAATTTTGATTCAACGTTGCCCCCAAGCCGTTGAATCGGTTTGGCTTGACTCTTGATTAATCATTCTATATGAGATTTTGCCGTTTTAACGGCGAGCTCTCTGTCTTTGGTGTACATCCACCATTGTGGTTGTGTCGTGTGCGGACCTGTTTCTTTTTCCCGACCTCGACAATAATACCAATCGCCGAATCTCTCGACAGTAGCAAACGGGTGTTGGCCGGTGCAGAGAACGCTGCATGTTCGAATCTGCTTGAAAAAAACTGTTTCTTCAGGATCTTCCTCATTTGTCAGATCATCAGGCACGACTATGTGTGAAACATCAATGCCTTCCGCTTTCTTTTCATCCAGCCATTCTGAAATCGTCATTTATTCGTTCCCCATTTCAGTGTACGGCATCTTGATTCCGATGCATCCTACCATACAACATTACAGCATAAAGTTTAAGTCGGTTTTTATTGGATTTAAGGCTGCTTGAGTCAATTACGCTTCATCTGGTTCTTGCATACGTGTTAAAAATGACTTCTTCCTGTAAGAGTGATTCTTCTTGATCGACACCGTATTGCACAGTACAAACTGTAATCCACAAATCCATGTCACTCCCGCACAATTATAGGCGGGAGTCCACATTATCCATAAAATCCTTGACTTTAAAAGTAATGGGAGTATCATCTTCTATTAAAAAGAAGTGTTCTATTAATTATAATCAGGGAGCACAATCTGGAGTCTTAATCCCACAACATTCAAAGAAGAGGGATTTATGATCTGACTTTAAAACATACCCCGTTTCACATCAAGTGGCGGGGTTTTTTGCGTCTATCAGATTGTATTTAAGGGAGTATTATACTGATATGCATAATACTCCTTCTTAAAATAGCTATTTTGCATCATATATACTTGTAGTACAGGCAGTTATCAGGTTTGCTTAAAGCATGATCGAGGGGTCTTATACTGCAAATTTGCAGTGTTTGCAAATTTCACAAAGATCAATTTAAACACTGTTATGTCCCAAGAGAAGGAGGAATCAGTGATGTCAGAAGATGCTACATCTAAATTCAAGGGACTCCTCAACGTCGAGGTTAAGGCACCGCCTGTAATTGCTGGCCGGAATGCAACTATCAGCCTTTTAATACGGAATCCATTCCCTGTGCCCATATGCATAGAATCCATACAGGCGCCTACATCATCATTCCTGATGAAACAAAGAGGCGGAAGGCAGCAAGGTGGTAGCTCCTTTTTAGGAGAAACTGACATTCAAGAGCATTCCGAAGTTGAAGCTAACCGAGAAAGCGGAACCCAACGAAGCGATTCCAAAGCAGGAAAACTCCTTTCCATGCTTGATAGTATCAAAATTAAGGAGGTCAGCTTCGGCCCTCTTACCGCTCACTTTCCTGAGCAGACTTCTCGGAGTATCAATATAAAGGCCGAGCCGAATTGCAAACTCGATATTAAGGGGCCATTAGCGCCAACCGATAATCTCAACATTAGCGCCGAAGAAGGGACTCACATCAACATTGACTTGGCAGACAAGCATACGGTTTCAGGCTCTGAAGCAAACGGAGAATTCCGAATCGTTGCTCCACACCAAGAAGATATCGCATCTTTTGAGCTGCAGACAGCCCATTGGCTAATGGTGAAGCCAACAACGCTTGATTTGTATGCGCTGATTAAATATAGGGTTGGCACTGATTCCAGAAGTCAAGTAATACCAGTGTTTCTATCAATCCAACCGCCAGTCAGATCGATTGTTTTGGGTAGCATATTTGGTGGAATCCTCGGGTTTCTGGCGCGTCAAATTAACTCGGGGGCATTTGCAGGAAGTCTTTCATGGCCAGAGCAATTGATTGGAGTTCTCGGTGTATTCGTAATGTGCACTATTGCTGCAATCGTTCTTTCTCGACGAGAGGTTGCCAAGGGGTTTATTACGCTGGAAGATTTCTACGGTGCATTCGTTGTCGGAGCGTTAATTGGCTATCTCGGCACAGATTACTTTGGGAATATTTTGGAAGGGGCTGCAAAGCCAGGAACATAACGATGCAATGCACGCGATATGCGCGTGATTTCAATGTTAGCTATACGATAAAACATGAGGTAGAAAGATGAATCCTGAGAATCTTTTAAGACTATCCCAAATCGCAATAGCTGTTGGATTGATAATTTCCGCTCTGGGAGGATATGGCGCCTACCATTTTAAAAGATTGATTGAGCATGGTGACCAAAATAGGCAAGAATATCGGTTGTCTGAAATAGACAGTAAACTCGACAAGATAATAACTCAGAATAAATTAATTTCCGATACACAAAAGCAAGAAATTATTCGTACAGTAAAGCAGGCTGAGAAGGGGCAATTAGAAAATCTTAAAAACAAATACAGCTTAGGGTATGCCCTTTTATATATTGACAAAGAGAGTTGGTATTTTATTCCGAGGAATATAGAACTAAATGTAAATTGGTTTTCTACTAAGATTATTTCGCAATCAAAAGATGAGATAACCATTCTTCTTCCAGACTTTATTGATAAAAGGCAAAATCGTTTCATTGGAAATACAGTTAGTATTCCGCGTGTAGTGGGATCATCAATTTCCCCATTCCTGATTGGGACCATTAAGGTAGTGACTGAGTGTCTTGATACTACTGATGAAGGCGCAACCATCGTTGTTGGATTTCAGAATATCAAGGATTAGATTTAATTTACAGGAAATTACTGGCAGCTAACATTGGCATTAAGGGTGACGGCTAAAAGCCGCCGCACCTTATGCCGGGCGTTAGACTTATCAGATTTAATAATAGGATTATTAAATGGAACTCTGGCAGAATGAGACAGCCAAATACAATGCTCGCCTGAAAAGTATTAAAAATTGGAATGTAGACCTGCCCAATTTTATGCGCAAATTACCAGATTCACCATTCAAAGGAGAGCCACCTGTTGAAAAAGCGGTCGCTGTGACCATCGTCTGGTTTACTGCAGGAGGTTGTGTACGATATGCAGATCAGTGTGTGAAAGCATTTATGAAGCTTTGGGAATCTGGATTGTTTTCTACAATTACACTTCCCGCAAGGCTAATATATGAGCTGTGGGCCAGTACTCATTATGCACTTAGAGTCTTAGATGATGTCAAAGACTCTAAGAATCTTGAACGGGCTCATAAAAGAACTCAACAGTTATTTTTGGGCGCAAGATCCGATCTAACTTTACCTTGGGGAGATATTCCAGCACCTAAATGTATTCATATAATGGACTTTGTACGTTCCTTATCGAATGTTTATCCTGAAACCCAGGATACTTATTCCTTTTTATGTGAGTCATGCCACCCAAGCTATGTTCAGCTAATGAATTGGTCACTTGCCGGTCCCCCTAATGACAACTGGTCTAACCCGAACCTTCAAAGAATCGCTCATAATTTAATTGATCGGACATTAACTGCGATGGAAATGTCACTGTCAGGAATATGTGAAGATACTACAAATGCTTTTAACACCGCATCCATTTATTTTGAAATGTGAAGTCACATAATGAGTATCAATGAGTATCATGCGCCTGGACGCAGACGGGCTAAAAATCGTGCCCGCTGGTCAGGCGCGGTGTTATACTCCCCTTCCAATGGTAATTCTCGACTTCAATAAATAATCGGTAATCTCTCGGTACGCTCGTGGGTGAAGATAAGTAGGTGTAATGAGCATTTCTAACCTTTTTAAAAGGTATTGCTTCGTGGTATTGATATTCGCTAGTTATCAGCAGTACGTAACAAAGGGTAATTGACTGTACATTGAGAAGAGTGACAGGGCCTTATTTTGCTCTATAACTCCTGTGGAACATCATCTGATTCGCATGACAAAATCCACAGTCACTGCATGTGAAAGGGGGTATTTTTTATAGTCTGTTCTTACATCCCTCTTCTTTTCAGCGTTACTGTCGCAAGACGATCACATACCGGTTGCTTACTCCCAGTATTTTCTTCTTCTGCATTTCGGCTACAACTTCCGCACTAAAGCGGTCCGGCGACAGGGGGACCAGGAGGGTATGCGTGTGCTGTCACCCCGTCTTATTCAAAATCCTGAGATAATCATCTATCAGGATCTCACTTTCTTTCTTGGCGTTGTTATCGACAAACTTTCGTCGACTATTTATTTATGATACAATGCACGCGTTTATTTTTAGATGTTGACATATGATTATCAATTAAAATGACATAAACTATGTTACTGAGGCATGTCAAATTTACCTGTCAACTCGGGGTATTATGTTTGAAACATCCTATATGGGAATACTGCTAAGATTTGAAAGGAGGAGCTAAGAATGACAGCTAACCTGCGTGCTCTCCCGATAGGTGAAAGAATCGGGCTCGTTGAGGATATATGGGACAGCATCGCTGCTGATCATGCGGCTTTGCCGATGAAGGACGAACAAAGGGCCGAGCTTGATCGGCGTTTGGATGCTTACGAGTCAGACGGAATCATAGGTCGCGAAGCTGGTACAGTGATAGCAGATATCAGGAAGCGGTTGTGAGTCTGACTGTCTATCTTCGGCCGGAAGCGGACATTGAAAAGCTGCAACGTGGTATGAGAAGCAACGTGAAGGTCTCGGATATGAGTTCCTTGATGAAGCTTCAAAAGTTTTCGAAACAATCTCATGTGATCCCGGAATGTATCCTGTAGTGCACAGGCATACCCACCGCGCTTTGATTCACCGATTTCCTTTTGGCATCTATTATCGAATCGAGAGAAAAAGAATTGTTGTCGTTGCTGTCATGCATGGCAGTCGCCATCCAAAGAGGTGGCAAAAAAGAACATAACAGGAACGAAAAAGGGTCAGACCCTGACTATTGACTAACCAATCGAGTTCCAAGTTCCATGCCCCACGTTATCCGTACCTGTCAATGGTTAAGATTTGCCTCCCACTCTCTTGCCCGTTACTGTCTCAAGACGATCACATACCGGTTGGTTACTCCCAGTATTTTCTTCTTCTGCATTCTTGCGATATCTTCCACACTGAAGCGGTCCGGCGACAGGGGGGCATAGATGGTATGCGTGTGCTGCCATCCGCTATTGTTTAATATGCCGATGTAATCCTCTAATAGTATCGATCCCTCACCTGTTTCTTCCGCGGCGGGTGTATCCTCGAAATCGCGCCAGTCTCTTGCGATACATGCAAGTCTCGTCGTCTTCTTGCTATGCTCCTTCATGAAGGCAAATAAGCCCTCAAGGAAGTCGAGATATTCCTCTCTTGGCAGTATGGATATGCTCTTTTCGGCGGAGTCAGCCCGCTTTTTGTCAAAGGAGGGGGGATCACAGATGATGATGTCGGGTTTCTGCTTCGCATTGAAAAGTCGGGCAGTCTCGCCGTCCATTTTGAAATCGCCCTCTATATCCCAGAAATAGGGCTCTATCTCAGGCCTCGTTGCGGGTCGATCTATCATATCTAGGGTCCAGCATCTGCGGTTGAATGTCAGGCAGACATCGGGTGTCACACCGTCGCCGCCCATGGGATCGAAGACGAGGTCCTTCTGTCTCGAAAAAAAGTAGAGGATGTGGGATATTATTTGGCCGGGGATACGACCCGGCCATTCATCGCCGAATCTTTTGTCACACGTGTTCCACTCCCAGACGTCCCATACACGAAGATACCAGTCAAGTTCCTCAAATCGCTGGAAATCGTCTTTCCCTTCCAAGGCAAGCGACCATACCATCGGCTCCGTCCAGCCATGCTTTTCGGCTACCTGAGAGACGGTGAAACCTCTCGATAAATCGCTATTTACCCAAAATGCCAATGATGGCATTTTGGGTAAATGGTTGGATATTGTCTGTTGTGGAAGGCACAATCTCTCTGCGATCCGATTTTGGGGGATGCCGAGGCGGTTCATACGGAATATCTTGAGTCCCAGTTCCATCTGCGTTGCCGCCCTGAGATCGGCGATAAAGGAATCTACTGCCTGACGTGAACGGCCGATGACTGTCCCAATCTCGAAAGAGGTCAAACGGGGGTTGTTCTGAAATGCCCGTCTCGCAGTTTTTCTTGTCTCTTTTTCCGTAAGCTGCCGGGGACCGATGGCCTTTTAGGCCGCATAGAGAAGCGGATCGAAGCCGGCCAGGTCCTTTATGATAACATTCGCCTCTGTCACACCTGTCGCCTTGTAGGCGCTCCACCGGTGGGCCCCATCGAGGATGCGGTATATGCCGGGCCTGTCGGGAGCGGGTTCTATTTCAAGGGGATCAAAGGTGAAGCCGTCCCTGATATTTGCCGCAAATATGCCGACACGCTTCTGATCGATCCGGTCTCGCGGGTATATTGCTTCATCGAGTATGATGTCTGAGATGGCTATTTTCGTTGTTGCTTTTGTCATGGCCTTTGTGCCGTAGTCATCTGATAATTTCAAACTCAGCAGCAGTCAGGGAAACAAGGAAATTTAGTTTGGAACGGCCCCCATCCTGGCTGTCTGCTGAAGTGACAGATTAATCCTCTATTGCGATGCTATTCCCCCTGCACCATTCTTTAAGAGCACTCTTCTGTCGCTCATTTTCAAATCTGTACCATTAACAATGAGACCCTTTCCAACTCTTCAGGTAAATATTCCGATGTAAATTCCATTACAAGAGCTTTGCCAAGTTCAAGGTCGTTTTTATGAGGGATGGTTACATACCTATCCAGATCGTCTATATCTTCTGGGAGTTCATCCGAATCGTCTATTTCCGAAGTATAGAATATTTGACCCGTTTCTTTGCATAGGTAGCGAGGAAAGGGGGACGTCCGTAAATAAGTAAATAACTTAAGATGAGAAAAGATTAATGTTAGAGTCAAGCATTAGGGTGGGGATTGGGGACATCCTTAAATAATACAATAACGACTCCAGGAGTCAAGTTACTTGTGCGGCCGGGCAAGGTCGTGTAATCAAATGGGTGTGAATCCCATTCCGGAAGGTAAAGCCAGCCACCGGATAGCGAGTCCTTGGAAGGATGATGGTAACATCAGCCTTTAAGCGTAGGACAGCAAGCAGACAGGCCGTAAGCCGAAAGGTTGAAGGGATTGAGCCTCGTAAGTGTCGCGGTGAGAAGGACGACATTCTAAGTAAGGTGGAAGTCAACATGGGCATAACCGTAAATGGCAAGGCGATGCTCACTTCTTCGGGGTTTGAGACCATGGCATGTTTGACATTGTGATTACACGGCAACCCGGGAGACCCTGTATTTTCTTCCTGTAAAGGGAGTATGCCGGACAACTGAAGAGGAAGGAAGGCAGATAGAGTGCAGGGAGTCGGATGGTTTAATAGTACCGGAGAAGGCGGGCAATGCCGCTGGAGGGAAGGAAACCACACATGGTAGCGAGATGTGAGGAAACATCGGCCGCACACAGAAGCGGAGAGCCGGTGGCAACGAAACTGCACCGCATAGCGGAATCACGGTCAGGATGTTCTGATTTTCTGTGAATTGACCATGTGAGGAGCCGTGTGCGTAAATAGCGTAAGCACGGTTCTGAGAGGGGCTGGGGCCAACTGATGTATGGTTGAGATAATGTGGCACCGCCGGGAAACCAGGCGGCAACGGAGAAAACAAACATCAACCTACAGCATCGGAAGAAACCAGTCTACT
>Ga0307990_1004587_pt1 | contig 10146 bp, 5 predicted proteins | sample EllFjometagen129_FD_203168 | JGI IMG/M metagenome (GOLD analysis project Ga0307990, IMG submission 203168) | Marine microbial communities from Ellis Fjord, Antarctic Ocean - #129 | ecosystem: Environmental > Aquatic > Marine > Unclassified | place: Southern Ocean | collected 2014-10-08
GCAGCGAAAGCACATCAGTTTATTTCCCTCAGGTTGCTAAAAGAATGGTGAAACTGTATCCGCGACTGGCAAACCTGAAAATACGCCGAAGCTGGAGAGGACAATATCCCATGACTCCAGATGGTTTCCCGATTGTAGGCTTCCCGGAAGGAATGAATAATTACTTTAATCTGGTTGGCATGTGCGGACAGGGATTCATGCTGGGACCTGGTTTGGGCGAATTGACAGCGCGATGTATCACGAAGAATAAACGTGATGATGATGACCGGATATTAGCCAGCTTTGATCTGAAGAGAGATTTTTCAGGAATAGAAGCATTTAAATAAACTATTCAGCCCCGCAAAGGGGCTGATTCTTTTTATGGAGTAATAATGAAAGTATTTATCCAGAAGATTTCTGAATATGAATTACCCGCTATCAGCAAATTTATTGAAAATGTGTTCTTTGAACTGAATCTGGAAGAAAAACTAAAAAATTGCCAAACAGTTCTTTTAAAACCAAATCTTTTGGGACCATATCCTCCAGATCGAGCAGTGACAACTCATCCGGCAGTAGTTGAAGCAATGATCATCATCCTGCAAACAATGGGCAAGGAAGTCTGGCTGGGTGACAGTCCGGGTGGATCATTACCGGTAAATCTCACCTGGCAAAAAACGGGTATGGAAAAATTATGCCATTATTATCATGTGAAACTAATCAATTTTAATACAGAGGGGATTGTAAATCAATCTATCGAAAATAGAGAATATAATATTGCCCAGGGTTTTTATAAAGCTGATGCTGTGATTGATCTTGCTAAATATAAAACTCATTCGCTGATGTACTATACCGGCTGCATCAAGAACCTGTATGGTTTGATCCCTGGTTTAAAAAAATCAGATTACCACAGTAAATTCCCCACTCAAACAGATTTCAGCCAGGTGATCTGCGATATTTACAGGCTCAGCAGAAAGCAGATAGTTCTCAATATCCTTGATGGGATAGTTGGTATGGAGGGTGAAGGACCTTCAGCGGGAGAAACAAGAAATTTCGGCATTATGATGGCAAGTGAGAGCGGAGCAGCTCTGGACACACAGGCAGCAGCAATGATGGGCTTTAAGGCTGAACAGATTTCCTATATCAGCCAGTGCCTGATAGAAGAAGGAATTAGTGAAAATGAAATAGATGTCGATGCTCAATGGAAGAATTTTGTTTTTAAAAATGTTAAGATCAAAAGATTAAGTCCATTGATCAAAATCATCCAGCATTCGCCAAAATTCCTGCAGAATATTTTCAGAAATACTTTCAATTATTATCCTGATTTCAATAATAAATGCCGTCTCTGCGGAGTATGCAGAGATAGTTGCCCTGTACAGGCGATATCAATAACTCCAGACAAACCGACCCCGGAAATTGACTATGATAAGTGCATTAAATGCATGTGTTGTCATGAATTATGCCCTTATCAGGCTGTATATATCCATAAAAGTTTTCTTGCCAACTTAATCCTTAAATAGAATTATTGTTTTGGAGGTTGATATTATGATCAAAATGAAATGGTTTGGACACAGTTTCTGGAAAATCACTACAGATAAAATCTCAATAGTTACTGATCCTTTTACTGATATTGGTTATAATATGGATATTGATGTTTCTGCAAATGTGCTGCTTTCATCCCATGATCATTTTGATCATAATAATATAGATTTGATAAAGGGAAATCCTTTAGTACTGAAGAAAGAGGGCATTTTCAGTCATGCTGGCTCCACATTTGAGCTGATCCAGGTCTGGCATGATAAAGAAAAAGGTAAACAATGGGGAAAGAACCTGTTAATGAAGTTTACAGCAGGGGGTAAAACATTTCTACATTGTGGTGATCTGGGGCATATTCCATCGCCTGAGATCATTGAAAAAATAAAAAATATTGATGTTCTGCTCCTACCGGTTGGAGGAACATTTACCATAGATGCAAAAGAAGCAATCAAGCTGGTTGATCTTCTTAATCCGAAAGTAATTTTCCCTATGCATTATAAAACACCTGCACTTAATTTTGAGCTGGCTGCTGCTGATGATTTTCTAAGTCATTATAGTAATATAGAATATTTTGACAAACCTGAAATTGAACTGAATGATTATCTTTTTGCAGTAAATCAATATACTGTAATGGTACTCAATTATGAATGAAGAAAAAAGCAAAGGAAATATCATTGTATCCGTTTTAGTCTGGTGCGTAATCGCAGTTTTTGCCTTTCTGATAGTTTATAAAGGTCAATTCAGTTTTTACAATTTATATAAGAGCAAAAAAATCTATCAACAGGCAGAAGTGCGAAATGATGATCTGCAGGCACAAAACGAATATCTGGATAAAGACATTACTGATATGGACAATGATCCTCGGGTACAGTTAAAAAGTAGTGCTGAAATAGGTTATAAGAAAAAGGATGTGCAGATAATTAAAAAAACCAGGAAAAGAGAAAACAAGTCAAATTAGAAACATTTTCTATTTTTTACTAATTATTTTTTATTGAACACGCAATTATCAGCACCATTAGGCATTTTTTTATCATTTAAGGAATACTTATTGCTTATATATATCAAAAGGAAGTTATGCAGGAAGTTAATAATGGTGGAAAGAAGTATAAAAGTTAAATTTGAATTTAAGAGGTTTTTATAACCTGATTTAAATTACAATTTATTTATGAAAAAATAATATGGTAAAATCACCAAAAAGAAAACCAAAAACAAAAGGAGCGTTTTGGATGAAGAAGTATTTTTTAATTTTAATCGCAATTACGATTGCATTTAGTCTAATGGCTAAGGACCCAAATGGCAGATTTGAACGGAGAGACCTTACCCTGACACCGAGTAATGCCCCCGCTAACCCAAGTCGCGATCCCTGGGATAATTTACTGCAGTTTGATGTAGATACACCCACAGGTCAGACCGGATTATCCGGTATGGAATGGGATGGTGAATTCTTTTATGCCAGCAAATGGAGTGGCTCAACCCAGCTTTTCAAATTTGATTCAGAAGGCACTTATATCGAAGCAATTACAGTCCCATTAACAGGTACGCGTGATATGGCTTTTGATGGTGAATATATGTATGGCTCAGCAGCGACCAGCACTGTTTACTGCTGGGATTCTGAAACAGGAGAGGCAGTACCTGAAAACAATATTGAAGTAACAGGTCAAGCAGTCCGTGCAATTGCTTATGATCCGCTCACTGATACGTTCTGGAGTGGTAACTTTGGTGACGATTTAGTAAATTGGGATCGTGATGGTAATGTACTGGAAACTTTTACCAATCCCGGTGTAGATTTCTATGGAATGGGGTTTGATCCTGACGATCCTGATGGACCTTTTTTGTATGGTTTTCATCAATCACCAGGCTGTAGTATCATCAAGATTGATCCTGAGACTTTTGAGATTCTGGAAACAATTGATGTAACTACTCAGGGTGGAACTGGCGCAATCGCTGGTGGAATGTGCTATATGAATGACTGGGATCCTGCTTTGCGTACACTTGGTGCTCTGTTGCAGGGAACACCAGATTATATCTGCGTTTATGAATTAGGCGAAAATGCTCCCGCAGGTGCTCCAGCAGCTCCTGATATGTTCACGATCACACCGGATGCCGGCGGAGCTCTTTCTGCTGATCTAGGCTGGATGAATCCAACTATGACAGTTATGGGTGATGCCCTGACTGATCTTGATGAAATGAGAGTATATCGTAATGACGAACTTATCTACACTATCACTGATCCAGTGATCGGTGGAGTAGTAAACTGGACAGATACTCCTCCCGCTGCTGGCAACTATGCTTATTCAGTATTAGGTTTTAATGATGAAGGTGAAGGAATCGCAGCCAGCGGTTCAGCATATATTGGAGAAGATGTTCCTGCTGCAGTAACAGGCATTTCTGTAGCAAATGTAGATGGTGCTGCATTGATCAGCTGGGCAAATCCCACAACTGGATTACATGGCGGACCATTTAATGAGCCAATACAAGGTTATCACATTTCCAGAGATGATGGTGAAGATTTTGAAGCCACTGGCATAATGACCACCTGGACAGATGACACTATTCCTTCTGATGGTCTTTATGCTTACACAATCACTGTTTATAATTCTATTGGTGATGGTGGCTCAGCCACTTCTGCACCAACCTGGATAGGCAGCAGTCAGGCAGCAATGTTTGGAGATCCTAATACTTCTACAGCCCATTATTACACACCGATAGACTTCTGGTATAAGAATTCTCTTTCCCAAACGATCTATTATGCTGATGAATTTGCTGCTCAGGGATTTGGTGGTGGAGCAATCACTGCCATCATGTATTATAACAACTTTGTTGATGATCTTCCTGGAATGCCAATTAATATCTGGATGCAGAATACTGATCTGGAAAATCTGACTGGTGGCTGGGAATCAGCAACTGATATGATGCAGGTTTACAGTGGTACTCTTGATTTCCCAATTGGTGAAAACGAGATCATGATTGAACTTGATGAACCTTTCATTTATGAAGGCGACAATGTAATAATTTTTGTGGAAAGAGTAATGGACACAGTATATTGGAGCACAGGAGATACTTTCTATTATACTGATACTGCTTATACTGACCGTTGCCTCTGGGCGCAAAGTGATACTGAAGATTACGATCCTTATGCACCTCCTACAACTATCAATTACCTCAACAGTGCTCCAAACACTATGATGTTCATTAATATCACTGGTTTAGGTTCTATGACCGGTTATGCTTATGATACATCTACCGGTGATGGACTTGAAGGTGTGGATATTAACGTATTCGAATCTGGAGTCAGACTGCATACAGTAACTGATGCTAATGGTTATTATAATTTCCCAGGTCTTTTTGAAGGTGATTATGAAGCTACAGCTACAAAATTTGCCTATAGTGAAGACATTCAGACTTTCACAATTGTAGCTGATGAAGCCACAACTATTGAATTCAACCTCACTCCAGTTGATAACGTAACTGTTTCTGGTCGCGTTGTTGGTTCTGATTATCCCAATATCGGACTGGCAAATGCCACAGTAACTCTTTCAGGCATGGGCGTTCATGAAGGTATCACAGATGCTGATGGTGAATTCTCTATTGATGGAGTATATGCCTTAAATACTTACGAGCTGGTAGTTATCGTAGAAGGTTATGATATATTTATCGGTGAAGCTGTGATCGGTGTCGCAAATACTGATCTTGGTGACCTCATCGTTAATGAAATCGCTATTCCTCCCTATGACATGTTTGCCACAGTAAATGGCGATGACACTGAAGCAGAACTTACCTGGCATTCACCTTCCGGTGGATCTGCTAATTTCTGGGATTTTGAAAGCGATGACGGTGAATTCACAGCTAATATGGGCTGGGCATGGGGAACTGACAACATGGCTGGTGCTTATAGTGGTGACAATGTTTGGGGTACAACTCTGAATGCGCAATATCCAAACAGTGCTAGTTACCAACTGGTAACCCCGGAACTGACTATTCCCACAGATGATGCAGTGCTTACTTTCTGGCATTGGATGGATATTGAGACTACTTTTGATGGTGGAAATATTAAAATATCTACTGATGGTGGAACCAACTGGGAATTGATCAATCCAGTTGGAGGTTACCCAGGTACTGCCTACGGTTTAAATAGTGAAGCCTGCTTTAATGGGCATGACATGGTTTGGACTATGGCAACTTTTGAAATTGGTGCTTACCAGGGTGAAAGCGCTATGTTCATGTTCAATTTTGGCTCCGATAGTTCTGTAACCTATCAGGGCTGGTATATTGATGATGTTTATGTAGGCATGCCAGAAACACGTCAGCTTGATAATCCTAATGTTCGCCATATTGCAGATATTACACCTCAAAACCTTGATACTACCCGTATCATTGAAAGTTATGCTATCTACCGTCTGCCCTTTGGTGAAGAAAATAATCCCGCAGTCTGGGAAGATATAACAACTGGTGTATCTGATACAACTTATGTAGATCTTACCTGGAACAATGTAGAAACTGGGTTGTATCGTTATGCAGTAGCAGCAGAATATACTAATAATGTGCTTTCTGATCCAGCTATCTCTAACTGGCTGGCAAAAAATAACTCTGCTTCGCTTACAGTGAATGTCACTACTAACGTGGGAGATATTGCTGAAGGTGCGCTGGTTACTCTTGATGCCACAGAGCCTGATCCGGAAGGAAATTATCCTCACTATGAAGGTATTGCAGATGACGCAGGAGTATGCGTTATTAATGGTATATGGATGTCTAATTATGATATCGAAGTTGAACTCTTCAACTTTGTGACAGGTGAAGATAATCTTGATATTTATTCTAATACTACTTATGATATTATGCTCACTGAGCTGGCATTCCCGGCACATGATGCTTATGTGGAAGAAAATCACTCTGGTAATGCTTATATGACCTGGCATTCACCTTCAGGAGCTTTAGAAAGTTTCTTTGATTTTGAAGATGATGATGGAGAATTCGTAAGCAATGATGCTACTGGCTGGTCATGGGGTGAAGATGCCACTATGGGAGCTAATTCTGGTACTTATGCCTGGGTTACAGCTCTTGGTGGAAATTATATTAATAGTGCTGACTGGCAGCTTGTTACTCCTGAAATAGATATTGCAAATGATGCAGATCTCTTCTTCTATCACAATATGGATTGTGAAAATAGCTGGGATGGCGGAAATGTAAAAATCTCTATTGATGGTGGTGGCTCCTGGACAATTATCACTCCTGTTGGCGGTTACCCTGATGATTCTATCGTTGGTCTGGGTGAACCTGGATTTACTGATGGACCTACTGGCTGGGTAATGGCAACCTTTGACCTGGTTGATTATGAAGGTGAAGATGCCATGTTCAAGTTCCATTTCGGAACTGACAGCTCAGTAAATACGTACCCCGGCTGGGCAATTGATGATGTACGCATTGGCGAACCTGAAGACCGTTCAATATCACTCACTCTGGCATCTGAAATTGGTCAGAATACAAACCGAGATGAAAGAATGATGGAAGGATATGCTATCTTCCGTGGCTTTGCTGATGATGAAGATAACTTTGAAGACTGGGATCTCGTTGTTGATAGCGTTCAAGATACTACTTATGAAGACGAAACCTGGCAGAATATTACTGAACCAGGAACTTATGAATATTGTATCCGTGCCATGTACACTAATGGTGTTCTGTCTACTCCGACATTCACAAATGAAATCGGATTTGATATGTATGCACCTGTTAGCATTAACGTAACTACTGATAGTGGAGATTCTGCTGATGGTGCTGCTGTAGTATTCACAAGCAATGATGGAGAACACATCTATGAAGCTATCGTTTCTGGAGGAATGGTTTCATGGGATGAAGTCTGGAAAACCGCATATAGCCTTGATATCGAGCTTGAAGGTTATGAAGATTACGAACAGACTGACGTATATGTAACTGATGCCCTTACTCTTAACGTGGAACTCCTTGAACTCATCAATCCTCCAGCAAATCTGGCTGTTGATGAATCTACTGGTATGATGACCTGGACTGAACCAGGAACTGGTGGAGCTTCTATTGATAACATTCTCTTTGTAGATGATGATGGTTCTATTGACTTAGATTTCACTGATACCACTCCTTATTACACAGCTATCTTTGATGATACTGGTATTGATTATGAAGTATATGAGATCACCACTGCCGGCGATGACGGCCCAGATGCAGCTTACATGGCTGATTATGGCTTAGTTGTCTGGGAATGCGGTGAACAGTGGCAGGGATCAAATTCTCTGACTGATACTGATGAAGCTGAATTAGGTACATACCTTGATAATGGCGGATTCCTTCTGCTTGGTGGACATGATTACCTTTGGGATCGCTATCCAAGTGCTGGTGCATTCTCCGCTGGTCAGTTCCCTTATGATTATCTGGGACTTGCAAGTGCAAATCAGGATGCCTTCACTGTAGGCGTTTCTCAGGGTGGACCAGAAACCGTGGTTCTCGATGGTGCTGGCTGCACAGCCGGACTTGCTGTTCAATTACAGGATGTATACTCAGCTATGCGTGATGGAGTTTATCTTGATTATCTTACTCCTAATGCAGATGGCGCTGCTTATTCAACTTATGATGGCAATAATATAGGTATTCAGACTGCTAATACTATCTTTACTACTGCCGGATGGGCTGGTATTATTGATGGTGATAACACTGTTCTCGAATATGCTCTCGCTTCATTTACCAATTATACAAGTAGAACCAGACACCTTGATTACTACAATGTGTATATTGATAACAACCTGGTAGGACAGACGACTGAGCTTGAATTCAACCTCGCTGGTTTGGAAATATTTGAAAATGGTATTGACTACGAAGCTGGTGTTTCTGCTCATTTCACTTCTGGTAATGAGTCTGAGATCATTACTCTTGATTTCACCTGTGACTGGGTTGGCAGTGATGCAGATCAGGATGTTATACTTGGCGCGAATGCACTCGGTGACAACTATCCTAATCCTTTCAATCCTACCACGAACTTCTCTTATTCAGTAAAAGATGAAGCCCTGGTAACTATTGAAATCTATAACGTGAAAGGTCAGAAAGTCCGCACTCTCGTTAATGAAGTTCAGGATTACGGAATCTATCGTGTTACCTGGAACGGTGATGCTGATAATGGCAATAAAGTCTCCTCTGGTATTTACTTCTACAAAATCAACACTGGCGACTTTACAACAACCAAAAAAATGATCTTAATGAAATAAGATCATATCAAATAAACCTAAGGCAGCAGGATTATTCCTGCTGCCTTTTTTTATTTATATTTCTATAGGTCATATAAGACCTATATCTCGCATATCCCCCCGAACAACTTAGCAAAGTTGTTCGGGCTGAAATCTGTCCCGTTTAAGTTAAAATAAAATCATCATCAATTTACAATCACTGTTATTGAAATTGATGTGAATTAAACGGATAACTTAATTTAGTATAAAAGAGACTGTTCAACCTAAGTAATTGATATCGTTGCAGGTTTTCAATTCTTGCAACATAGAAGTGCACATATCCATTATATTTGTCAATTTTTCTGAAATTGACAGATTCCCTGAAGGGGAATAACTATAATAGCCTCAGGTTGTTGTATTTCAACTACCTGGGGTAAAATTTACCCACCACCACTTCCCCTCCCCCAAACACCGGCTACGCCGATGTTTGGGGGAGGGGTGTCTTATTATTCATAAACCCCAGGTAGTCACTTCGTGCCGACCTGAGGCTATTATTGTGAATCCCTTTCAGGGATAAATCAATAACAAGGATTGAACAGTCTCGTATAAAATAGAGACTATTTATCAAATATAATTCTTGACATAATATTTGTAGAAATCAAATTTTTCAATTAACTAAAATGGCTAAATAAAGAATATATAGATAGAACACTGAACAAGCAAGAGGTATGAGATGAAAAGGATAATGTTTTTGCTGTTAACAGCCGATTTAATGGAATATGATCAGATAAGTGAGTCAGGAATAAATCTATTTTTTCATCTGGATGAATATGATGTACAGCATTTTACTGCTGCAGAAGAGGAATTACAGCTTTATTCCGCTGGAAATGCCGCTAACGTGCAGGTTCTTGATCTACCTGAAGATTTGAATTTAAGAGATTATTATCATCGGATTTAGATTATAATTAATTTACGAAGAAATAATATGGTAAAATCTCCAAAGAGAAAACCAAAACAAAAGGAGGGTTTTGGATGAAGAAATATTTTTTAATTTTAATCGCAATTTCGATTGCATTTAGTCTAATAGCTAAGGACCCAAATGGCAGTTTTGAACGAAGAGACCTTAATCCTGCACCCAGTAATGACATACCAGAACTCACTCGTGATCTTTGGGACAATCTGCTGCAGTTCGATATAGACACCCCTACAGGTCAATCTGGACTCGCTGGAGTAGAATGGGATGGTGAATATTTTTATGCCACCAAGTGGAGTGGTTCAAACCAGATCTACCAATTTGACTCAGAAGGTAATTACATCGGAGCTATCACTGTGCCACTCACCGGTGCTCGTGACCTTGCTTTTGATGGAGAGTACATGTATGGATCTGCAGCTTCAAGCGAAATATATTGCTGGGAATCAGAAACTGGAGAAGAAATTCCTGAAAATA
>Ga0307990_1004588_pt1 | contig 10145 bp, 5 predicted proteins | sample EllFjometagen129_FD_203168 | JGI IMG/M metagenome (GOLD analysis project Ga0307990, IMG submission 203168) | Marine microbial communities from Ellis Fjord, Antarctic Ocean - #129 | ecosystem: Environmental > Aquatic > Marine > Unclassified | place: Southern Ocean | collected 2014-10-08
CCGTGGGTTTTTGGTCCGGATTCGATGATTTGAGAAAAAACTGGGCCGTGGAAAAAATCTGGCAGCCGAACATGTCCCCGGACAGGAGAGCAAAAGGGTACCGGGAATGGAAAAAGGCGGTCAAAAGAACCCTTGACTGGGTGGAGTAGAAAAAGGCCAATGATCAAGGGCCAATTATGAATTATGAATCCGGAATTATAATTCACTATTTAATTTACTTTATTCATTGATACAAGTCACCTTGAGAGTCAAGAATTAATTTTCAATAAGACAAAAAAGATGACCTTTTGGTTACAAACTAATAAAAAAACGAAAATATTATTTTCTCTGCTTTTCGGTCTTGAAAAATAATCTCACTCTTTGTATGAACTGTTGACTACCAAAATTAAAAGAAACAATCAAATCAGTTGCGCAAAGGGTCCTTGGTTTGCTATTATAAAATATCTTCTTGAAAGGGTACAGGATTAAAAAATGGCAAAAGTCATACTTAAAAATATCGTAAAGCAATTCGGCAAAACAGAAGTTGTCCACGGCATTGATCTGAATATCGAAGATCTTGAATTTGTTGTACTTGTCGGTCCTTCTGGATGAGGCAAATTAACCGTACTGCGAATGATAGCAGGTCTGGAAAAAATTACCAAGGGGAAAATACATATCGGCGATCATATCGTCAACGATGTGGCCCCCAAAGACCGGGGATGCGCCATGGTGTTTCAGAACTATGCCCTTTATCCGCATATGAATGTTTACAAGAACATGTCTTTCGGCCTGACGCTTAGTAAAACGCCCAGGGTGGAAATCGAAAAACGGGTTCAGGAAGCAGCGCTGATTTTAGGGCTTGAAGATCTGCTCAAAAGAAAGCCCTTCGCGCTTTCCGGGGGGCAGCGCCAGCGCGTGGCCATGAACCTGGATCGTCTGCATCTCTTTGACGGCGAGACATCCCGGTTGATCTATTGATATGTTACGGCCGCAGGGATCTTGAAAAATCTGTGAGCATTCCACCTGACTGAAAAAATCTTTTTAACCTCGGAGGACAATATGCAATTGACAATCAACACGGCAGATCAACTAAAAGACAAACCCGACCCGGCTAAACTCGGGTTCGGTACGCTGTTTACCGACCATATGTTCAGCATGGATTACGATACCGAAAAAGGCTGGCATGCGCCGCGCATCGAACCCTATGGGCCTATCGGTATGGACCCTTCTACCATGGTGCTCCATTACGGCCAGGCAGTTTTCGAGGGTCTTAAAGCTTATAGAACCGAGTCCGGCGGTATTCAACTTTTCAGACCCAGGGATAATTTCAGGCGGCTCAACCGTTCCTGCCAAAAACTTTGCATCCCTTCGTTTGATGAAGACGTTGTCCTTAAAGCATTAAAACAGCTTCTGGCAATTGAAAAAGAATGGATTCCCGGTGCCGAGGGGACCTCCCTGTACATCCGGCCGACAATCATCGCCATGGATCCTTTTCTTGGGGTTCGCGCTTCGTTCACCTACCGGTTTTTCATCATCCTGTCGCCCGTGGGAGCCTATTATCCCGAAGGTTTCAACCCCGTCAAAATATGGGTGACCCGGGACCATGTACGGGCCGTTCGCGGAGGTGTTGGTGATGCCAAAACAGCGGGCAACTATGCGGCCAGTCTCTATGCCGGTGAAGAAGCCCACAAACACGGATTTACCCAGGTGCTGTGGCTGGACGGTGTTGAGCAAAAATATATAGAAGAGGTGGGGGCCATGAATATTTTTTTTCTGATCGATGATGAACTGGTAACCCCTGAACTGAACGGCAGCATTTTACCCGGCATCACCCGGGACAGCGTGGTGGCCCTGGCCAAATACTGGGGCACGAAGGTTTCCGAAGGCAGAATCGGCATCGATGATGTCATGCAGGCCCATGATGCCGGTAAACTGCAGGAGGTATTCGGGTCCGGAACCGCCGCGGTTATCTCTCCGGTGGGCCAGCTCAGGTATGGTGACCGTACCATCACCATCGGCAACGGAGGGGTCGGTCCCCTTGCCAGCAAATTTTATAACGCCATCATGGACATCCAGTACGGAAAAATTGTTGATTCCATGGGCTGGGTCGAATCGGCATAATTTTTTTTCGGCGATGTTTGCATGGGGCTTATTTTCAGATAAATTCGGAAAAAAGAATTTTTTATCACACGGCAGAAATAAAAAATTGTCCGAGGTAAGATGAAACATCTCTCATCGTTTATCGCCAAAATGGAAGCCCAGACCATCCCTCAACGGACGATCGACACCTTTGCAGATTACTACGGCAAGGTCGTCAGCGGTGAAACCGGTTTGATCTACAATAAGGATATCCAACCGGTTTTACCGGATGAGATCGCGGATTTTGACCATTTGGGTCAATATGCCCCGGCCGGTCAAAAAGCCCTTTCCAAAACCGTTATGATTGTACTCAATGGCGGTCTTGGTACCAGCATGGGCCTGACATGCGCCAAATCACTGCTGGAGGTAAAAAACGGAAAATCGTTCCTTGAGATTATCCTGCAGCAGGCCCGGTTCTCCAAAGTCAAGCTTGCCCTTATGGACAGTTTCAGTACCCATGACGATACCCTGGCGGCCCTGGCCGACATCAAACCGGCCCTCGCACCCTTCACATTTGTGCAGCATAAATTTCCCAAAATTCTTAAAGACACATTTGCGCCCGCCTTCTGGCCGGCCAACCCCGAACTGGAATGGAACCCTCCCGGCCATGGCAATATCTATACGGCCCTGTATACCTCTGGAATCCTCCAGCACTTTATAAACCGGGGGATTCGCTATGTGTTTATCTGCAACTCGGACAACCTGGGGGCAGGGATAAATGAAGCACTGCTGGGTTATTTTGTGGAAAACAAAATAGATTTTATGATGGAGGTGGCCCGACGGACCCCTTCCGATGCCAAGGGCGGCCATATTGCCCGTCATGTCAACGGTCGGCTGATTCTGCGGGAGGGGGCCCAGTGCCCTGAAGATGAAAAAACCGCATTTCAGGATATATCGCAATTTTGTTTTTTCAATACCAACAACATCTGGGTCCATCTGGCAGCCGTCAAAAAACTGATCGAACGCCATAAAACTTCTCAACTACCCATGATATGCAACGCCAAAACGCTTGATCCCAGAGATAAAAACAGCCCCGCCGTTTACCAGATCGAAACGGCCATGGGGGCAGCCATCCATTTGATACCCGATGCCGTGGCCGTAAGGGTACCGCGCAGCCGCTTTTCCCCGGTCAAAACCTGCAATGAACTGCTGGCCCTTCGATCGGATTGTTTTGTTTTTTCAAAAGATAACCACCTGATTCAAAATCCTGGGCGAAAACATGATACCATTATTATAAATCTGGATCCCGTATTTTACGGTAAGTTCGATCTGCTGGGTAATCGATTCCCCCAGGGTGCGCCCTCCCTGCTTGATTGTAAAAGCCTTACCATTAAAGGAGATGTTTTTTTTGAAAAAGATATCATTATACGGGGCAGCGTCACCATCCAAAACAGCAGCGCCGGCCAGGCTGTCGTTTCAGCCGGTACTCTAATCGACAGAGACCTTACATTATAATCCGAATCCAAGCATTTTTCCGTCAATACCGCTGGTGTTCAAGCGCTCTCGACAAACGCCACCTTAATTTATGATGATACAAGAGGGCCATTTCATATGAACCATGATAATTTTGTAATCCAGCACCCGAGCCCCGGCAGAAGGCTGCTCATGTTCAGGGGAGATACCCGGTGCTTTACCCTTGTTGTATCAGGTTCTAAATCCGGAAAGGCATGGCTGCGTACCAATATCGGGGCTGCAGCGATTGCAAGAAAAGAGGTGATCGAGCAGGTTCGATACGCTCAACCCGCTTTGGGGCGCGACTGGTTCGATATTCCCATGATTCGGATGGATGACCATTGTTTTCAGATTACGTTGCCGTTGCTTGACGTCGGTCATTTTGAAGCCAAGGCTTTTTTTCTGGAACAAGGCACGGAAAAACCGATATGGCCGACGGGTCCCAATACCGGTATCAACGTCGAACCCGCAGATACCTGCTGCGCCAACATTATCTATAATGCTTTTGTTCGCCAGTTCGGCCCTAATAAAAACGGCTCTTTTGAAACAAAAAACCATCTCTCTCTACTCCAGGAGCTGGATAATGCCGGGTATACGGTTATCCCGCCGTCCGGTACGTTTCGCAGCCTTATCAGGCATCTGGATTTTATCTTTGAAAGACTCGGATGTCGAATCATCCAGTTGATACCGATCCATCCAACCCCAACCACCTATGCCCGCATGGGGCGTTTTGGCAGTCCCTATGCGGCCTTGAACTTTACGGAAGTCGATCCTGCCCTGGCTGAATTCGATCCCCAGGCAACCCCTTTGGAACAATTCATTGAACTGGTCGATGCCGTACATGCCCGCAACGGCAGGATATTGCTGGATGTCGCCATCAACCACACGGGTTGGGCCGCCAGTCTCCACGGTTCCCACCCGCAATGGCTGGTCAGAGATCCAAAGGGCCGTATCGAGGTGCCGGGTGCCTGGGGCGTGAACTGGGAGGACCTGACCCGGCTGGATTATTCTCACCAGGAGCTGTGGCAGTACATGGCAGCCATATTTCTAACGTGGTGCCGCCGCGGCGTCGACGGCTTTCGCTGCGATGCCGGCTATATGATTCCGGTTCCGGCATGGACCTTTATTGTGGCGACGGTCCGGGAACAGTACCCGGATACTGTTTTCATGCTGGAAGGCCTGGGCGGCAAAATTTCAACCAGCCGCCGCATCATGAACAAGGCCGGTTTCAACTGGGCCTATTCAGAGCTGTTTCAAAATTACGATTACAGCCAGATTAAAAATTATCTTCCCGAAGCGCTGGACATCTCCCACAGCGATGGTTTGATGGTTCATTTTGCCGAAACCCATGATAACCTTCGTCTGGCGGCCCGATCTCATACCTGGGCCAGAATGCGCACCGCGCTCTGTGCACTGTTGTCTGTTCAGGGCGGATTTGCTTTTGCCAATGGCGTGGAGTGGTATGCCACGGAAAAAATTAATGTGCATGACGCCCCTTCCCTGAATTGGGATGCCCCGATCAACCAGATTGAGCATATTCGACGATTGAACTGCCTTCTAAAGACCCATCCCGCTTTTCATGACCGCTGTAAAATTACCTTGCTTGAACATGACTCCGGCAACTGCCTGGTGGTGCTGCGCAGTCATCAACCTACCGGTAAAACATTACTGGTCCTGGTCAATCTGGACGACGACCAACCGGTAGATTGCACCTGGACGCACCAGGGGCCGGTCCCGTTTCTCCCCTTGTGGGACCTTCTTTCCGAAAAAACAATGGCCGTTACTGCCGCTGATAACCGGCTCACCTGTTACCTGGCCCCCGGGCAGGTGCTCTGCATGACGTCGGACAAAAACGAGGTGGACCGGCTCCGAAAAGCGATGGCGGCCCCGCCTGAGATTCCATCCCGGATCATTGAACAGCGGCTTAAGGCCAAAGTGTGGTCGGTTTTTTGTTTTTATAACGGCATCCGGGATACCGGAACGTTCAACCCGGAATCGGCGGCCCGCCGTCTGGTGCAAGATCCCCTGGAATTCTGCCGCACCCTGAATCCCTCCGGCGGGCAGCCGGGCGTCGTGGCCTGGCAGCATCCCAGGGATTTACACCGTCAGGTTATGGTGCCACCGGGTCATCTCCTGCTTATTTGCGCTGAAAACAGTTTCCAGGCCCGGATCATGAAGGAGCAGGCGTGCCTGCTGCAGGATGAAAGTCTGGCGTGCAGCGACGGCTCGTGGTTTGTCCTTTTTACGCCCCTTGAAACACCTGAAATGCATCAAGACCTTACCCTGGATATCGCGTTATATGCAAACGGTGCCTGCAGCCATAAACAGGCACCACTGCTGTTTTTGTCTGCAGCACGCCATGCCCGGGTACAACATATTTTCAAGCGGGAGGAACTGCTCTGCGGCCGACAGCTTTTTCTGGGTACCAATGGCCGCGGGGCCATGCTCAGGGCCGCCGCCGCCTGGGCCGGTTTGAACAGCCGGTATGATGCTTTGCTGGCTGCCAACCTCAGCTCCGAGTTTCCCGAAGACCGCTGGGTGATGTTCACCCGCTGCCGGGCCTGGGTCGTTTTTCAGGACTATTCCCAGGAGTTGGGCAACGACTGTATCGACACTTTTTATTGTAAAAATCACACCAGCGGTATCTGGCATTTTACCGTTCCGGCAGGCCAGGGTGAACATGTCGGCATCTGCATTCAGGCGGAGATGATACCCGATAAAAATGCCGTTTGCCTCTGTTTTTACCGAAATTCCGCTGATGGGGAAAATGGATACCTGGCCGATGTCAAACCCGTGCAGTTGATTTTACGCCCGGACATTGAGAATAGAAATTTTCATGCCGCCACTAAGGCATATCTTGGCCCGGAGCAGGCGTGGCCGCCGATGGTTACCCCCATGCCCAAAGGATTTGTTTTTATACCGCAACCCGGCCACGTCCTGTCCCTGACGATCTCACAGGGATCATTCGTACCGGAACCCGAATGGCATTACAGTATCCATCATCCCATGGAAGCCGATCGGGGACTTGACCCTGATTCGGACCTGTTCAGTCCGGGTTATTTCTCATGTACTCTTAAAGGTGGGAAAGCCCTTACCCTGACGGCCCGGATTACCACCGAACCCGGCCAGACATCCGAAGAGCCCCCTGACCCGCCCCATGGCGCCATACCGGTACTACCTGCTGAAAACCGCAATTTTGAAATGATTCACTTTCTTAAAGAGGCCCTGGAGCAGTATGTCGTGAAGCGTCACACCCTGGCAACCGTGATTGCCGGGTATCCGTGGTTTCTGGACTGGGGCCGGGATACCCTGATTGTCCTGCGGGGCATGATCAGTGCCGGCTGGACAGAAAAAGCCTTTATGATCCTCAAACAGTTTGCGGTCTTTGAAGAAAACGGGACACTCCCCAATATGATCCACGGGCAAAATGCCGAGAACCGGGATACGTCGGATGCCCCGCTCTGGTTTTTTACCGATTGCGTCGACCTGGCGGAAAAACAGGGCAGTTTTGATTTTCTGGAGACGGTGTGCGGGGACCGAACGCTGCGTCGGATTCTCATCGGCATGGGACAAAGTCTCATCAAAGGAACCCCCAACGGCATCCATATGGATCCCGAGTCCGGCCTCATCTTCAGCCCGGCCCATTTTACCTGGATGGACACGAACCATCCTGTCGGCACGCCCCGTGAAGGATATCCCATTGAAATCCAGGCCCTCTGGCATGCAGCCCTTAGCTTTCTGGCCCGCATTGACACGGAGCAACACCGGAGCCGATGGCGGGAGGCAGCCGAACTGGTGCGGTTTTCAATCGGACAGCACTTTGTTCTCGATAACGGATACCTGTCGGATTGTTTGCATGCCAAACCCGGCCAGGGTGCAGCGATGGCAAGGGCCGATGATGCCCTGCGGCCCAACCAACTGTTTGCCGTCACGCTGGGCGCAATAAATGACAAAGCCATCGGCCGCAACATTCTAAGTGCCTGTGAAACCCTGCTGATGCCCGGTGCCATACGCAGTCTGGCTGATCAGCCATTAGGCTTCCCCTTGCCGATTATTCATCAAAAACGCCCTGTCAATGATCCGTATTATCCTTATCAGGGGCAATATTCAGGAGATGAAGACACCCGGCGCAAACCCGCCTATCACAACGGCACTGCCTGGACCTGGATTTTTCCCTCTTTTTGCGAGGCATGGGCACGGGTTTATGGGGCCGAAGCTGCACAGACGGCCCTGGCCTGGCTGTCCAGCAGTACGCGGGTGATAAGCCATGGCTGTATCGGACAAGTCCCGGAAATTTTAGATGGCGATTTTCCCCATATCCAGCGCGGCTGTGACGCCCAGGCCTGGGGCGTCAGTGAGTTACTCCGGGTATGGATGAAATTACAATAACCGGTCACGGTTGTCGGTTCACCGTTTACAGCTTTTTCAATAACGGCCATGTCCCTATCGGGCACAACAAAATATGCAACGATTCAAGCATCCCGGATATTCATTTCAATTCTTTGGTTTTTTCAACCGTAAACCGATAACTGTATACCGTGAACAGTTAATAAAAGGAATATTGGTTGATCTTCACCGCCAAAAAGGTGTATTCTGCTCTTAACCTTCAAAGGTTGTGAATTGCAGGTCTCAAATTTTTAATTTCAAGCTTTTAGGCTGCTACTTTTGATGTGCCATGAAGGCTGCCCAAAAGGACATTAATATGAGTCAGATAAAAACGTTTCAAGTGTTTCCCCGGATCCCGGAATCGCTCTCTTTTTTCAGCCAGCTATCCAGAAATCTCTGGTGGAGCTGGCAGCCGGATGCCATTGAACTTTTCCGCCGCATTGATCCGAACCTCTGGGAAGCATCAAACTGCAATCCGCTTGTTTTTGCCACCCGCCTTCCCCAGGACCGACTGGAAAAACTGGCCCTTGATGAGAGTTTTCTGGCCCATCTGGAGCGGGTGCGTGAAAATTTTGAGCAGCAGGTCACAGAGCCGTCAAACCTCTCTGATACGCCTTACCGGGCCCATGAAAAAATCGCTTATTTTTCCATGGAATTCGGTATTCACGAAAGTCTGCCCCTGTTTGCCGGCGGTCTGGGAGTGCTTGCCGGTGATCACCTCAAGGCCGCTTCAGGCAAGGCCCTGCCCCTGACAGGGGTGGGGCTGCTGTACCGGTACGGATATTTTCATCAATTTCTTGACCAGAATGGATGGCAGCAGGAGACGTACCCCAAAACGGACCCTTATTACCTGCCCATTGCCAGGGTCAAAGACCCAAACGGCCGGGAGATTCGCATCACCGTGACCGGACCTCGGGGTGACATTCATGCCATCGTCTGGCGGGTGGACATCGGTCGTGTGCCGCTTTATCTGCTGGACACCAATTTGCCGGAAAATTCCCCGCCGGTGCGGGAGATTACATCGCGGCTCTATATCGCCGATAAAAATATTCGGCTTTCCCAGGAACTTCTACTGGGCATCGGCGGAATGAAAGCACTGGCCGCCATGGGCATTACACCTTCGGCCTGCCACATGAACGAGGGCCATTGCGCTTTCAGTGTTTTAGAACGCCTGGCCCAGATCATGGAAACCTTTCATCTTGACCTGGCCACGGCCCGTGAAATTGTTGCCCGTACTATGATTTTCACCACCCATACGCCGGTAGCCGCGGGTCAGGATGAATTTCCGGCCGAACTGGTAAAGCCCGCATTGCAACCTTTTGAAAAAAGACTCGGCACGAGTGTCAAAGAGATCCTTAGCTGGGGGCAGCCCAGGGGAGCGGGACCGGACGGCCCTCTTTCCATGTTTGTTCTCGGGCTGCACATGGCCCAATACTGCAACGGCGTCAGCAAGCTGCACGGCAAAGTGGCCCGAAACATCTGGGCCCATGTCTGGCCCGGACGACCCGAAGAGGAGGCACCCATATCCCATATCACCAACGGCGTTCACATTCCCTCCTTTATGGGACCTGAAATCGCCCGGTTGTTTGAACGGTACCTGGGCCCCCGATGGTACTTGAACACCCGGCCGGCCGATGATATCAACCGCATTGATGATATCTATGATGAAGAACTGTGGCGTTCCCATGAAATAAGCCGTTCAAGGCTGGTGCGTAATTGCCGTGAATCGATGACCCGCCAGTATTCAAGGCGCAATGCCCCGAAAAACCTGATTCAGCAAGCGGAAACAGTTCTTGACCCCAATATATTGACCATTGTCTTTGCCCGTCGATTTGCAACTTACAAACGCGCCGATCTGCTGCTCCAGGAGCCAGATCGCCTGGAAGCCATTATCAATTCGGACAAATATCCGGTTCAATTTATTTTTGCCGGCAAGGCCCATCCCAAGGATAATGAAGGCAAGGAACTTATCAAACGGGTCGTGGAATTTGCCAAACGCCCGGGGGTTTGCCGCAGAATCGCCTTTTTGGAAAATTACGATATGCATATTGCACGTTATCTGGTGCAGGGGGCTGATGTATGGCTGAACACGCCCCGCCGTCCCTTTGAAGCCTGCGGTACATCCGGAATGAAGGCCGCCATTAACGGCATTTTGAATGTCAGCATCATGGACGGATGGTGGGCCGAAG
>Ga0307990_1004590_pt1 | contig 10140 bp, 8 predicted proteins | sample EllFjometagen129_FD_203168 | JGI IMG/M metagenome (GOLD analysis project Ga0307990, IMG submission 203168) | Marine microbial communities from Ellis Fjord, Antarctic Ocean - #129 | ecosystem: Environmental > Aquatic > Marine > Unclassified | place: Southern Ocean | collected 2014-10-08
ACCCTTCTGAGATTGAATCGAAGCAACATCCCGCGTTGCCCAGGGCAATCGCATCTAATACTTTGGCCTGGTCTGTAAATCACCTATCCTGGAGCTCAAACTTTCGGTCCACGTGACCTTTTTTTGAACCAGGCGGAAGTATTAGATGCGATGGCCCTGCCGCGTTTACTTGAGTGCCTTGTCAGGTTTGGCTTAGTGTGCTATAGTCGCTTTCGTTTCAAGCCAGTTGAAAGAAAGGTCCACTGATACGATGGAGACAAGTATGCAGGCAGGCACAGGAAACAAATCAGGCTTCTCATGGGTGCTGTACACGGTCCTTCTTTTGGCCTTGATGGGTGGGTGCAAACAGGATCAGAATCCGGCGACGCGCACGTATGTGTTGAAGTTTGGGCATCTGGCCAATGAAAATCATATCTGGCATGAGTCCGCATTAAAACTGGCGGAGTTGGTCAAGGCCAGATCCAAGGGACGGCTGGAGATCAAGGTGTATCCCAATGAACAGCTCGGCAAGGAACTGGACATGATCAATGGCATGCGCGGCCAGACCGTGGACATGACCATCACGGGCGAGTCCCTACAGAACTGGACGTCTGTGGCAGGCCTGTGTGCGATACCCTATGCCATCCAAGATTCCAATCATCTGGCGATGGTGGCAGGCGGCGCGATTGGCCAAGCCATTGAACAGCAGATCATCGACACCGTGGGCATCAGACCGATCGCCTGGTTTGAACGCGGGGCACGCAATCTCACTTCGAACCGTCCCATCAAGACGCCAGATGACCTCAAGGGCATCATCCTTCGCGTGCCCAATGTCCCGTTATTTGTCAAAACCTGGGCCAGTCTCGGGGCCAAACCCACACCCATGGCCTTTAGCGAAGTGTTTACCGCCCTGCAGCAGGGTACGATTCAAGCGCAGGAAAACCCCTTGGCCCTGATCTCCAGTGCCGGCTTTTATGAGGTTCAAAAATACTGCAACCTCACCGAGCACGTAATCGGCTGGGTCTATGTCACGGTCGGCGAAAAACAATTTCAGGCCTTGCCGATAGATCTCCAAACCATTCTCCTGGATGCGGCCAGGGACATGCATATCTTTCATCAGACACGATTCAAGCAGACTCAAGAAGCGTTGGCCAAAACACTCCAAGAAAAGGGCATGATCTTCGTGGAGAGCGACAAAGATGCGTTTAAAGAACGAGCCGGGGATGCTGTGCTGTCTGCCCTGACAGAGGAACAAAAGACGCTGTATCTACGCATGGTCCAAATTCATTGACATGGCCTGCCTCGATCGGAAATACGACCATGACATTCAAACACGTTCACGTCTATCTGGAAAACCTGCTGAAGATCGGCACCCTGCTCAGCACCATTGGAATTCTAGGTGTGGTCTCGATCCAGGCCTTTGCACGACTAGCCCTACCCATCGCACCGGCCTGGACTGAGGAAGCGGCCCGTTACTGTTTTCTTTTTTCTGTGGCGTTTGCTGCGCCGCTGGCGTTGCGTGACCAGGCGTTTGTGCGCGTGGATACACTGGCCCTGTGCCTGCCCATATGGCTCACACGCTGGCTGCACGTGGCCATTGACCTGGCCATTATGGGTTTGATGCTGACTGTCACAGTGGCATCGACCAGTTTTATAAAACTCGGCATGGGCCAACTCTCCCCCTGCCTACGACTGCCCATGGCCGGGATTCATGGCGTGATGTGCCTGCTGTCTTCCATGACCACTCTATTTGCAGGCATTGAGATCGTCAGAGGCATCAGCCGCTGTGACTCTACGGAGCCCCAGTCATGATCGCCCTGTTATTTATCGTCTTCTTTGTCACCCTGTGTTTGGGCGTCCCCGTGGCCTTTGCCCTGGGGCTGGCATCCCTGGCCTATGTGCTTGCCGCGGGTATCCCTCTAGTGGCAATTCCGCAGAAGATGTACGCCGGCATTGACGTGTTTGTATTACTCTGCATCCCCGGCTTTATCCTGGCAGGCAATCTCATGAACGCCAGCGGCATCACGACTCGCATCATTGCCCTGTGCAATGCATTGGTGGGGCACCTGCGCGGCGGGCTGGGCCTGGCCAATGTGGGAGCGTCCATGCTCTTTGCCGGGATCAGCGGCACGGCCGTGTCAGACACGGCCTCGATTGGCTCTGTCATGATTCCCGCGATGAAAGACGAGGGGTACGAAACTGATTTCGCCTGCGCAGTCACGGCCAGCTCCTCGACTGTGGGACCCATCATTCCACCGAGTCTGCCCATGATCATTGCCGGCACACTCACCGGGTTATCCGTGGGCAAGCTCTTCCTGGCCAGCGCTTTGCCCGGCATCCTGCTGGGTCTGGGATTTATGGTAACCTCCTGGATCATCTCGCAGAGGAAGGGGCATCCCAAACATGCCAGACAATCTGTACCACAGGTTTTCAAAGCCATTCAAAAAGCAGCCTGGGCACTGGGGATGCCGGTCATTATTCTGGTGGGTATCCTCGGAGGTTTTGTAACCCCCACAGAAGCGTCGATTGGCGCAGTCCTCTATGCCCTGGGGGTCGGCACTGTTATCTACCGGAGTCTCACAGTCAAAACACTCTATGAGGTCATGCTCCAGTCCGCCATCACCACCGCGTCCTTGATGGTCCTGGTGGGCTTTGCCAATTGCTTCTCTTGGATACTGGCCAGTGAACAAATCCCGCAAAAGATGGCCGAGACCCTGCTCGCCCTCACCCACAACAAGATCCTCATGCTCCTGCTCATCAATCTACTGCTGTTGTTTGTGGGGACCTTCATGGAAACCATTGCAGCCCTGATCATCCTCTTCCCTGTACTTCTCAAGGTCGCAGTCACGGTGGGTGTAGCTCCCCTTCAATTCGCCGTGATTGCCGTCTTGAACCTAGTCATCGGCCTGACCACACCACCGGTCGGCGTGTGTCTCTTCGTGGCAGCAGGCATCGGCAAGATATCACTGGGTCAACTCAGCCGAGCGGTCCTGCCCTTCCTGGCAGTCAGCCTGCTGGTCCTGTTGCTGGTCACGTACGTTCCCGCCATCTCCCTGACACTACCTCAATTACTGAACCGGCCATAATTACAGATCACAGTTGAATTGTCCGTAACCAGACATCTGTCGATTCTCTTAGCGATATTCGTCTTGCGTTTTCTGATACTCTTTTGGTAATTCTCCTTTTTACTCGAAATGTCTTTCTTCATGCAGTTACATCGTTTCTGCAAACACACGATATTGCATTGAAAGGAGCATTTCGAGCCTTCCTTGTATTTCGAACGGGACGAACTCGTTTTGAATCTGTTTATTGCGGAACTAGTGGCGTAATAAACACCCCTGGTAGATACTGAGAAGAAAGCCACTGATTAAGCTCACAACGAAAAATTCCCCTTCGCCAAAGCCAAAAGAAATTGCGTCCCCACATGGCGTTTGCCTGCGTCATTTAGATGGCCACCATCATAGGTGTACTCCCCGAGAAGAAAGGGACTTTCATCCTGTGGTGTCTTGGCAATATACTGCACATTATCAGGCGAAATTGATTCAACAAAAGCCAAATCAAAAAGATTTGTCTGACCAAACTCTTGCCTGACCATTTCATTATACCGAAGTCTCTGCACATTATCATCCAAAACTGTGGGACGTTTTAATACTTGATTGACAAAGAACTTGGTTTTGGACTTTGCGGTAGCGGGCATGGAACATAATGGTACTGTCATGTGCATAATCTGCAATTCAGGAAACGCATCCTGGAGTTCAGCCACAGCCAGGCGATAGGCATTAAAAAGGGCCGAAAGATCAGTGCCATATCTTACATCAACATAGCAAAACTTGAGCATTGCCATGTCCAAGCGATCCCCGATCTCTCGCACAATGGCCTTGAAATCACTAATTTTTGCAAGGGGCTCGGTATTGCGTCCAACTTCACTGTGGAGGATGGCAGGGCGAGTCGGGCTTCCCCTGTCTTTACCTTCCACAATATCAAGGGCGATCTGTGCAGACTCATTGACAAGATTCTGAACTCCCTCAAGGATGTCATGCCCCACAGACATATGGGCAAAATAGATTCTTTTTTGGCTTAACTCCGTCCACGTTTTCGCCGGTATGTCGGAAATGGATGCCAGTGGAGTTTTGACTGATACAGTGGTAATTTTGATTTGAAACAGCCAATAGAGTAAGACAACGACTAATCCTCCGATAAAGACTGCACCGATAGCCATTTGAGTTATCGTCATTTTAGAACATCTCCAATTCATTTTTGCGTCTCCACGGTCTCAAACAGGTTTATCTTCTATTTTCCCAATCGGCATTTTGGGCGTTTAGATTTAAAACTTGACGCGTTTAGGTCATATTTATCGTCAGAAAGCGGCCCTCCTTCTCGTTCGTCTATGTATAGTCTAATCATTTCATCTGTAATGTTGCTAGAGTTGACTGTCCAATAAGCGCGTGCCTAAAGGTATCCTTCCAAAAAGCTTTGCGATGATGATGAGGCTTTGAAGGCAGAATTCACGAGCTTATCCCCTTGAGCCAGTGCACGATCTTGCTCAAATTCAAGGTTGAACCATAAAAGACAAACATATGAACGTGCTCTTTCGAGATCTTGCCGTTTTTTATGCCAAGTTTATTCTTCACAGCTATTGGCCGCAATACATCACGGCTTCGGACTGCCATCTAACCTGTCAATACACCTTTGGCCTTCTGAAGCACTTCATCCGCAAGGCAGTGCTACAGCTTGAGATCCTTAGAGAATGTAAGACAAGATCTTAATGGACTCGTCAGGCTACACCCCAGTGAATCCTTGGCCCATGAAACCTACTGTTTTGCCTCCTGAAAACGCCAGGCAATAAATCGACTCATCTTCTGTCCTTGATTCATTTTTATGACGTCAATCTGTTCGGCGCCCAGCCGGGTCAACAGTTTTTTTAAGGGGCGAACATGATCTCCCTTGGAAACAAGACTGGTAAACCAACACACCTGTTCACCAAAATTGACACTCTCTTTGGCCATCTGTTTTAAGAATCCAACTTCTCCACCCTGGCAGCAAAGCTCGGCCTTTTGACCGCCAAAATTCAATTTGGCCGGAGCCCTAACGGATTTCTCACGACTCAGATTATTCCACTTACGTTGGTTGCTCGCCTTTGCCTTTGCCATTGAGGCATGGAAAGGGGGATTACATAGCGTCAAATCAAATCGGTCTTTCTCCTTGATAATGCCCTCAAAAATTGCCTGCTTGTCTGTCTGCAGGACCAGCTTGATCCGTTTGCTTAAACAGGCATTGGATTGGACAATCAAACGAGCCGCTTTAACTGACACAGGATCACACTCTGTGGCCACAAACTGCCAGCCATAACTTTGGCTGCCAATAATGGGATAAATGCAGTTAGCACCTGTGCCGATGTCCAACACCTTGACGGCCTTGCCTGTGGGGCATTTTTTTTGGCCACGGCCGGCTGCCAGAAGATCTGCCAAATAATGAATATAGTCCGCTCGTCCCGGAATGGGCGGACACAGATAGCCAGCGGGAATCTGCCAGTTTGTCACATGGTAATAAAAAGCCAGCAGGGCCTTGTTTAGACAAAGCACGGCCTTGTCATCACTAAAGTCTATGGTGTTGTCCCCTTTGGGATTGGGTCGGATATACCGTTTTAGTTCAGGGCAACTTTTTGCGAGAGCACTCAACCGATATCGTCCATTGTGAGGATTTCTGGGATGAAGCACTCCGCTTTGGGCGGCTGGCTGTTTTTGACCCATCAATATCCTCTGGAAAACGTAACACTTTAGCTATATGAAGCAAAAGTGTGGTTCACGGTTAAAAAGGTTCACGGTTTCTGGTTGATAAAACTGGGCTATTCCATCAACTGTGAACTTGGAACCGTGAATCCTGAACCACTTTGGCTAAATGCTTCAATTGGCTAAAGTATTACTGAAAAACGATTACGTATGTCAGTTGAAGATAAGGCATTAGTATAACACCCCACCGGCGAATTGTCATCGCAATACCATTGGCACTCAGGGCAATCGCATCTATAACGTGACGCCATTTATCCGCAGATCAGACAACCTTGCCTGTTGTTGAGAGGGCGTCGCATCTTTCTAAACACCCAATATCCAACACGGAACATCCAATGTCCAAGGAAGGAAGTCGCTTCGCTCCGCTTTTTCATTCATCTGATGGATATTCCTTGTTGAGTGTTGGATATTCACTCTTTTGGCCTTGTCTGTAAAACACCTATCTTAAAACTCAAGCCGCAGGCCCAAGTTACCTTTTTTGAACCACGTATGCGATTGCTCTGCATTGGCGAACCCAATTTGCCCTATCGATCTGTGACGCAGCCTTCGGAGGCGGATCTGACTTGGCGAATGAACTTGTACAGCGTACCCGAGTTGGCCTTGTACGGCGGTGCAGTCCAGGCGGTTTTCCTCTGGACAAGGTCTTCATCGCTGAGGGCAACCTGGATAAGGTTTTTCTCGGCATCGAGTGTGATGGTGTCGCCGTTTTGAATGAGGGCGACTGGACCGCCTTCCTGGGCCTCGGGCGTGATGTGGCCAACGATGAAACCGTGGCTCCCCCCTGAGAAGCGGCCGTCTGTGAGCAGGGCCACGTCCTTGCCCAAGCCTGCGCCTACAATGGCCGAGGTAGGTGTAAGCATCTCCGGCATGCCGGGTCCGCCTTTGGGACCTTCATAGCGAATGACAATCACATCACCCTTCTGGATTTTGTTTTGCTCCAGGGCTTCGAGCATAGCTTCTTCACTGTCAAACACGTGAGCCGGGCCGGAAAAAGTGAGACCTTCCTTGCCTGTGATCTTGGCCACGGCACCTTCGGGTGCTAAGTTACCCTTTAAGATTCTGATGTGGCCTGTGGCCTTGATGGGTTTGTCAAAGGGCAGAATCACGGTCTGGCCCAACTGAAGATCAGGCAGGTCCTTGAGGTTTTCTTCGAGCGTCTTGCCTGTGACAGTGAGACAGTCACCCTGGATCATACCCCTGTCCAACAATCGCTTCATCACGCCGGGTACGCCGCCAACCTTGTACAGGTCTTCCTGCACATAACGTCCGCTGGGTTTGAGATCTGCAATCACGGGCACCTTGTCACTGACGGCCTGAATGTCTTCCAAGGTTAAGGGTACATCCACAGTCCGTGCCATGGCGAGCATATGCAGGACCGCATTGGTGGACCCACCCAGAGCCATGATCACGACCAACCCATTTTCAAAGGCCTGACGCGTCATGATGTCACGCGGCTTGATGTCTTTCTCCAGGAGCAGCCGAATGGCCTGACCTGCTTGTCGGCATTCATCCAGCTTGGCAGCTTCAGCCGCTGGAATAGAAGAACTGTTCGGCAGGCTCATGCCCATGGCTTCAATGGCAGATGCCATGGTGTTGGCCGTGTACATGCCGCCACAGGCGCCTGGGCCCGGGCAACTGCATTGGACGATCTTTTTGCGTGTGGCTTCGTCAATTTCACCTGAAAGGAATTGCCCGTACGATTGAAATGCGGACACAATATCCAGGGGTTTGCCATCCAGGTCCCCGGGCTTGATAGTCCCCCCATAGACCATGATCCCCGGCCTGTTCAAACGACCCATGGCCATGATACAGCCGGGCATGTTCTTGTCGCAACCGGGCAAAGCCACAATGGCATCGTACCAGTGGGCAGCCATGACCGTTTCAATGGAATCCGCAATGATCTCGCGGGACTGAAGCGAGTAACTCATGCCGTCCGTGCCCATACTGATGCCATCGCTGACGCCTATGGTGTTAAATCGAAATCCGTGTAAGTCTGCTGCCTGCACACCCTGTTTCACCTGAGCGGCCAAATCGTTGAGGTGCATATTACAGGGGTTGCCTTCAAACCAGACCGAAGCAATCCCCACCTGGGGACGATTCATGTCGTCTTCAGTCATACCGGTGGCATAGAGCATGGCCTGTGAGGCGCCCTGAGATTTGACCTGTGTGATGCGACGACTATAGGCGTTCAATGTTTTTTTCATTGTTTATGGCTCCAATGATCTGGGTTCTTCGACTGAAGGTTGAAGACTGAAGGCAAAGCAAAACCCGCACAATCTACACCCACTGCCTATCTACCAGCCAATAACGCCAAAATGTTCAATATCATGCCCATTCATCCTGTTTTTGTTGGATAAAATCGATGACCTGCTGATGCTCGTCTGAACCCCTGCCCTGGACCGAAATGGGCTCTCCAAAGGCAAAACGTATGATTCTACTAGTATCAATACACCCAAAATCCTTGAGATGCTTGCCATTGCCCCAGGCATCTGTCTTCAAGGCAAGAGGTATAATTGGCACCTTGGCTTTTTGTGCGAGCTTAACGCCAATGGTGTTGAATTGCTCAGGCTGAAAAGTCACAGTGCGTGTGGTTTGAGGAAATACAATAATGGAGATCCCTTTTCCAAGACGTTCTTTGCCACCGGTCATCACGGCCTTAAAATCCTCCCTGGGATTGGTGCGTGAGACTGCCACAGGATCGCAAAATCGCATGACATGCTTGAATATCGGGTAGTCCAGCAGGCTTTGCTTGACCACAAACGTGACGTCGCGAACAGACTGAACAATGCAGGGCAAGATCACGGTTTCGAGAAGACTCATGTGATTGCCGATGATCACACACGAATCACCCACCTGCTCAAGATGCTCAATACCGGTGATTTCGATCTGAGCGCCTATCCGTTCCAAATGTTCAAAAATGCGAAAACTGCTATGACACCACTTGCTGCGGCTATACATACCCCTCTTGCACACACCACTGGCCTGGATAATAACCCGCATAAAGGGAAGATAAAATGAGATGGACGGAAAGGTTTTGGAGAACCAGGCCGGCCGCACTGGCTTGGTGTGGTAAATATGATTCTGGTATTGTATGTCTTTCATGTGAGTCTCAACCTTAATGGAACTAGGAAACAAAGGGGTATTATGGCGTGAGATGCCCACAAACTCAAGAAAAGCCCAGTCATTTTTGATTTTTGATCTCGGATTTTTGATTTGATAGCCAGCTCACGTACAATCCCTTCCTTTGTGCACTTTATATAAACGGCTAGGTTTAGCGAACGGATGGTCCTTTTTCAATTGGGCGTTAGTTGAATGGAAGATTCTGACATATGAAAACCTTAACGCTTAAGTCAAGGGCTGGCCCTGAGTAGTTTTCAAAGGCACTAAGAACTAAAAACTATTTCCTCGCACGGAGGCACGGAGACCACAGAGGGCTGTCGCCTTTTGCTTAAGTTTCTGTCTGTGCGAAGGTTCGCCGTCATGCACGCTGTGCGTGCTACCTGTCAGGGACAGGTCGTCCTGCATTGGTCTCTGCTTATCAAGCGAGCTTGGTTGCAGAATCCACCGCAGGACTTTAATGACGACTTGGACTGTTATTGAACCGGGCCTTTTCATTTGGACGGGAATCGGATGGAAGATGCTGAGAGAGCCAACGGCTGTTGTTTCACACCTCAACCTTCACACCTCACACCTCAGCGTAGCGACCCGGCTTTGCCTGTTAAGCTGCCCGCGCAGCGTTCAACCAACTAAAAACGAAGAACTAAAAACTAAAAACTGTTTTAACCACAGAGGCCACAGAGAAGGATTCTGGCTGTCACCCGAATGAGATTTCTTTTTGACACGGATTTCACGGGTTACACGGATTAAAGAAACGAACTAGAAAAACAAAAAGCCTCACACAGAAACACAGAGGGCCACAGAGATTGAGACAAAGAACTGACCGTGAAGTAAGCTGAAAACTGATGGCCGAGGGCTCTTTTTAGATCCAGCAGACTGCCGAATCCCATTGAAATGTGCCGGCGCCGGCACATTCTTTTGTACGAGATACTACTGTCATGCTTTGGACCTCCGACAAAGCCCACGACCTCGGCCCCATTCGTGAAAAACTATTTGTAAACCGCGAATTTCGCCAATTATCGGAAATTGTAATGACCACTCAAAAACCGACTAACCGCCCAAAGCGACACTGTCATCCCGAGGCATCGAGGGATCTATTAGAACCAGTTCCGCAAAGCGGCCCAAAACTTCACCCTTCACACTTTCTGAGCAAAGCAAAGATTACAACCAACAACCATTTTTAGCCGCAGATAATAGCCCAGATGGCCGCAGATAAAGAGACTCGGAATACTGAACCTAAAATGACAAAAACTGG
>Ga0307990_1004591_pt1 | contig 10138 bp, 9 predicted proteins | sample EllFjometagen129_FD_203168 | JGI IMG/M metagenome (GOLD analysis project Ga0307990, IMG submission 203168) | Marine microbial communities from Ellis Fjord, Antarctic Ocean - #129 | ecosystem: Environmental > Aquatic > Marine > Unclassified | place: Southern Ocean | collected 2014-10-08
ATTACATTTGAAGTTCCTTTTAAAATAACTTTCTCTTTACTGTCAAAACGAACCGAATCAAAATAAATCTCAGGTGATGTAAGTCTATATACTTCATATAAAAGATTAAGCGTTATTCCTTTGATTTGATTTCTCTCTTTTGCTAAATCTATAACTTGAATCATACTGCTTAATTTTTTGACTTCAGGATTAACCTCATATAATTTTTGATTTAATTGAATTAAACACCTTTCTTTATTATATATTTTACCAAGAAAAATAACCGAAATTATAGTTATGATAGCTACAAGAAAAATGCCCGTAAGGTATAAATCCCTGCTTCTTTCCTTGAAGCTTCTCTCCATTAATATCTCTTGTGGTATAAAATTAAATTTTGTCATACCAAATCCAAATGCCAGCCCAATAAGCCCGGCAAAAGATAATCCCTCATTAGCTATATCTTCGTAAGTTTCTAAAATTTTCGCCGCTAACGGGGTATTCTCAAACTGATCGACAATTTCTACCGGCAGCCCAATTTCCTTCTCCAAAAGTTCTCTATCCAACATGCCCATTCTTTTTTTTATAACAGAAATTATAACTTTTTCATTGTCGATATTTATTCCTTCAACATGACAAGAACAAATATGCCGATTTACATCTTCAATAAATTTTCTATGCCATTCTTCCCGATTATCTAAGAGTTGAGTATATCCTATCGGTATATTTTTACTAAATAATAACTTGCTATTGAAAATCATTAGAAAATCGCAAGTATCGTAATCTATATCAATTACTATATTGCATTTATCGGGAAGAAATTTATTCTCACAATTTAAATTTAACCAATTTACCAAACCTTCCGAACTAATAGTAACCTTCTCCGTTACAATAGCTGCATTCTGTAACAATTTTAAATATTTCTCTATGATACTATGCTGAACCACTATTAAAGATACCCTGCTATACCCATCTGCTCTACTTTCTACAATCTGATAATCTTTAACCATTTCTTCAGCAGTAAAAAGAATCTGTTTTTCAACCTGGATTGCAACCATTTCGCTTATCTCATGGGGATTAGTAGAAGGTAGATCTAAGGTTTTAGTAGCCACCAGATACCGTGGAATAGCAAGGATAAAATAACGTGGGTCTATTTTTAATTTTCGAGATAATTCTTTAATTACGTCTTGAATCTCTGCATCAGAAAAGGAATCAATTTTTTTTGTTACAATTTTAAGAACTTTTTTACTTTCCTGCGCATAGTCAACTTGGATTACTTTCAACCATTTTGTGTCTAATTGAAGAACCGTTATTATTTTTCTTTTTTTTGATAAAAATTTCATATTCTCCATAGAAATATAATCTTATCAAAGAACTTGCTGTAAATAAACATTTAAATTCTTCAATAGGTCAAAGGGGTTATTCTACATGCCAATATAGAATTTTAGGCTCTGTTTTATATTCTAACACACAAATAATTCTTCTGGAATAAACGTTATTACCATTCTTCAATTCTCCGATAGCTTTTATCCTAAAAGTATCAGATTTTACTGTAAATATTTTCTTAGAAATCAAACTATTTATCTGGGTAGATTCTTCAGTAAATAACGGACCTATCTTCATTAAGTCCTGAATACTTTGAAAAATGCCGTCATCCTCTGTACCAATTTTTCCATCTTTACCCTGACGGAATTCAATTATACGCTTAGATACACTTTCATTAAATCCCAAAGCATAAAAGGTATTAAAACCAGCTGTATTTATATTAACCTTGCCAGTTCCATAAATTGTAATAACATTTTTAATTTTGGCAAAAATTTCCAAAGACATTTTCTTAACCAACAAAAGTTCTTCTATTGCTTCAAATCTTCTATTTTTACACTCATAGGGCGGCTTTAACTTTTGATAATATTCGTTTTCAGCACCACCGGCAGAAGTAATTACATCCACATCCCTCCAATCTACAATTGAAGCAGCAATAATCTCTGCTTCTTCCTCATCTATTTCTGCAATACGTTCCAACATAGTCGCTAAAATATTTGCTGAGACAGTATTAATATTGATTTTGCTGCATTCATCTTCAATCCCATATAATATTTCCTTTTCATCTTCATTCCTTCCATTGCTGACTGAATATTCAAGAGTTACAAAACCATCTCCTAACTGCATGTTTTTAAATAAATCTTCGTTATTAGCCCAGGATTCATTTAAAGCATTATAAGAATTAGAATTTTTGGGGACATTTGATAATTCGATTACAGCCCTTTCTATTCCCCCGTATGCAAAATAATAAGTCTGATATCTATTTTGAAAATGGCGAACATAATTTAATTGTGTTCGAGTAAGATAGCTGCTATTAATTGCATAGGCCGACAAAAAACAAAGCGCCCACATCGTAAGAATTAATATACTTCCCTTCTTGAACCTATGGTTCATATATTTCCTCTAATGTTTATTTTCCAATAACAATCTTTTGTTCACCAGTCCCGATAGGGATAAATACAGTCTTAACAAATTCTTTTTCTTCGCCTGAAATTTCCTTGATAACCACTTTTACTCTTACTGCTTGAGGAATACTTTCCTGTTCTTCCTTAAGCCAATCTTCTTTCCATTTGTATTCACCAATAGTATTATCTAAATAACAGTAACTAAAAGTAATTTTAGAAACATCCCAAAGCAGCTCTTTGCTTTCACTTCCCTCCTCTTCCTCTTTCTCCCGAAAAATTTCCCAATAAGCCTGCTGCTGCTTACAAAAAACATTCTCTTCGTTAAGAAAATACTTCACCCTTCCTGGTTCTGGACGCAGAATATCATCAGCTAAGTTAACCTCTACGATATTTGGAAAGGACAAAGTATCTCCAGTTCCTTCAAACGCAATATTGGAGATTTCGAAAGTATTTCTTAATTCCTTAGTTAAATCCTCAAAAATCAGCATTAATTTGTATTCATGATTTCTGTTTAAATTAATTCTTTTCATAATTTTAAGTCCGTTATTAAAAGCAGCATAAATTATCACTCCAACTAAAAAGCTTAATGCCGCGCTTAGAATTACTTCAATTAACGTAAGCCCTTTTTTAGAACCTGTTTTTTCATTATATTCCATAATCTTGATATTAGAACTCGGGCATTTCATCCTGAGGTGGAATTCGCAAATAAGTGACAATGGGAAAAGACCCTTTCCTTTCCCCTTCTTTCCAAGACATAGCAGCATAAAGCTTATTCAACTCTTGATATTCTTTATCTAAAGTTAGCTGCAATTTCCATTTAAACTTTATAGAACCAATCTCTAAATCTTCTGATAGGTCTTCCAGCAATATATAATCTTTCTGTTTCAAATTAATCTGGAATTCAGCCATCTTTTCTTCCGCTAACAATGCGGCTTTTAAATTGTTTTGGGAAATACAAAACACATTCAAAATATAAATAAAAGCCTGCAGGATTAAAACTAATCCGAAAGCTAAAATAGCCACACTTATCATTACTTCTATCAAGGTAAACCCCCCTGGTTTACCTTTAAAACAGAATGGCCGATGAATTAAATTGTTATATGATTTAATTCTGATACCCTGTGAAATTGGCTTTTAGAAATCGCATAGCGATTCCAAGGACTTAGTCCCCCTAGGAATTGCTCCATAATTCCAATCCTAAAGAACGCCCTGTAAGCAGTCCTAAAGGATGCTTCGTAACCCGCATTGGAATTATTTTCTATATCGTATGAAATAAACGGGTTAAAAATATTCGACGTAACAGTTTTCTTAACAGACTTAAAATTTATTTTTTTAATCAATATTTCTTTAAACCTGCACTAACATAATCGCTTTTTCTTCTAATTATTATTCTTCCCAATTACAAATATCATCCTCACTTTCAACACCATCGGCACCTAAAGAATATAAATCATAATCTATTTTTTCATGAGTAGCTGGATAATTGTATTTATATAGATTTCCCCAAGGGTCTATAGGTTCTTTTTTAAGGTATGGCCCATTCCAATTACTAGGCTCAGGAAAAACAGCAGATTTTTCCCGTAAAGCTGCTAACCCTTGTCCTGTACTGGGGAATCTATTATTATCCAATTCATAAAGATCTAAACCAACAGAAATATTGCTATAAATATCTGTTTTAGCAATAGAAATTTTTGCTTGCTTTGAACGTCCGGTTAATCGAGGTACTACCATCGCTGCTAAAGCTGCGATAATCATAACTACTACCATAAGCTCAACCAGCGTAAAACCTCTTTTCATCTTCCACCTCCTCAAAAGTCAAGTCTCAACATTTAACATTCAATCATTTTATTAATTAGATACTAAATACCAAAAATCAAATCTTCTACATACCTAAATTCATCTGGAAAACAGGCAATAACATTGCCATTACAATAAATCCAACCATTAAACCGACTGTTAGAATAATAATCGGCTCAAGTAAAGAAGTCAATACTTTTGTCGTTTTGTCTATCTCTCTTTGATAAAAATTGGATAATTCTATCAGCGAATCTTGAAATCCACCTCCTTTTTCTGACACAGCAATCATATTAGTCATTAAGATAGGGAACCAGTTGGATCTCTCCATACTTTGGGCAAAAGAATCTCCGGCAACAATATTCTTATGTATTTCTTCCAACTCTTTTTTAAATATTCCATTATTCACTGTAGGTATAGTCAACCAAAGTGCCTGAAAAGCGGGTATACCATTAGCAAGTAAAGTAGCAAAAGTTCTGGAAAATTCAGCTAACAATACCTTTTTTAAAAAATCACCTAAAATAGGAACCTTTAACTTAAAACCATCCCAAATCATTCTTCCTTCCCGGGTTGCCAACTTGCGCCGGAAAAACAAAATTGAAACTCCAATTAATAATACAATTCCGTACCAGTATTTTCTAATAACATCACTAACTAAAATCAATATTCTCGTTGGTAAAGGAAGCACTTGACCTGTTTCGACAAAAATATTTACTAATTTCGGGACACCAAAAATTAAAAGGAGAGCTATTGTTATAATACCAATTATCATTACAAAGACAGGGTAGGCTAAAGCTGAACTAATCTTAGTTTTTATCTCTTCTTGCTTTTCTAAAAACTTAGCAAGCCTAAAAAGCGTCTTTTCTAATACTCCTCCAGCCTCTCCGGAAGCAATTAAATTTACATACAACGCAGGAAAAATTTGGGGATATTTTCTTAATGCTTGAGATAAACTCTCACCCTCTTTTAATTCTCGAGCAATAGAAGAAATTACTTCCTTGAACTGATTATTCTCTGTTTGTACAGAAAGAATATTCATTGCTTCGTAAAGCGGTACTTTAGATTTAATTAAAACAGTAAGCTGTTCTGTAAAAACAAGACGGTCTTTAGGCTGAACTCGTTTAAATAATTCTAATCGTCTCCAGGCAAACTTTAAGTCAGGAGTACTAACCGTTTGACTTTCTATTATCCTGATAGGAGTATAACCCATTTTTTCTATCTTAAAGATAGCTGATTCTTTATCTTCCGCCTCTATTCTCCCTTCAACAATCTCCTCAAGCCCCTTTTTAGCTTTATAATTAAAGAAGCTCATATTCTTATTAAAATTCTTTTCATTATAGGACTTGTCTAATACTTAAATTGCATAACGAGTTACTCTATCTTTAATATCATTCTTCTATAAGCACAGATAGTTCATTATCTTCCATTTTAGCTATCCCGCCCTTTATAGGTATTTGCATATTCCTATTGCTTATCTTAATAATTCCATTTTTTAAACAACAAACGATTGGCTGATGAAAATCCAAAATAGCAAGTTCACCTTCTTCTCCCGGTAAAACTACAGCAGAAACTAATTCCTGATGAACAATAGTTGCACTTTCTATATTTAAAATAGACAACTTAAACATACACAAAAGTAAATTAAAATAGTTAAATGCTGAAACATGTCATTTCTAATCTATAATCTGGGCAACTCTAAGTATTTCTTCCGGAGTAGTTTGCCCTTGAATCACTTTCTTCCAACCGGATAGATTTAACGTTCCCATTCCTCGTTTAATAGCAGCATTCCTAATTTCATCTGTTGAAGCTTTTTTCGAAATCAATTCTTGAATAAACTTATCTACAACTAAAATCTCATAAATAGCAACTCTACCTTTAAACCCTGTGAAATTACAAGTCTTACAACCTTTCCCTCTATAAAATTTAATCTTTTCAATACTTAACTCTTTTAATCTTAAATTTCTCCTGCTTTTTTCTACATCCTGCATTATCATAGACCTAATCTCTTCAGACACCGTAGAATCTTCGCTTTTACAGTCTGGACAAATTACCCGGACTAACCGCTGAGCAACAAAGGCTATCACGGAAGAAGAAATTAAATAAGACTCAATGCCTAAATTAAATAATCTGACCACTCCGTCGGCTGCACTATTGGTATGTAACGTAGAAAACATTAAATGCCCTGTTAGAGCACTGCGAATCGCCAATTCTGCTGTTTCAAAATCTCTAATTTCTCCTACCATCATTATATCCGGATCATGCCTTAAAATACTCCTCAATCCTTGAGCAAAAGAAAAGCCTATTTCAGGAATTATTTGAATCTGATTTACCCCTTCTATGCCATATTCTATAGGATCCTCTAAAGTAATTATTTTACTCTGGCTGCTTTTTATTTCACTTAAACAAGAATACAACGTGGTACTCTTTCCACTCCCGGTAGGGCCAGTAACTATAATAATGCCATACGGCCTTTTTATCAATTCTCTTAAAACTTCTAACTCTTCAGAATTTAAACCTAATTTTTCTAAACCAAAAAGCATCTTAGTAGGTAAAATTCTTATAACTACTCCTTCTCCATATCTGGTAGGAATAATCGATATTCTAAGATCCAGTTCTTCTTTTCCTATTTTTACTACTGCCCGCCCATCCTGAGGCAAACGACGTTCTACAATATTCAATCTAGACATTATTTTAATTCGAGATATAATAGCAGAATATAAATTTTCAATATTTGTTGGAACATTAGAATTATAAAGTATCCCGTCAATTCTATATCTAATCTTCATTTTCTCCCGAAAAGGCTCAATATGAATATCTGTAGCTCTCTTTTGATAAGCTTCCAATATTATTTGATTAACTAACCTAATTACTGAAGCATCTCCAGCCAATTTTTCTATATTTTCAATCTCGTTTTCACTCTTTTCCAGTTTTACTTCTTTCGTTTCCGGAGAAGCTTTAGAAATAATGCCTTCAACAGTATCAGCTCCAACACCATAATTCTCTTTAATCGCTTCTAATATTTCATTTTCTATAGCAAGTACAGGTTTTATCTCATATCCTAAAAATAATCTTAATTCATCTATTATTCTCAATGGATCCACTGTAGCAATCATAAGTTTATTGTCGACAAATTTGATAGGCATAATTTTATAATGCTGAGCAAATTTAACCGAAACTTTTTTTACAACCGAGGGGTCGATTTGAACTTCATTCAACTTAATACACGGAATATTGAGTTGTTCTGAAAGTGTTTTTAAAAAATCCTCTTCTTTTATAAATCCTTTCTTAATTAGAATCTTACCTAATAGTTCTCCAGTCTTTTTTTGCTCCTCCAGCCCAATGCTTAACTGTTCTCTGCTAATTAACTCTTTGTTTATTAATCTCTCACCTATTTTATGTTTCATAGTCTAACCTCTGTGATTCTAATGTTTTAGATAAAGCCCCTATCATATAAAACTCCTCCTTTGGAATTTTATCCAACTGACCAGAAATTATTCTTTCGCACCCATCTAAAGTTTCTTCCAAGTGAACATATTCCCCCTTTTTCCCAGTATAAGCCTCAGCAGTAAAAAATGGCTGGGTAAGAAAATTCTGAAGTTTTTGCGCCCTTTCAAATATAATACGGTCTTCCAATGAGAGTTCCTCTTTCCCCATAATTGCAACTATTTTTCTAAGCTCCTCATACCTGTTAAAAATCTTTAAAACTTTCTGAGCAACTGTAAGATGCCTTTCCCCTATTATCATAGGGTCTAGAAAAGGACAAGAAGATGTTAACATGTCTATAGCAGGATATAATCCTAATTGAACCTTTTGACGAGATAGAATTATCATAGAATCCAAATAACTGAATATACATACTACTGCAGGATCGGTCAAGTCATCAGAAGGCACATATACTGCCTCCAAAGCTGTAATTGAGGCTTGCGCATTGAAAGTTATCCTTTCCTGGAAATCAGCAATTTCCGTAGGTAAAGTAGGCTGATATCCTGTCTCAGAAGGAACTCTTCCTAAAAGAGTAGAAAGTTCACTGCCTGCCTGTGCAAATCTATATATATTATCCACAAGTAACAGCACATCTTTCATCTGCTCTTGAAAATACTCAGCTAAAGTTATTCCTGTATGAACTATTTCAAATCTAGCTCCTGGAGATTCATTCATTTGTCCAAAGACTAAAACAGTTTTATCTAATATTCCTTGCTTATCCAATTCATAATATAGTTCATTCCCTTCTCTTGTTCTTTCCCCCGCTCCAATAAAAACACACATGCTTTCTTGTCTTTTAGCAACATTATGCATAAGTTCTAATATTAAGATACTTTTTCCTAAAGCCGCCCCCCCAATAATTCCTGACGTTGAACCTTCAACTAATGGGAACAAAAGGTCTATCGCTTTAATACCTGTTTCCATAATTTTAAATTTAATTCTTTTGTTTATCCCATCACTTAAAAAAGACTTTCGTTTCTTATGTATAGCTCTTTGGGGACCCGCCTCTATTTGACCTTTTTTATCTATAGGCTGGCCTAAAACATTCAATATACGAGAATAAATTTTCTCGCTAACCGGAACTTTAATCCCTGAGCCGGAAGCCAAAGCTTCTGCATTTCTTTGCAAACCAAAATTAGAGGTTAAAGAAATACACCTTACGATATTCCCGCTTTGACCTTCTGTTTTTCTAAAATGTTCAACTACTTCTAAAACTACTTTTTGGCCATTGTAAGTTTTGGCTTCTATAATTTCATAAATCTCCAGAGGAAAAGCATCTAAAGCAAACTCCACATCTACTATCGGCCCTTGTATTGAAATAACTTTTCCTTTCTGCATCTAATTTTGCCTTATGGCTAAACGACTGGCATAAATTTCTCTTATATTTTTATCGCTGATTCTATGCCGCAAACGAAAGTACAACCTTTTCAATTCTTTCTCTTCTTTTTTAATCTCATCTGAACTCCTTTCTAAATGTATTACTCTGGATGCCCATTCAGAAAGTTTACTCTCCCAAAAAATAAAGGAAATTATTTGTTCTATCCAAATCTTAATTAAATACTCCACTGATCTATTTATAGACGGTTCTATAATAATTTCCCTTTTATGATGCGGCAACTGAGGCCTGAATACTCCAGAAGCTGATTGCGGCTCAAACTGAGCTTTTTCTGGGAATAAAAATCTACCTGGTAGAATTTGCATTTTTTTAACTTCTTGAGCAGCAAAAGAAACAAAATGAGGATAGATAATGATCGTGCTTCCTAATTTTTCATCCAAAAATTTAGTTACTATAATATCTCTTAATTTTATAATTTTATCATAAGAAATATTATCATCAATACCGGGTAAATAACTGTACTTTAAACCATGCTCTTGAATATATCTAGCTCCCTGTTTTCCCACTACAGTAATTAAATCGCCTTTTTTATATTCCTCTATAGCCGTATTAACTATTAAGGTATTTAATTTACCTAAGAATCCTGCCTCAGATGTAATTAAAACTATGTTAGTAGCCTCGGAAGAAGAACTTAAAAAGGGATGGGTTAATCCTTCCACATTAACTAATTCAAAAAAACCTTGTAAATGTTCTTCGAACTCATTAAATTTTTTTCTTCGCTTTTGCAATGAAAAATATTCTGTTGAAGCTATAGCCTTTAACACTTCAACTATCTCACCCATGGTTTTAGTAAACTCCATCTCTTTGCGAACTGCAACCATCTGATACATTACTTCCCCCGAATAAACTCTTTAAAAGCCTCATTTAAATTCTTCTTCACCTCAGAAGTTAACATCTTCTGGATTGAAATCTGCTCTATTAGCTGAGAATAATTTTTAACTAAGTATTTGAAAAATCCTTCTTTAAAATATTTGCTATCAGGCTGTTTTAATGATTGTAAAATCTCATTATTAAAAACATAAAAAATTATGATTACCTCTTC
>Ga0307990_1004594_pt1 | contig 10136 bp, 5 predicted proteins | sample EllFjometagen129_FD_203168 | JGI IMG/M metagenome (GOLD analysis project Ga0307990, IMG submission 203168) | Marine microbial communities from Ellis Fjord, Antarctic Ocean - #129 | ecosystem: Environmental > Aquatic > Marine > Unclassified | place: Southern Ocean | collected 2014-10-08
CGATTAACCGCAAAAACGGAAGGATTTCGAGTACTTTTTGCGCTCAAGACGAGAAAAGCGTCTGGTGGTACGCTTGATTAAGGGCTAGGCACGACGATCTTCAAGAACACCGTACTATCCTTGCCCTGAAGGATTGCGATATTACGAACCGCGTTGATTCCGGGCAGCTTCAGCCGTATTGCGGACTCGATCTCTTTCAGGTCCTTGTCCTCCAAGGGCCTACTGGGCTCTGATACAGGCCGAAGCCACGAGTTATTACGAATCATATCCCATCGCAACATCACAACGGCTGCAACGAGGACAACTCCGACCACACCAAGTACAACGGGTCTGCTGGGTCGCATGTTGTGTGCCTTCTAAGAACGCTAACGTGACCGATTTCTGGCTGGTGGCATGGTTCCAAAATCCTTGGAAGTGGTGTCACCGGCCTACTCTTACCTACCTGCCGCCGCGGCCATGCTTGCTCGGTAGTCGCCTGCTCCTATGCGTTTGAGATAGGCATCGACGGCGGCGTTGTAGGCGACAACCTGGCCCTGGAGTTTGGAGATTCGGACAGCGACTCCGGCCCAGTGGGCGTAGCTCTTCATACGCGAGCGAAGTGCCTCGACCTTTTCGCCCAGGCGAGCCGCACGCCAGAGTTTCTCTTTGGCGGCGGTGACAGCCTTGGCGTCGCCGGCCTTTCGCGGGTCGGGGCTGTTCAAACGGTCCGGCCAGAGTCGCGGGGCTCCCAGAGACTTCAGGAGCGAGTCGCCCACGGTCCCGGAATGCGGCTTGACGTCGCCTTTTGGGAAAAGGATTCCAGCGATCTGTTTCGCGGCCGGGGCTGCGGCCGCCACACGCTCGACGGCGGCCAATCGCTCGCCGTGCTTGTCTAGTTCGGTTTTCTCCGATCCCGACAGGGACTGGTTGTTCTTGCCGAGGGTTTCCCGCTTGGCCTCGAGCTGCTTCTTCCGCTTCTCCATGGCCTGGATGACCGCGGTCGTATCGGCGTAGCGAGGTTGGATTTTCGTTAGGGGCTTGGTGGTGCGGGCGACGGCTGCGAAACGAGCTGCCTCCTTCTCGGCCAGGACCTGAAGTTCCACCAGTTGGTCGAACCACGGCTCGTGGAATCGCTGCGTGGACGCATGGGCCAGTCCAAGGCCATAGATCGCCACAGCTCGGACCCCTTCGGGTCCGGCGAGGTCAGCTACGTCGGCTTGGGCTCGCGCCATGGCGTTGCCGCCTGGCGGTTCGGGAATAACAGCACGGAACGTGCCGCGAATGCGCTGGGCCACCTCGCGGGCCATCTCCAGGGTGGCGTCGCGGCGATTTGCCCATGGCTCGCCGGTCTTGAAGCTGCTCCACGCCACCTCGACGAGGTTTCGGTCTTCCTGGAACACCACGACGTCCTTGGTCTGCATGGCCTTGTCGTAAGGCTCTTTGACGCCCTTCATAGTGAACGAAGCGGAGGCCCCGCCAAGTCGTGCGTCGCGGAGATTGACCACTCGGGCGTCGGCCTTGAGGGATTTGAGTCTGGCGTCGAAGGCAGCCTTGGCCAGCGGGGGCGCATCCTTGATCTGCACAACCACGCGAAGTATGTGCAGCGGCGTCGGCGGGCCGCCCTGAACGAACGGCGCGTAGAAGTACGTTCGGTTGACCGATCGCGCCTTGCCGGTGCTCCGGTCGGTGACCTTGCCCTTGGATGTCCGCCACGGCCCTTGGTAGCCTGGGAAGTACTTTATCTCGGGGAAGAAGGACTCGACATCCTTCGGCCCGTCGTCCACCGGCGTGAAGGTCAGTTCGTAGTCGATGCGGCGGTCGCTGGCCGGGTCGGCGGGCCCCTTGTCGCCCCAGAGCCCCACGGCGAGCACCTCCAGCCGAGCCATCTCGCCGGCCTTGTCCAAGGTCATCACGACCGATTGCGAAGGCGCCCCGTCGTCCAATGTGCCCACATGCTTGGACCCGGAAGGCAGCGGCGCCCGCGGGCCTGGCTTGCCCGTGGTGTAGAACAAGAAGGTCTTTGCGGGGAAGACCGAATTGACGGCCGGAACCTGACGAATCTCGCATACGACCTTGGTCCAGGTCTCGCCGGGTTTCTTCAAAATGCGAAAGCCCTGGCACCGCATCCCCAGCGGTCGGATCCAGAGCGATCGCTTCACAGGTATCGGATCGCTGGCGAGCTGGAACGTCTGGGCCTTGGTCTTCGCGAGGATCAACTGGTTTCGATCCAGCCGGCTGTTGAACGGCGGGGTTGCGTCCTCAATCAGAATGTTGTTGGCGAAGTTAAGCCATGCGTCATCGAACACCACCATGGAAGGATCTTGGCGCGCGACGCCGATTTTCGTGCAGGCCTCCTTAATGGCGGAGAGGGCGTTTCGGCTTCGGCCTTGCCGCTTGCAGGCCTCGAGCACTTCGCGAAGGAAACCCGTGCCGTATCGGGCGACCATGTGGTCGATGAACACCGCGCCGCCATAGCCGATGTCCTTGGTGCGCAGACTGCCCAGCCCTCCGGTAAGGAATGCCTGCGACCAGCCGTAGACCGTGTCTTTGGAGTCCGGGACCCATTTCGGGGTGGACTCGAATTGGTACCACGTGCTCATGGCTTCGTTCAGCCAGCCGAACGGATAGCTGTACTCCTCCAGTTTGAACGCCTTGTTCTTAAGCCAGCCGGTCGGATTGTACACCTTCTTGGCGGTCTTGTGCCCGGGAACGTAGGTATCCAGAAAGGCCTCGAGCTGCTGGTTGGCCTTGCGTGTGCCGGGAATCCAGACATCCAGAAACGTATTGATGTTCTGGTACTTGAACTGGAATTCGTGGAACAGTTCGTGGGCTGCGGAGGCGCGAAGCTCTTCCATGGAGAAGTTCGGAATCTCGCTCGGCAGGTTCAGAACGATGTACGACCCGCCGGTCGTGGTGAGCTGGTGCCCACCGTAGATAACGCTGCCGTCCTTGTCCGTAATCGGCAGGAAATAGACATCCAGACGGTTGTCCTTATTGTGGCCGGCCCGCAGGCCGTAGCTCTCCAACTGGGTGTATGCGTTCTCCAGAGCGTGACCCGCCACGGCTGCCACTGTATCCGAGAGCTTCGGCGGAACGTGGATGCGGAAGTGATCGGTTAGGACCTCGTGTGGCAGGTGCTCGTCCGTGTTGGTGACGATCATCCAGGCGGAGGCGTGACTGACGCCAGCTTCGACGGTGCGCGTGGCGGGGTCGTATTTCGCCGAGTGCGTATACCATTGGCCAGTGACGGTTCCTTGACTGGTCGCCAGCGAGACGCTGTAGCAGGCCAGGGAAAGTCGCTTCGAGTCGGCCTCGCTCAGGTTCGCGCCCTCGGGAAGTCGCATGCGGATGCGTTGCGGCGGCGCGGCACCGACTTCGGGCTCGATGGAAACCACCGAACCGACGGCTTTAGCACCGGCGGGGAGTTCAGCATTGGCATCGAGCGTCTTGACGGAAATGCGATCCGGCTCGGCCGCGGCGATCTCCACGCCCGACACGGACGTCTGGCTCCAGGCGGCGGGAGGCGGACACACCTCGGCTGGGGCGGGCGCGACTTTCGCAGGTCCGGGCTTCGTTGTCGGCGGTGGCTTCTTGCCGCCGTCGCATCCGGCAATCGGCGCCAAGGCCACCAAGGCCAGGAGAATTCGAGGGAAAAACCACGATACGATGGCTCGACCGGTCATATGCAATCCTTCCATGGTTGGTTCGCTTGTAAGCTAACTGGCCGAAAATGACAATAGGCGGGCGCATTCACATCGTCAATGCGCCGACAGAATTAAAATGGATGGGCCTGTGGCATGGCCCCGAAACCAATACTACCGGATGGGGCGTTTTCGGCATATCCCGGTGCCCATACCGCAAGCAGGACCGCAATGACGACGTTTTGCATGCGCCGCTCCCGATAGCCGGCCATGAAAACCGTGTTGACAACCAGCTGTCACGAATGGTTTCGTTTGCCGATCTGCTGCCCGGCATCGTGCCATAGAGTTTCACCCAAGGCGAGACCTTTCTCCGCGGCAACGGTCGACCTGGGAAACATCAGGACCATCACAAGAGCGGCCCCGACCCTCCAGGCAGCGGTGGGGGGGATTCTGCTGGCTGGGTCTGATGTTCGGGTGCGGGGGATAGTTTGCGTGCGAGGCGTTCGACGTCGTCGATGACCATGTAGAGTGACGGCACGATCACCAGTGTGATAAGCGTGGCGAAGACTATGCCGAAGCCCAGCGACAGCGCCATTGGGATGAGGAACTTCGCCTGGCGCGACGTCTCGAATATCATTGGCGCCAACCCGCCGAAGGTCGTCAACGTGGTCAGGATGACCGGGCGGAAACGCTGGATGCCGGCCGAGACGATCGAATCGTGGTAGGACATGCCGTCCTCTCGCCTTCGGCGATTGGCGAAGTCCACGAGTACGAGGGAGTCGTTGACAACCACCCCGGCCAGGGCGACGATGCCGAACACGCTGATGATGGACAGGTCGTAACCCATTATCAGGTGCCCGACGAATGCGCCCACGACACCGAAGGGGATGCTGGTCATGACGATCAGCGGCTGGGTGTAGCTGCGGAACGGAATGGCCAGCATTGCGTAAATAACGAGCATCGCTATCGCCGAGGTAACAACCAGGCTGCTCATGCTCTCGGTCATATCCGCCTGATGGCCCTCGAAGCTGTAGCTGAGGCCGGGGTACTTCGCCACCAGATCGGGCAGAACGGCTACCTTGATGTCTCCGAGTATTTCGCCGGCCTTGCTGCGTGGCGTCACGTCGGCGGAGACCTCGACGACGCGGCGACCGTTGCGGCGGTCGATGGCGGTGTATGCCCGTCCGCGCTTGTATATAGCGACTTCCCGAAGGGGCACAAACGTGCCGGCGGGCGTTCGGATCAGCAAATCGTTGACCGTCTGCTCAGTGGATCGGTCCTTCTCCGGCAGGCGAACCATTATCTTGATTTCATTGCGGCCTCGCTGTTGTCGGACCGCCTCGGCGCCGTAGAACGAGTTTCGCACCTGCCGTGCGATGTCCGCAGCCGTAACGCCAAGACTCTTGCCCTCGTCGGTGACGGTAAAGTCGAGTTGGGGTTTTCCGGGCTGGAAGCCGTCATCGACATCCTTGAGTCTCGGATATGTCGCCATGACCTTTGCGAGGTCTTTACTGGCTCGTTCCAGCACGCCCATGTCGCGATGGCTCAACTGGACGTCCATAGCCCGGCCATGGCTTCCAGGCCCGCCGGAGTCGGCTGCGAATTTGAGATACTCTATACCCGAGACCTCCCCGACGACCTCTCGCCATCGATCGGTGAATTCCTCGGTGCCCATGATTTTGTCGCGGATTTCCGGGTCGGCCAATTCGATCCGCATCTTTCCGGTGTGCCCACCGCCGCCCTGTCCTACATCGGCGATGATCTGCTCAACGAGTTCGGGATGCCCGCTCTCATCGATCACCTTCTGGGCGCCATCGAGAAGTTTTTTGAGGATATTCTCGGTCTTCTCGACGGGCGATCCGTAGGGTAGGACAACTTCGGCTTCGGAGCGGTCGGACTCGACGGTGGGGAAGAGGCCGAACCCCATTCGTCCGCTGAAGGCGTACGAAAGCGTGACGATCAAAACGCCCAGGGCCATCGAAACCGTAAGGATGCGATGATGCAGCGTCCATTCGAGGAACGGCCCGTAACGGTTCTTAACCCAGTTGCGAAAGCCATGACTGAATCGCTGCTGTCTTTCGTGCAGCCACGCGGCGATGCCTACGCGTCGTCGTCGGCCTCGACTGTGAGCCAGATGGGCCGGCAGGACGAAAAGGCTTTCTCCCAGAGAAATGAGGAACACGATGCAGACGACGACAGGGATCATTCGGAAAATCTTGCCCATGAAGCCGGGGATGAAGTAGATGGGCAGAAAGGCCACGCAGTTGGTCAAGACGCTGAAGGTAACCGGCATGGCGACCTCTCGGGCGCCCCGAACCGCGGCCTGGATAAACGACAGCCCTTCCTGCCGGCCGTGATAGACGTTCTCGCCGACGACTATGGCGTCATCGACGACGATTCCCAGGGCGATGATGTACGCGAAAAGGGAGACCATGTTGAGCGTCACATCCGTCGTCGGCAGCAGCAGGAACGAGCCGAGGAAGGAAATGGGAATGCCCATCATCACCCAGAACGCCAGTCGTGCCTCCAGGAACAGCCCCAGAACAATGAAGACCAGGACCAGCCCCATCGCACCGTTCTTGAGCAGCAGGCCGACGCGGTCTCGATAGTATTCCGACCTGTCGCTGTTGATGGCGACCTGGATGCCAGGGGGCAGGTCAGCCTTGATGGCCTCCAGCTCGCTACGGACGGCATCGGCGACTTGAATGGGGGTTTGGTCGCCAACGCGGAAGACCTCGATGGCAACGGCCCGTTTACCGTTGAAACGCATGGAACGGTCCGTGTCCTCGAAGCTGTCGTCGATGGTGGCGATGTCGCCCAGCAGAACTTGGCTACCTGCGGCGGTCGTGATGATCGGCAGTTGGGCGAACTCCGGGCCGTAGTCGCGGCGTTCCATTACGCGGACGAGAATCTCTCCGCTGCTGGTCTTCAGGCCTCCGCCGGGCCTCTCCAGCGAGGCGCTGCGCAGGCGCTGGGCGACGTCTTCCAGCGTCAGCCCGTAGCGACGCAGGGAGTCCTGGGATATCTCGATGCCGATCTCGAGAGGAGCGATTCCCGCCACCTCTACCTGAGTGATGTTGGGGTTCTGGAGAAGATGGTCTCGCGCCTGCTCAGCCAGTTCGTGCAGGACCGTATCCTTGACGTCGCCGCACAGGACCAGGTTGAGCACGGGCCGGCTGCGAGAGGCGATCCCGACTTCGGGTTCCTCGGTGTCGTCTGGGAACGTTCGAATACGGTCAACCTCGCTTTGGACGTCGTCGGCAAGTTTCTGGATGTCGGCACCAAGAAGCGCCTCGATGGTGATCGTGCCCCGGCCCTCGTTGGCGACCGACGTTACCTCGTCCACGCCGTCGAGGCCCTGGACGCCTTCCTCCACGGACAGAATGACGCCTCGCTCGACTTCCTCCGGGCTTGCCCCGGGATAGGAGACCGAAACGGTAACCATGTCCAACGCGATGTCGGGGAAAACCTCCTGCTTGATGTGCCGCAGGGCGAGGAAGCCGCCCACCAGGCACATCAGCATGATGAGGTTGGCTGCGACGGAGTGCCCCGCCATCCACGCGACCGGGCCTCGCTTGTCTTGTTGTTCCTTGAGGTCGGTCACGGTTGTGCCTCCCGCGGGCCGGTTGCTTGCCCGGCCTCGGTACGCTGTGCTGGCTTGTCTTTGACCGACTTGGCCGTTCGCAAGGGCATGCCCGTTACCGGGGCGCTCAGGTCGCTGACGATCAGGCGGTCGCCGGCAGCAATCCCATCCGATACTAATACCTGCTCACTGCCGGTCCAGGCGATCTTGACCTCGCGTATATCGAGTTTGTCGCCGGAATCCATTACCCATACGTGGTTGCCTTCCCGCACAGCAGTCCGCTCGACGGGCACGACGTTCGAGAGCTTCTGGCCGACGATTTCGACGTTTACGTAACTGCCCAGGATCAACTGCTTGCGGGTCTGTGGGGAGGCCTTGAGGTCCAGCGGGTCCGCGACGGTCACCAGCAATCTCGCCATTCGGCCTTGGGGTTCGATCTCGCTCATCAACCGCGTGACTACGCCCATTCGGTATGTTTCAGGACCCCAGGCGCCAGAGTGGTACACCCGCACCTGCGAGCCGGTTGTACTGTTGAAATCGGGTATCTGTATTCGCTTGAGTTCATCTGCGGGGATTGACAACTCAAGCCAGTATTCATCGGTGCCCACCAGGGATGCCAGTGACAATCCGATGGCCACCTGCGTACCGAGATTCACGTTTCTGGTGCGGACCATCACGTTGAAGGGCGAGCGAACTTCCGTTCGCTTCAAGTCTAGTTGTGCCTGCTCCAAGGCGACTTTGCTTGCCGCTTCGGAGGCCTTTGCGGCGTCTCGAAGGGCCTTGCTCGCTTGCGTGGCGGCCTCGGCTGAGTCGCAGTTTGCCTGGGCCTCTTTAAGCTGAGGCTTTCGCAGCACGAGCGCCTCATCCTCGGGTTTTATCGTTTCGCCAAGCAGTTTGTATTCACCCAGCGCCGCGGATTGCTGACCCATTTCCAGGGCAAGGGCGGACTGGGCCTTGGTCAGGGCTGCCTGCTGTTGGGCGATTGCGCTTACGGCCTGGTCCACAGTCGCCGAAGCTTTGTCTACCTGGGCTTGCTGGAGGCGAACCGCCAGGTCAAAGTCGTTCGGGTCGATCTTGACCATGAGGTCGCCGGCATGGAATTGGCCGCCGGGCATGAACCTGGGGCTTACTCGAATGATCTCGCCGCGAACGCGCGAGCCCAATTCGATGCTCCTGGTCGGCACGACCGTTCCCATGGCTCGTATGACCACTTGCTCTTGTCGGGGCTGCACCTGCTGGACCTCGACGAGAATCGCCTTGGTCTCTTTTGGCTGGCGATTTGCCTTGGGCTTGTGCGTAAGCCAGTAGGCGGATATCCCGCCGGCTGCGCCCAGAATCACCAGCACGAACACGAAGCGAAGAATACGTCCCGCCCAGACGCCGTTGGATGTCGGGGCCGGTGTGGCGGGGGTGTTCGTATGGATGTCGGCGGGGCCTTGGTTGTCTTGGCTTGTCATGGCTGTTGCCTCGCACCATGCCTGTCGGCAGGCAGGTTTTCCGCCAGCTTGGCGGGTTGGGTGGTGGTTGTGGTGTTTTTGTCGGTCGGTGCTGAGGTTGGCCAGGTTTCGGCTTTCGGTAGAATCTCGGTATCTGCGGGCCTGGTGAGTTCCCATCCTCCGGCCAGACTTCGGTAAAGATCGATGCGGAACCCGACGAGCTGCCGCCTGGCCAGCAGGTGTGTTCGCTGTAGTCCTTGGTAGCTAAGTAGCGCCGTGAGGTAGCGGGTGAAAGTCATGGTGCCTTTGGTGTAGTTGTCCAGCGTCCGTTCCGCAGCCTTGTTGGCCAGGTCGAGTTGGCGGCTGAGGCTCTTGACGTATCGTGCTTGCTGGGCCTCCTGTGCGAGGGCGTCCTCGACTTCAACTAGCGACGCCAGCATCACCTGCCCGTATGAGTTGATACGTTCGGAGACCACGGCCTTGGTTCGCCGGACTTCTGCCCGTCTGAGTCCACCGTCCAGAAGCGGCGCGGCGATGTTGGCGGCAATGTTGGCCAGCCAGTTGTCGAAGAGGTCCCTGACAGCCTGCCCCGATGTCTCGGCGCCAAATGATATTCCGAGTCTGGGGAACTGGTCGGCGATGGCGGCGGCGACTCGCTGGTCGGCGGATTGTATCCGTCGCTCGGCTGCGCGGACGTCCGGGCGGCGCCGCAGCCACTCGGCGGGGATGCCCGTTTGCGGCAGGTTGGGTATTTTCGGCAGCGTGTCCTTGGACGGTGCGGAGAAGTCCTCCGGCGTTCGGCCTGCAAGAACGGCCAGGAGATTTTCCAGGACGGCGATGGTGGACTCGACCAACGCGCGGTTGCCGCGTGTAGCCTCGACGAGCTGTCGTTGCTGGAGGACGTCGGTAGCGGAAAGCTGTCCGCGACGGAAATGAAGGGTGATGATCGCCAGGTAGTCCTGGTTGGTTTTTAGCTGTTGGTCCAGGATTTTCAGTTGCCCTCGTTGCTCGGCAAGGTTGTACCATGTCTGTGCGATCTGGGCGGCCAGTGTTATCGCCGCCGCACGGATATCGTCCTCGCCGGCGCGGACATCGAGCAGGGCGGCATCGCGGGTGGATCGGATGCGGCCCCAGAGGTCCACCTCGTAGCTTGCCTGGAGACCGAGGGAGAGGCCCGTGGTGGGTTTGCTGGTCATTGGCGACTGGAGGGCCGTGCGTGAGGCCCCTGCCGAGGCATCGAGGCTGGGCCAGAGCGGCGATTCGCTCCTTGCTGCCAGGGCTCGGGCCTGGTCGAGGCGGTCCCAAGCGACTCGCAGGCTGAAGTTTTCCCTCATGGCCTGTTCGATAATCTCGTCGAGTTGGTCGTCCTGGAAGGCGGTCCACCATTCATGGGGCGCCGTTGCATCGCCCCTGATGGAGAACGCTTCCGGCATAGCCAGCGGCGGGGTTACCTCTACCGTCGGGTGAGTGCAGCCTGCCAGCGACGCCAAGGCTAGC
>Ga0307990_1004595_pt1 | contig 10134 bp, 12 predicted proteins | sample EllFjometagen129_FD_203168 | JGI IMG/M metagenome (GOLD analysis project Ga0307990, IMG submission 203168) | Marine microbial communities from Ellis Fjord, Antarctic Ocean - #129 | ecosystem: Environmental > Aquatic > Marine > Unclassified | place: Southern Ocean | collected 2014-10-08
GTCATGGCTGCGTATGAGCAGGGCGTGATGGGCAAACTCGTGTTTGGCAGTGGGTATCCTATTGCTGAGGCGCAAGCCTGTATCGAGACGCTTCTGGGATTCAACACGCTGATGGCTGACACCAATCTTCCAACCGTGCCACGCGGTAGTATTCGTGCGATTGTTGAACGCAACTCTTTGGAATTACTGGGCATTGACTTCAGTAGAATCAAATCTCAGCATGCTGAAATAGTGACTGGCGACACACCACAATCTTAATTCTTACTCTAAATTGATCTAGCCTATCTGACATAAGGTGCGTATATATGGAGCAACGAAGCAAGTGGGGTTCAAACTGGGGCTTTTTGTTGGCAGCCATAGGGTCAGCCGTGGGGCTGGGAAACATCTGGCGTTTTCCATATGTTGCCTATGAGAATGGCGGCGGTGCATTTCTAATTCCCTATTTTGTGGCTCTTTTGACTGCGGGCATTCCAATTTTGATGCTGGAATTTGCTCTGGGGCACCATAAAGAAGCATCGGCTCCCAAGGCATTTCGCTGTATTGATCCCAAATGGGAATGGCTCGGCTGGTGGTCCGTGCTTTTTGTGATGTTTGGAATAGAGCTCTACTACATTGTGATCATTGGCTGGTGCGGCAACTACATGGTGTTCTCCGCCTTTGAGAGCGTGTCTGATCCCAACGGCATGTTTGCCAATCCCAATGCGTTCTTTTTTAAAGAGTTTTTGGCTGTTTCTGCGGATAAAGTCATCGCGGACGCCAACAGCCTTGTTTGCGAGCACATGGACGCGGAATTAAGCAGCTTACTAACGGCTGCCGGGCAACAGGCGATCCAGGAAGTTAATGGTGTCTTCAGCAGAGACCTCAGCTCCTTGGTCACCAGTTCAGTGAATAGGGTGCTGGCGGATGCCAATAGTCTGCTGCCGGCAGATGTGTACACTCAGTTCGATACCTTGCTGACAGCCGGGAAAGAGACAGTGTTGGCGGATGCCAATAACGTTCTGCTGAAAGTCTCTGGACAAAACCCCATGACCTTGTTTGCCGCATCCTTGGACAAGGTTGGCAGCGAAGCAAGGCAGGTATTGCCCGCGGTGTGGAACCTTGGCATGATTCGTTGGCCCATTGCCATTGCAGTGGCTCTTGTTTGGCTGATCAATTGGGCCATCACGTATGGCGGGATCAAGCACGGGATCGAGCGAGCCGTTAAAATCCTGATGCCCCTGTTGTTTTTTATTACGGTCACCATTACCCTGTGGGCCATCTCACTCCCTGGATCGGAAATGGGAATAAAACATTATGTGACTCCTGATTTCAGCAAGATTACCGACCTGAATGTGTGGATAGGCGCTTATGGTCAGATCTTCTTCTCGCTGTCACTGGGATTTGGGATTATGATTGCTTATTCGTCATATTTACCACGAAATGCCAATATCTTTAAGAACAGTCTGATTGTTGGTTTTTCCAATAGTTGCTATGAGGTGTTTGCTGGATTCGGCGTATTCAGCATCTTGGGGTATATGGCGACGCAGCAGAAAGTCGGTATTGGCGATGTCGTGGAGAGTGGTATTGGTCTGGCATTTGTCGTTTACCCGACTGCCATTTCCATGCTGCCTTTTGGCAGACTATTTGGCGTCCTCTTTTTCTTCCTGCTCTTGATTGCAGGGATTTCCTCCTCGATCTCAATTATTGAGGCGTTTACCGCGGCCATTACTGATAAGTTCAATGTGTCACGTAAGAAAATTATTACTGCCGTCTGCGTCATCGGATTCCTGGGATCTTTGATGTTCACAACCAATGCCGGATTAATTTGGCTGGATATTGTAGACCATTTCTTGAATCAGTATGGCCTGATTGTCGTTGGGATTCTTGAGGCGTTCATTGTGGGCTGGCTCTATCGTACCAGCCAGCTCAAATCACACATTGTGGCCAACCTTGGATTAAGCGGGACACATCACAAGTTTTTCAAATATGTGGTGCTGCAGCTGTGGATGTACTGCATTCGATTTGTCACACCCGTGGCATTGGGCATTGCCATTATAAACAGCCTGATGCAGGAATTTGTCGAGCCCTATGCCGGCTATCCCATTTCAGGCGTTTTATTGCTGGGTGTGGGATGGGTCCTTATTACACATGTGGTGGCTTTTGGGCTGTCAGGATTGCCGTGGAAAGGTGACTCCAAAGTGTTATAGCGTGCAGTTTTGTGCTATTTTGGTTTGTATCCATCCACTGGTTTGGTTGTGTATTTTTCAATGGCTTTTTCAAGGTCAATATCGCTGATGTTGGCTAGTGTGCAAAGCCAAGCTAGGACATCAGCAAACTCTTCGACCTGATTTTCTTTGTCATTGGATGCCAACGCTGTAGAAAGTTCGCCCACTTCTTCCATAAACCACATGAATGTTTTCGGGATTCCACGTTCTCGATCCGTTTTTTCATACCGTTCAGAAATGAAAGCTTGGAAGTCTTTGATGCGCATAATATAGTTCCTTCTTTGTTCGCTGCAAAAAAAGGGCGGTGGAGGTGAATACAAAAAAAAAGAAGGACCCACAAAGTGATATCATTTGTGGGTCCTGGGTATTCTGTAGAGATAAAACCTACTTCTTACCTTCAGCAATTAATGCAGACAATTTCGTCTTGGCAAAAACTGCCGTTGAAGAGCTAACCGCTTTTTCATAGACAGCATCAGCCTTCTTGCTGAATTTTTCGCCCTTGGCTTGTTCTTGAAGATTCAACTCACCATTCATAGGGCCATCAACAGCTTCAATGATTTCTAACATGCTGATTTTGGTGGCAGGTCTTGCCAGACAAAAACCACCGCGTGGGCCTCTTTTACTGCGAAGTACGTTGGCTCTTACCAATTGCTGAAGAATCTTCAGTAGATATTCCAGGGGAATATCGTATGCTTTGGAAACACTTTGGGAAAGAACAACACCCTTACCTTGGTTCTTGGCGATATGGCATACTGCCAGAACTGCATATCCTGTGGATCGACTAACTCTCATGGTCATCTCCTTTGCTAAGACTTGACCTTAAAAAAACATTGGCTATTTAGTTTATCAGTTTACTAGTTTCCGTTACCAGATGATATCAAAAAAACTTCAGAAAAAAAGATCGCAATAAAACTTCAAAATGCCCCAGTTCAGGAGGGTCACAAACACCCTATTCTCGTGTATGTTTAATTATTACACAATGCTACATTATTATGAGTTACAAAAGAGATTGCAAGATTATTTTATCCAAAAACCAAGAAAAAACCGAAGTTCCCAAAGTTGCCATTCAATGAAGGCTTTCTGCGGGGGTGATAAGGCAAAAAGCTTGACACATTGAGTTGCATCAAATAGGATTCCTGCATTTGTATAAGATTGTGCAAGGAGCTCAATATGGCCGAAATTAAGCCAAATATTAGCATACAGTACACCGATAATGCCACGGTGTTGGCCTTTACAGATCGCAAAATACTGGAAGAGAAGGATATTCGTGCCTTGCAGGAATCGGTGATGTCTGTGATTGAGCAGGCTGATGACATTCAACTCGTGCTGGATTTTGGCCAGGTTGTGTTCTTGTCGTCTGCCGTGTTGGGATTGTTGATCCGTATTAGCAAGCGAATTAGCGAGAAAGGCGGCAAGCTGAGTTTGTGTAATATCAGCCCGAAGATATATGAAGTTTTCAAGATTACGCAACTTACGAAGATATTTGACATTCAAAAAGACGTGAACAGTGCGATAGACAATTTTCTTTAGATTGTTTATCCGAGATGTAACATAGTACGGATTACCCCTTAGGGTTCAGACAAAACAAGCTTTGATGTAGCTCAGATTATTGGAAGGTTATTGCATATGACGTCAGATGCACCGGCAAGCTGCTCAGTTACAGTGCAAAGCACCCCGTCGGTCCTGGAACATTTGTATAAGAAGATCCTCAATAAGCTCAAGGAGAATGACTTCTCCGAGGATGATATTTTTGGTGTACATCTGGCACTTGAAGAGGGTTTCATCAATGCTGTAAAGCATGGCAACAAGATGGACGAGAGTAAGACGGTTAAAGTGGATTATTTTATTTCACGTGAAAAAGTGGAAATATCCATTACCGATCAGGGAGAGGGATTTGTGCCGGATAAAGTACCAGATCCACGAGTTGGGGATAACCTCTATCGGCCCGATGGCAGGGGATTGCTGCTGATTGGCGCCTATATGGATACCATGGAGTATCGTTCCCCTGGTAATTGCCTTTTTATGGTAAAATATAGACACACAGGCAAGAGCAAGTTGGTTTAAAACCAAATAGCTTAAATTTGGAGAGTTGTTGTGGCACTATCTAGGATGGGTTTAAGACTCTGTTTTTTTGTTTTATCAGTCGGCTTTATGTTTGTTTGCGGTTGTTCCAGTCAAAACAGAGAGTCTGGGCCTCGCATTGTACAGGCCCACGATCTGGACGATCCTCTCGCCTCGTTGCCTGAGCCTTATTCCATACCTGACAGAGCTTTAGATTCTGGGCAAGGCAATGTGCCTGCTGCATGGTATCCACAGAACGCCATCGAACGCCATTGGCTGTCCATTGTGATCCATCATTCAGCAACACAAAATGGCAATATGGCCATTTTTGACAAGTGGCATAGAGAAAGAAACCATTGGGACGGGGTGGGGTACGATTTTGTGATAGGCAATGGTACAGACAGCGGGGATGGGCTCATCGAAGTGACATTTCGCTGGCAACAGCAGATCACAGGTGCTCACTGCAAAACACCTGGCAACTGGGCCAATGAAAATGCCGTCGGCATTTGTCTTGTTGGGAATTTTGATGAGAGTTGGCCTTCGCAAGCACAAATGAGATCCTTGACTCAGCTTGTTCAGTTTCTTTCAGCACGCTACAGAATTCCTGCCCATCGAATCTATGGGCACAACAGCACACCTGGAGCGAGCGCCACAAACTGCCCTGGAAAGCATTTAGAGCTATCTACGGTTCGCGCGATGGTCAGAAAATAGTTCGTCTTGTATGTGCTTGTATTGTATACTCTGGCCAAGGCACAACGTCTCATAATCGCTGCCAAGGTGCCAATCTTGTCTTCTTCTCAACATTTCCAAGGCTCTAGTACAAGTTGGCTTTGATTTCGGTCGAAACACACCATAAATGACTAAGAATCCTTTATGGAGACATGGTATGGCAGCATATGAAGCGGGTATCATTGATAGTGAAGTCCAGGATCAACTCATAAAGGCTCTCAGCTCTTGCCTGCCTGAAGACCGCATGGGATTGATTTTGGTCGATAAAAACCAAGATTGCTGGGCCAGCGATCTTGTGGGGTATGATGGGCTGATTCAAGAGACATCGGTGCTTGAAGACATGATCGCCCGTATTGATGATGGTGATGAGCCTGCCTTGACCCGATCAGACAACATGTGTCTTGTGGGAATCCATCTTTTAACACCTTGTTGTGATTACGGGTATGCCATACTTGTGCTTCCAGATGAAAATTACGATGTTTTGCTTCAAAATTGGGGTTTAATTGAATGTTTGCTGAATCAAATGTTAAAAATCGCAGGGCTTCTTGAAGTGCAGGACTATCAAATTACCTTGTGATCTGGGCCTGTCAATGGGATACTTTAAAGCCCCTGTTTGAATCAAGTTTGAGTTGCTTTGAACGGCCTTATCGCTATAATACAAAGTTCGTTTTTGTAGTGCTACCCTCTGAGGGGGCATGCATTATCGCAATTTAAATATTTGACTTGGCCTTCCAGCCAATTTGAGGATTACGGTGAGATTTCAGGTTTTTAAAAATGGTAAGAGTGCAGACACCTTTGTCTTGAGCGGTGCCTATATGTTTGGCTCAGATGGCACCAGTTTACGTAAGGTTGAAATCTCATTTTCTGATGGCATTATTGAGTGCGAACGTACCAGCCGCGACACTGCAGCCCTGGCCATGTTATGGGAAATTGAGGGGTTTGGTCGCATTATGTTGCCTACAACATGTTTGCCTGAGCGAGAACGTTCTTATTGTCTGAACCTTGAAATTGCCCGAGCCAGGCTTATGCAGACATTGAGTCGCCGTGAAGACTGGTCGCTATTTGATGAAGCTGTGGAGTTGGAAGAAATCTGGCAGCAGGCTTTGGCTCTATTTGTCAAGGCTGTTCAGCGAAGTAGTGATCCTGCTGGGGCCTCTGTCCTGGCAGACAAGTCGTTACGAAAAGCCATGATATTTTCCGAGAAGATGGCTATTACGCAGGCAGATACTCTGTTTAAGGCCAGGAAGTCCAATAGAGGTTTTAATCGCGCCAGTTTGGGTACGCATATACTCAGTAACAGCTTGGACCAGAAAACCTATGTGGAGGGTGTCGCAGGGATTTCCGATTTTGCCGTTATTCCTGTTAATTGGGCACACATTGAAAAAGCACCGGAAGAATATGATTTTTCGGAAATAGACCATTGTGTTGACACCTTAAAAGCAAAAAACATGCTCTTTATGGCGGGACCTTTACTTCGTTTTGACAAGGATTCATTGCCCAAGTGGTTGCTTGAAAAACGACCAGGATTTGAGGATATTCGTGACGCTGCCTACCAGTTTGTCACAGAGGTCGTGGCCAGATATAAGCGGCGAATCAGTCGATGGGTCGTTATTAGTGGCCTCAATGCCTGGAATTATTGTGGTTTTAGTGTGGAGCAGATCCTTGAGATGACACGATCCGCCAATATGGCGGTCAAAGCTGTGCATCCCCGCGGCATTCGTGTGATTGAAGTGGCCAACTTATGGGGTGAATATCACGGCGTGCTGCCCAATTCCGTGTCACCTGTAGCCTATATGGATATGGTGATCCAGAGTGGCGTGACATTTGACGCGTTTGCTTTGCAGGTCAGATTTGGGAAAAATGAAACCGGGATGCATGTTCGTGATATGTTGCAGGTGACTACCATGTTGGACTACGTGTCCCTGTTGGGCAAGCCTCTTTATATTACGCAGGTCCAGATTCCCAGCAACAGCGGCACAGGAGACTGTGACGAACAAGTGGCTGGTGTGTGGCACAAGACTTGGGACGGTAAGCGTCAGGCTCTTTGGCTGGATCAGTTCTACAGAATTGTCATGAGCAAGCCCCTGGTGGATGCCGTGGTCTATGGCAATCTGGCAGATCATTCTGAGAGTCTGATTCAACATAGTGGTGTACTCACGGAGTCGTTCAAGCCGAAAGACGGTTACCGAATTATCAAGCGATTCAAAGAGTATATTCATAGCAAATAAACAATGGCCATGTTGGGGTGCACATGCAAACACCCAGCCAGAGAGTACAGCGGTCAGCCTTCTTATTGCTCAGCTTGTGTGTTGGCGTGTTGGGAGTTTGTTTGATTCTCCAGACATGCAGCACCTCCACTCACATACCACCGCAGCCTCTAAACGCCCGGGTCAATCCCAATACTGCGTCATTGGGTGAACTCCTTATGTTGCCAGGCATCGGACCAGCCAGAGCTGAAGCGATTGTCCTGTATCGCAATACCCATCCCCAAGGAAAGGCTTTTGTTGTGCTTGAGGATCTGCGTCAGGTTCATGGGTTGGGGCCTGTCCTGGTTCAGGATATGGCACCCTGGTTATCTCTGGGGGAAACCACGCCTAAATAGAATTGGCATTGATTTTGAGATTCGGGTATGATGCTCCTGGAATTGAGACAGTGCATATTAAAAGGATTTGTTGAAGACCTATGGCTACCTGGGAAATTTATAAACCCTCTGGTGAATGCTCAGCAACTGGTACCAAGATTGAGTTTGGTGATGGGTATTATGGCGCGCTCGTGGATGGCGAACAGGAGCTTGAACGTAGAGATTATTGCACCGAGTATTGGGAGCAGAATAAGCCGCCTGTGTATTGTTACTGGAAAACACGCCTGCCTTTTCCGAATCAAAAGAAAAAGGTCTTTGTAGACGATGAGATGCTGCTCGCTTTTTTTGACCGTCTGGAAAATGATACCGAGCAGGAACGTTTGAACTTCCGGTTTGTCTTGGCACTCATCTTGATGCGAAAGCGACGACTCAAATATGAGGGATCAAAAATCCGAGAGGGTCATGAAATCTGGACGCTCAAGGTAACCGGTCAGAAGCGACACGTGGAAGTGGATGACCCACATCTGGACGAAGAGCAGATTGAACAACTTTCCGAACAGATGGGCCAGGTACTTCATGCGGATTTGGAGTTAGACGAATGAGAAATTGGTTTACAGCAGTGCTGCTTCTAAGTGCGATGGGCCTTGGAGGCTGTTCCGGGCATTTTCGAAGAGATCAAGTGCCGGTGACAGGTGAAGCCACGCTCGAAGGAGCGGTCAGTCAGTTGCAGGCCCAGGCAGAAGCCTTTAAGCCGACACAAATCAACCTTATGTGTAAGCTGAGTTATTGGGACGAAGAGGGTAAATGGAGAAATCTAACGGGTTTTAACATGAAGCTGTGGGTTGAGCCGCCGTACAATCTGTATCTGGTGGGCAACGCCATGCCTGGTCCGGAAGGCAAGATATTCATGGGAGCCAATCAACAGGAATTCTGGTTGTCAATCAGACCTGAAATAAATACCTATTGGCATGGCCGTTGGGACGATATGCCGGATGTCACAAATCTGGAGTTGAATCCCAAAGTGGTGCTGGAATCTTTGGGACTGGTGGAATTTGCCCCGCATGAAACCTGGCAATTGGATAATCAGAGGGGTGTGGATGTATTGACCTGTACTGATGTAACCAGTGCCCAAGTGACCAAGCGTTTGTTTGTGGATACCAGAAAATATCAATTGAAAAAAATTCTCTACTATGACACTCTGGGGCAAGTTGCCGTGGTGGTCGATTTGGAGCGTTACAGGGTATTGGATGGCAAGAACTCTGTGCCCACTGGGATACGCGTGGGACGGTATGTTCAGGGCGAATTGGAGGGACGAGTCACATTTACTTTAAGGGAGAGCAGGTTAATAAAGGTGACAGAAAAAACGCGTGTTCGCGCGTTTGAGCCTGCGACGCCTCGGGGATACGATCAAATCATTCCTGTGACAAGGTTTGGTGCCGTACCGGAACAGTAATTGATTTTAGTCCGACAGACTCTATAAGGATAAACAGATGGCAAGACAGCCCTTAAAAGACAGACTCAGACAAGGTATTTTCCTTTTGGATGGTGGCATGGGATCACAACTGATTGCTCGAAACATCCAGGCATCCAAGTGCAATGAGTATCTGAATATTGAAGCCGCAGATGTGATCAAGGCCATACACTTGGATTATTTCAATGCCGGATCTGACGCGGTAATTAGTAACACATTTGGCGCCAACAAAATCTGCCTGGGTAAACATGGGCTGGAGGACCAGTGTGCTGAAATTTGCGAAGCTGGTGCGAGGAATGCCCGTGAAGTGGCGGGTGAAGATCGTTATGTTCTGGGTGATATTGGCCCCTGCGGCGAATTTCTGGAGCCCTTGGGGTTGATTGAGCCCGATCAGTTAAAGGAGGGGTTTGCAGAGAGCGCACGTGGTCTGGTGCAGGGTGGTGTGGATGGCTTTATTATTGAGACCATGACTGCTTTGGACGAGATCTCTTTGGCTGTGGAGGCCGTCAAGGCTGTGGCGCCAGATCTGCCTGTGTTGACGTCCATGGCCTTTGATTTTAAGCCTGCTGGACCACGAACCATGATGGGTGTGGATGTGCCTACTGCGGTCCAAAAACTCACCAGTTTGGGTGTTGATGCCATAGGATTTAACTGTGGTACGGCGACCATGGATCAATATGTAGAGATGGCCCATGCGTTTGTTGAGGCCAAGAATGCTACTGGCGTGGACTGTTTGGTTTATGCAGAGCCCAATGCGGGTAAGCCGGAGCTTGAGGATGAGCAGGTCATATACAATGTCACGGGGGAAGAGTACGCCATTTCTGTGCTGAAGATGGTGGCTCTGGGTATCCACATCTTTGGCGGTTGCTGTGGCACAGGCCCTGAACATATTGGGGCGCTGGCTTCCCGACTAAAAAAATGACAGGTTAGCGGTCTGCGATTCCGTGTTTCCAATGGCTTGAGCACTGGGAATAACTGTCATGAATAGCGACCGGGTTGTCTATTCAGAGGGCTAGAGTGTCACTTCAGGCCGCTATGCTAATCGTCTGAGCCGCCGCCTCCTTCATCACCGTCTGCATCAAAGTCTC
>Ga0307990_1004596_pt1 | contig 10134 bp, 7 predicted proteins | sample EllFjometagen129_FD_203168 | JGI IMG/M metagenome (GOLD analysis project Ga0307990, IMG submission 203168) | Marine microbial communities from Ellis Fjord, Antarctic Ocean - #129 | ecosystem: Environmental > Aquatic > Marine > Unclassified | place: Southern Ocean | collected 2014-10-08
CGGCCGGTTATAACGTAAACGGCGTACTTTTCAATCTGTTGATCGTAGGTATTACTAACTTCCTTTTCACCATCGTTGCGATGGCGACCATCGATAAGCTTGGGCGTAAATTACTCATATTATTGGGTGCGATTACACTCGGTAGTTCTTTTACCGCATTAGGTATCTGTTTTCATATGCAAAGTCAGGGTATTCACGTGTTGGCGCTGGTATTGTTGTCTATTGCGTTTTTTGCCGCGAGCATCGGACCGGTTTCATGGGTTCTTATTTCGGAGATGTTTCCGAATCGCATCCGCGGACTTGCTACATCTATCGCGGTATTGTCTTTGTGGGTCGCCAACTTTGTCTTGACTTATACTTTTCCAACTTTGTTTTCGCGTTTCGGTTTTGCCAAAACATTCTGGTTATATGCAGGTATCAGTTTTGTCTCAGCAGCGTTCATTTATTTCTTCGTGCCAGAAACAAAAGGCAAGACGCTGGAACAAATTGAAAGGGAATTTGTGGATTAAGTTTAAAGCCTTAAGCAAAACAGCATGGGTGAAAGAAAAGCGTTTTGCCCATCTTATCAGCTAAGTTTTTGGTTTACTCTGTGTGTGAAGGAAAAAAGGGGACAGGTACAACCTGCCTTCGGCAGAACGTAGCCAGTCTCCCTTTTTCCGTTAGTTTTTTTGAATATTCAATATCGAACAAGGAATGTCGAATAACCAAGTATAGCGCATAAAAAAGGCAGGCCATTGCGGCCTGCCCGAAAAAGAAAAAATGGAACCTGAAACTGTCATAGTTAGTTGTGGATGGCATGTCTGCCCCGTCAATGCGAAACAGACATGGTGGGTTCTTATGTTTTTACATAATCCTCAGCACGGCCGACTCGGCTTTTGCCTTTTGCCTGCCGTCCCATCCGACAATACCATCATCGTCTAACTTTATAAAAACATTGCGTTCATTAGGCTTTTTTTGGTTAGTAAAAAGCGTTGTTTTTTTAGCGATTAGCTTTTAGCCGTTAGCCTTTAGCTTTTTGGGGTGTTTGGGGTGTTTTGTTAAGTATCGCATGCAACTATTTTGGTTTGGGCTTGTTTTTTTTGGGTTTTATCCCTGCGCTGGCACTTCGGGCTTTTGTTTGGGTTTGGTGGAATTTGGAATTAAAAGTATTGACCGTTTGGGGCGGGGCGGCTATAATTATCGGCATTTACCGATTCTATGTACTATATTATGGAGAGCTGACTATGGATAGCAGCAAAATTATTGCCGAAGGTATCACTTTTGATGACGTGCTGCTGATACCGGCTAAGAGCGATTTCGTGCCGAGCGATGCGGATACATCGACGCGGCTGACGAATAATATAAAGATTAACATACCCGTTATATCTGCGGCTATGGACACGGTTACTGAGTCTGTGCTGGCAATTGCGCTCGCCCAAGAGGGCGGGATCGGGATAATTCATAAGAATCTGGATGTTGACGCACAGAAACGTGAGGTCGCTAAGGTCAAACGGTCTGAAAACGGGGTTATCCAGGATCCGGTTACGCTTTCGCCAAACGACACTGTCGATAAGGCGCGGGAGGTTATGGCGACTTACAATGTCAGCGGGATTCCGATTACGGAAGGGAAGAAGCTTGTTGGTATTCTTACTCGTCGCGATCTGAAATTTCTTGAAGACGCTTCCGAGAAAATCGATACTGTGATGACCAAGGAAAATCTGGTTACGGGGCCTGCTTCTACTACGCTTGATAAGGCCAGTGCGATACTTCGCAAACATAAGGTTGAGAAGCTTTTGCTGGTTAATGACAGTTTTGAGCTTGCCGGGTTGATTACTATGCGTGATATTGATCGTTTTCAGCAGTACCCGAAGGCTGTTCGTGACAGTCGCGGGCGTTTGCGGGTTGGGGCGGCTGTTGGGGTTCATAACTATGACCGGGTTGAGGCGCTTATCGAGGCGGAAGTTGATGTTATCGTTGTTGATACGGCTCACGGGCATTCGCAGAATGTTATCGATACGGTTAAGGCGATCAAGGCAAAACATGATATTGATATTATTGCCGGTAACATTGCGACGGCTGCTGCTGCAAAGGATTTAATCGCGGCTGGGGCTAATGCTGTTAAGGTTGGTATCGGGCCGGGGGCTATTTGTACGACTCGGGTTATTTCTGGTGTTGGGGTTCCGCAGGTTTCGGCAGTTATGGAAGTTGTCAAGGTTGCCGATGCTGCGGGGATACCTGTTATTGCTGACGGCGGGATACGGAATTCGGGTGATATTACTAAGGCGCTGGCTGCGGGGGCATCTAGTGTGATGCTTGGGTCTTTGCTTGCCGGGTTGTATGAGAGTCCGGGGGCTTTGGTGATCTATAAGGGCCGGCAGTTTAAGGAGTATCGCGGGATGGGTTCGATCGGGGCGATGGTTAAAGGTTCGGCGGATCGTTACGGGCAAAAGAGTGATGCGAAGAAGGACAAGCTTGTGCCGGAAGGTGTCGAAGGTCGCGTGCCGTATCGCGGGATGCTTGGTGATTATGTTTATCAGCTTGTGGGCGGTATCCGGGCAGGTATGGGGTATTGCGGGACGAAGACTATTGATGAGCTTCGAGAGAAAAGTAAGTTTGTTAAGGTTAGTGCGGCGACGATGAGCGAGTCGCATCCGCATGATATTATGATTACGAAAGAGTCGCCGAATTATTCAGGTTCGGAAAATCTTGATGGTTAATTGTTTCAATTTTTTCTATTTGCACAATCTTTTTTCTTTGGTTGTGGTATAATAGATATATGTGTGAAGTTCACAGTTTTAAGCGATCGATGAATACAGTATAATGGATTATACAAGTTAAGGGAATTATGATATTTAAACGTCAAAAAATATTACTTGCATTGCTTGAGTACTTTGGAGGCAGTTTGCAGAGTACTGATTTACAAAAATATCTTTTCCTCTTTACTCGCCTTCAAGAAGAAAAAAGTTATCATTTCGTGCCTTATAAATTTGGTTGTTTCTCATTTCAGGCTTACGATGACAGGCGAAAGTTGATAAGCAAAGGTTATTTAGAAGATTGCGAAGAATGGGTAGTATCAAAAAAACAGTCAAGATTTGTAGAGATGATTGACTTTGACGAAAAAGATCGTCTCTGGAATATTAAAAAAGAATATGGAGATTTAAGTGGAGATGACTTAATTAAGAGTGTTTATAAGAAATATCCATACTTTGCAATAAACAGTTCTATTGCTGATCGCATTTTATCAACAAGTGAAATGGGAAAAGTAAATGAGTTCAGACCAAAAAACACCAGTATAGTTCTTTATACTTTGGGTTATGAAGGCAGGAGTCTTGAGGAATTTTTGAATATATTGATCAAGCAGGATATTAAGATTCTATGTGATGTAAGAAAGAATGCTTTAAGCCGTAAATATGGGTTCTCCAAGAAAACTCTTGGCAATGCAGTTGAAAGTCTTGGAATTGAATATAAACATATTCCGGAGTTAGGTATTGAGAGTTCGTTTAGGAAGGACTTGAATTCTCAGGAAGATTATGATGAGTTGTTTGAGGAATACGAGAGAGATGTTCTTTCTGCTAGGACTGATAAAGTTGAAGAACTATATCAGTGTTTGCAAAGCAAACAACGAATTGCTTTAACTTGTTTTGAATTACAGCCTTCAATGTGCCATAGAACGTCAGTGGCGAAGGCTATAAAGTCTTTGGGAGAAAATGGAATTAAATTCAAAGAGTTCTAATGAAAACGGAGAAGGTTTTAATAACGGTAAAGACGTATCCGACATTATCATCAAAATACAACGAGCTTGTCTGTACTGCGGGAGTTAGAGAAGATGGTTCATGGGTTCGGATTTATCCATTACCCTTTCGAAGGCTCAAGGATGATCTTCAATTTAAAAAGTATAATTGGGTTGAATTGCCATTAGAGAGGAATACAAAGGATCCAAGGCCGGAAAGCTTTAGACCAACTGATTACACTGCTATCGAAACTGTTGGTTATATGGATACTTCAGATAAATGGCAGGAGCGTCGAAGCTTTATTTTAGATCGGGTTAAATGTTTCGATTCTTTTGATGAATTGATATGCATGGCTCAGGAAAGAAATGAGTTATCTCTAGCTTTGTTTAAGCCAAAGGAAGTGATAGATTTTTATTGGGAAGAAAATAGCAGAGAATGGGACAAAAAGAAGCTTGGTAAGGTTATTGCGAATTTGAGTCAGGGACAGCTTTTTGAGCAGGAAGAATTCAAGAAAGAATTTGCGTTAGTACATAAACTGCCATATAAATTTAAGTACAAATTTCGTGAAAGCAATGGCAAATGTAGAAATTTAAGTATTATTGACTGGGAGGTTGGGGCTCTTTTTTGGAATTGTCTAAAGAATTCCAGTAATGAGCAGGAGGCACTCGAAAAAGTGAAACAGAAGTATTTGGGGTATTTTGCCAAAAAGACTGAACTGTACTTTTATCTTGGTACTATGTTGCAATTCCATTCTTGGACAACAAATCCCTTTACTATTATTGGTATCTTTGCACCGCCTTTAGATAATCAAAAGAGGTTGGCTTTTTAATTTTATTTGATTGACTAGGTTAATACTACAGCGCAAGATGAGCCATATTTGACTTTATTTGCATTTTTGAACAACGATATCAGTATCAAAAATGCGGATATATTATTACATTGCGCTGTCGTATTAAGAAGGTGATATAAATTAAATTGGCCGTGATTACTTTGACTCAATTATAGAAAAGTGAAGAAGTTTTAATTAGGTAATGTTGAATTAAACTAGGTAATAAACTAGGTAATGTCCTGCTTTTTGAGGTTTTAAGCGGGTTTTTGATTTTTAAGCTGGAATTTTATAGTCGGGAACGAGATGTCACACGAACTTGTAGCAATTATCGATTTTGGTAGTCAGTATGGTCAGCTTATCGCGCGTCGGGTGCGTGAGAATAATGTTTATTCGCGGATTTTTCAGCCTTCGGTTACGGCGGCAGAACTTGCGGCGGAGAATATCAAGGGCGTGATCCTTTCGGGGGGGCCTGCGAGTGTTTATGCTGAGAATGCGCCGGCTTGCGATGCGAAGATACTTGAGCTTGGGGTGGGTGTGCTTGGGATTTGCTACGGCATGCAGTTTGGGTGTAAGACGCTTGGGGCGGATATTAAGCCGGCTGAGGCGCGTGAGTATGGGCGGACGAATCTTCACGTTACCGGTGACAATGAGCTGCTTGCCAATGTTCCCGAAGCGACGACTGTTTGGATGAGTCATGGCGACCAGGTTAATGAACTTAGCGAAGATTTTGAGCCGCTGGCGACGACTGATACCTGTCCGTACGCGGTTGTTAAACATACGAAGTCGAATTTTTATGGTGTTCAGTTTCATCCTGAGGTGACGCATACGCCGTATGGTAATACTATCCTGAAGAATTTCCTGTACGATATTTGCGATTGTGCGGGTGACTGGCAGATGGCTGATTTTGTTGAGCAGACTATTGCTGATGTTCGCAAGCAGGTTGGTGACAGGAATGTTATTTGCGGGCTTAGCGGGGGGGTTGATTCTTCTGTTGTCGCGGCGATTTTGCATAAGGCTATCGGCGATCAACTTAAGTGTATTTTTGTTGATAACGGATTGTGTCGTAAGAATGAACGCGAAGAGGTTGAGTCGATGTTCAAGAACCATTTCAAGATGGACCTTCATGTTGTTGATTGGGGCGACAAGTTCCTTGAAAAGCTTGAAGGGGTTACCGATCCGCAGAAGAAGCGTAAGATCATCGGTGCTGAATTTATTGAAGCGTTCAAGTCTGAGGCGGATAAAATCGAAGACGCTGACTTTTTGGCACAGGGTACGCTTTATCCTGACGTTATCGAGTCGGGTGCGAAGGATGGTAATTTGGCGGCTAATATTAAGCTGCATCATAACGTTGGGGGGTTGCCGGAGGAGCTTGGATTTGAGCTTGTTGAGCCGCTTCGTGAGTTGTTTAAAGATGAGGTTCGCAAGGTTGGTGAGTTTCTTGGACTACCGGAAAATCTTGTCTGGCGTCATCCTTTCCCGGGACCGGGGCTCGCTGTTCGGATCATTGGCGATATTACCCAGCCTAAGCTTGATGTTCTTAAAGAGGCGGACGCAATTTTGATCGAAGAGATCGTGGCGGCTGGGCTTTACAGGCAGATTTCGCAGGCTTTGTGCGTATTGCTGCCGATAGGTACTGTCGGGGTTATGGGCGATGAACGCAGCTATGAGAATGTTATCGCTATTCGTGCGGTTGAGACGACGGACTTTATGACGGCTGATTTTTCGCATATACCGTTTGAGGTGCTTGGACAGATTTCGAGCAGGATTATTAACGAGGTAAGAGGAGTTAACCGGGTGGTCTATGACATTTCGAGTAAGCCGCCTGCGACTATAGAATGGGAGTAGGGCAAACTGACCTTTGGTCAGTTTGGAATTACGAATTACGAATTACGAATTACGAATTGAGGATTGAGGATTGAGGATTCGCCTTCGGCGAGGCTTATTTTTATGATAAAAAAAGTTGTTAATAAAACTACGCTTGGTGATAGTAAAGATGCTGCGCGGGATCTGGAATATTGGCTTTCCAGGCCGGTGGCGGAGCGGTTTTCGGCAGTTGAAATTTTAAGATGGCAGGTTTATGGAGATTCAGAAAGACTTCAAAGAGTTGTTAGAGTTGCTAAACTCTCACAAAGAAATCGGCATGGGTGAAAGAAAAGCGTTTTTAGTTATCCTGCCGGGCTGCATGCTGATTTTTTAATTTTGCAGGGAGTGTTTATGATTAGCAAAACTTTCAGGTTCTTATATTGCATAGCGATCATGCTGTCTGTGTTGGGATGTGTAGAGCCAGCAAGATCGGTTAATCTTTCCACGGCAGACAATCCACCCATCCCGCAAGGGCGTCGCTACAAGGATATTGTTAAAGATAAATTCCCCGAAGGTAATGTTTATATCGGTGGTACTACCGGCTGGAAGCGTTACGTCGCAGGTGACGGAATAGTACTCGATAGAGAGTTTTCTTACGTTACTCCTGAAAATGATTTCAAGCAGCGTATTATCAATCCAAGGCCCGGTGTGTTCAAATGGTCGCTGGCTGACAATTGGGTAAAACACTGCAAAAAAACAGGTCAGGTGATTCGCGGGCACGGGCCTATCTCGCCTCAGTGCTCTAAGTGGGCAAAAGAAGATTGCAGAACCGCGGCCGAACTTGAGGCCGCTTTAAAAGAATTTTATGTTGCGTTTTGCAAGCGTTATAACGACGAAGATACAATTCAGTGGATCGATGTTGTCAATGAAACCATTCTGTCCAGCGGCGCATGGCATGGTCCTCGTAAAGGTACGGAAAAATGGGAATGCCCATGGACACTGTTGGGTTATGATGAGTCAGACCCGCTTAGCCCGCCGAAATATATTAAGTTGGCATTTGAGATAGCTAACAAGTTTGCTCCAAAGAAAAAATTGATTATCAATCAACATGGAGGAATGGAGCAGAAGATGTGGGACAAGGTTAAAGGGCTGGTTAAATATCTGCGGAGACAGGGACTTCGTGTTGACGGGATAGGATGGCAGGCTCACGTTGATACAGGTTTTGAGAAAAATGGTGAAAACCTCAAAAAGCTCGGAGAACTTATAGACTGGGCACACGCTAATAATCTGTCTTTTCATGTGACAGAGGCAAATGCTTGGTTGAAGAAAGAAGCTGACTACCAGGGGCAAGCTGAAACTTTTGGCGCTATATTGAAAGTGCTGCTTGAAAGGCGCGGGACAGGTGAGATCGGTTGGAACACGTGGAATATCAGTGACGGGCAGTGTTGGAGACCGCAATGGAAAGGCTGTTTGTTTTTTCCCGGCTATAAACCAAAGCCGGCTTACTATGCTATTCAGAAACTCCTGGAAAATCCCCCTCCGGCAAAATCAAAATAATATAGAAATTAGTATGAGTGAAAGGGTAATGTCAAATGAGATCAATTTTAGGTTTTGTCGTTGTTGTTGGGTTGGTTGCTTGTTCTGTTGAGGGTAAGGGCTTTGAAGCTAATTATGATGAGACTAAAATTCCGAAGTATAGTTTGCCTGATCCGCTTGTGATGGCTGACGGTACGAAGGTTGTTTCTGCGGAGCAGTGGCGTTTGCAGCGGGGGGGGGAGATACTTGATTTGTTTAAGAAACATGTCTATGGGGCTATGCCGCCTGCGATGAGAATCGCACATGTCGAGCGGGACAGTTTTATTGAAGATGCTTTGGGGGGGAAGGCGAGGCTGCTACAGGAGAGTTTTTACTTTAAGAAGGATCGGAGCGGGCCGAAAATTGATGTCTGCGTTTTTCTGCCTCCGAAAAGTAAAAAGGTGAAATCTTACCCGGCTTTTCTGGCTTTGAATTTCTTTGGTAACCATACGATAAGTACTGATGAGAATATTCGTATGTATACCGGTCATGCCAGGCTTAAGCCCGGGCGCGGAGGCCGAGGTACCAAGTGGGCGATAGAAGATATTGTCGGCAGGGGGTATGCGCTGGTTACGGCTTGCTATAATAATTTTGATATAGATCAGCGAATTGAAGGCCCGAAGTTCGATGACGGGGTTCATCTGTTGTATCCGGAGTACCAGGGGCGCAGCGATAACTGGACGTCTATTGGAGCGTGGGCGTGGGGGATGAGCCGTATACTTGATTACCTCGAAGACCTTGAATTTGTCGACGCCGAACGCGTTGTGGCTATGGGGCATTCTCGGTTGGGGAAAACGGCGTTATGGGCCGGGGCGACGGATCAGCGGTTTGCTTTGGTTATAAGCAATAACTCCGGATGCGGAGGAGCGGCGCTTGCACGTCGGCGTATCGGCGAAAGCGTTTGGAGGATCAATACATCATTTCCGCATTGGTTTTGCGCGAAGCACAAAGAGTATAACGATAATGAAAACGCCATGCCGGTCGATCAGCATATGCTGATATCGCTGATCGCGCCGCGGCCGGTGTATGTTGCAAGTGCTGTCGGGGATAAATGGGCCGATCCGCGGGGGGAGTTTTTGTCGTGCGTTGGGGCGGATGCGGTTTATAAATTGCTCAATACCAGCGGGCTTGCGAGCCATACGATGCCGGAAATCGAAAAGCCATTGGTCGGGACAATTAACTATCATCTGCGCAACGGCAAACATGATGTGACGAAGTATGACTGGGCGCAGTATTTGGATTTTGCTGATAGATACCTGAAGCAGCATGGCCTTAAGTGAGAGTTTGGAAGGCTGAGGTAAAAAAAGCGAATCCCGATGTACATCGGGATCCAACACGGAATATCCAATTATGAAGTTAAAAAACAGCGGCTGTTGTTTTTTTGGATACTGCTTGCAACTTTTGTTAGTTGGGCTTGTTTTTTCTTTTTTGCCACCGAGGAAAAAGATGAAACAAGAAAGATAAGAGGAAAACTATTTTTGCTTTTTGACGGACTGTTTTGCTAATTTTTGGGCCTGGGCGATCTGGGTTGGTTTCATTTCATTTTTGAGGATTTCTTTAGCTTCGGAAACATCGTAGCCATTTGTTTCGGCGATTAGAATCCACTTGTAGGCCTGTAAATAGTCGGCGGTTACGCCTTCTCCGTTGGCATACATAAGGCTAAGGAAATATTGAGCGAGGGGTAATCCCTGGTCGGCGGCTTTGGAGAACCACTTGAATGCCTGTTTGTCGTCTTTGGCAACGCCGCGGGCATTTGCATACATAAATCCAAGATTGTATTGAGCGTCGGCAAGGTTCTGCTGGGCGGCTTTAGTGTACCACTTAATCGCCTCTTTGTAGTCCTGGGTGACGCCTTTGCCGTTGTCATACATTATGCCAAGGCTATATTGAGCGGCAGCGAGTCCCTGCTGAGCGGCTTTTGCGAGCCACTTGATTGCCTCTTTGTAGTCTTGATCGACGCCATGGTCGAGTTCATACATTACGCCAAGGTTGAATTGTGCGCCGGCAAAGCCCTGGTCGGCAGATTTTCTGAACCATTTTACGGCTTCTTTGTCATCTTCCTGGACGCCTTTGCCGGAATCGTACATGATGCCAAGATTGAATTGTGCGCCGGCAATGCCGTGGTCGGCGGCTTTGGTGAGCCACTTTACGGCCTCTTTACGATCTTCTGAGACACCTTTGCCGAAATTATACATCAAGCCAAGTTGAAACTGGGCG
>Ga0307990_1004597_pt1 | contig 10133 bp, 6 predicted proteins | sample EllFjometagen129_FD_203168 | JGI IMG/M metagenome (GOLD analysis project Ga0307990, IMG submission 203168) | Marine microbial communities from Ellis Fjord, Antarctic Ocean - #129 | ecosystem: Environmental > Aquatic > Marine > Unclassified | place: Southern Ocean | collected 2014-10-08
TTGTATACAGATAGTTCTAAATGACCCGACTTGTTATTGTGCCAGAGATGAAGCTGTCACCTTAACGATCTATGTGAGCTCGGGGATAGTAAGCAACGCGGTTTACACCACAAAGATTACGAATAGCGAGAATAAACGGAACGAGGAGATTAACTGAGCTGTTTTAATCCTATTACAATCTTTAAGAAAAAACTTGCTCAAAAATAAAGTGTTTTAATAGTAGCAAAAATTTTATCTAAATCTAGGAGTGCAAAAGAAATGAAGATTTCAGAACGCGTTCAAATGATGCAGGCATCGCCTATCAGAAAACTGATGCCTTATGCAAATGCAGCCAAAGAGAAAGGTCACCATGTTTACCATCTTAATATCGGACAACCTGATATTGAAACACCAAAAGCGATGATGGATGTATACCATAATTTCGATGCTAAGGTTTTAGCCTACGGTCCATCCCAGGGACTGGAACCTTATCGCAAGAATTTGGTAAGGTATTATGCAAAGCATGACATTGCTCTTGATACAAATGATATTATCGTTACTACTGCTGGTTCCGAAGCAATTGTTTTTGCCTTAACAGCTGTTTGTAATGTTGGTGAAGAAATTCTTATTCCAGAACCATTCTATACAAATTACAATGGTTTTGCAGGCATGGCAGGCGTTAAGATTAGACCAATCACGACCAAAGTTGAAGATGGTTTTGCCTTACCTAAGAAAGAAGAAATCACTGCTCTTATTACTGAAAAAACACGTGCAATCATGATTTGCAACCCTGGGAACCCTACCGGTAAGGTTTACAGTCGCGAAGAGGTTGAAATGGTTGCTGAGATTGCAAAAGAGAATGATCTGTTCATAATCTCTGATGAGGTTTATCGTGAATTTACTTATGATAGTGCAGAAACCACAAGTATTCTCACGATTGCTGGAGTAGAAGATCGAGCGATAATGGTAGATAGTGTATCTAAACGTTATAGCGCCTGTGGGGCTCGTATCGGGTGTGTTATCTCCCGTAATGCTGAGCTCATGGCTAATATGCTGAAACTCGCTCAAGCACGGCTATGTCCACCAACTATCGATCAGATGGCGGCTTCTGCCTGCGTTGACCTTCCTCAATCTTACTTTGACACCGTAAAAGTTGAATATAAAAACCGTCGTGACTTAGTTTTTGCAGAACTTGAAAAGATTGATGGTATTATGTGCCGTAAACCTGAAGGTGCTTTCTATATTGTAGCTAAACTGCCTATTCCTAACGCTGAAGAGTTTGTCATCTGGTTACTCAATGAATACAATGTGAATAATGAAACTGTTATGGTAGCTCCAGCTGCCGGTTTCTATGCAACTCCAGGTGCTGGACTCAGTGAAGTCCGATTTGCCTATATTCTCAATGAGAATGATCTGGCGAAAGCAATGTTCATCTTCAGAACAGGACTTGAGAAATTTAAAGAAATTAAGGGATTATAATCCAAAGATATTAAAGGCAGGCTTTATGCCTGCCTTTTCTCAATTTTTAAAAAGAGGAGTGAATGCACATATCAACAGAATTCAATCAGGACATATTCAAGAAAATTACTGACCTCTGGGTTTTAACAGGGATTGCAAATCCTGCTCGTTGCGATAGCTTTGAAATAATTGCTAACACTCTCAAAATGGGTGGCAAGATGATTACTCTGATGGATCAAGATAGACTTGTCGGGACAGTATGGTTGACCAACGATGGAAGAAGAATGCATACTCATCACATGACGATACATCCTGAATATCAAGGTAAAGGATTATCAAAACTTCTTCTTGAACCTGCCTTAGAATTTGCTAGAGAATTAGGATTGCAACCAAAATTAGAAGTACACGAGTCGAATCCGGTTGCAAGATATCTATATAAGAAGTACGGCTTCGATGAGTTACCGGACTATATTGTGATGGTTAAAAGGTCTTAAGATACACTTACTCAAATATTGACTTGACATCCGTATGATTAATGCAGAAATAAATACTTGTGAGCGGGTTTAGCTCAGCTGGTAGAGCACCAGCTTCCCAAGCTGGTTGTCGCGGGTTCGATTCCCGTAACCCGCTCCATTTAATTATCAATAACTTACGCCACTTAATGTTCATCAATCAGATTAACTACTGGACACATATTAGGACACACAGGTTTGATAGAGTAGTTTGTATCAATTTTCAACTCAGAGGTAACAGCGTGGGAATACCATTGCAGCGGTAGTAACTGAAATAAATTGGATGACTACAATAAGTTGTCTAAAAATGGATGTGAAATAACTATTCCATTGCTTCCACTTAAGAAGGGGCGTCAGATATTGAATCGAACATGGTTCCGGTTCTTAAAGGACTAACAATTACCTACTCAACTGAGAATTGGAAGTTACAATTTTTAGGCTCCTCAAATATGTTATGTCCGTATTCGAATTAGAAACTCCGAGATTAATAATTGCGTTAGAAATAATTCAAAAGATATCATAGTTATTCAATGAGTAAAAAACTTGATATCAGAATATACAGGAGAATTATTTCTCAGAAGGATACCTGTAAATGTCTTTAAAAAACCTTCTTTTTTTATTGCCAAAATACTGCCGTAAACTAATATATACTTAGGCTTAATGATTGGAGGTTGTCAATGAAAAAGGAAAATGGAACGATAGAATCGAAAGAATTAGTAAACATTGAAATATCAAAACGTGAACATCGTGAGTTCCATAATTGCTATACTATGGAATCTGTTACAAATGATATAAAGTTTCTCAATATGGTATACGAAGGAAAATCCGGATTAACAGAAAATAGTGTAACTCCAGATTTAATAAAGAATCTAAAGTATCTTGGTAAAAGAATCTATTTCTTCATACTCTCAATGGATAAAAACTTTACGCCAAGTAACTATATAAAGAGGAAATATGAGTTTATAAACAATTACTTCTCGGGTGGTAATCCCCACCTGTTCTTCCTTGCCTGGAATGGTTTGATAAAGAATGATAGTTTCAAACGGCTGATGATGAATGTGTTCACCCTGAGAAGGTTCACTAATGGACTCTGTCCTCAAAACATTCCCCATATAGGTTCAAACATGACAAGATACAGAACGAAACTGGTTCTTGCTGATGATATGGCAACTGATGAGAAAGATAAACGAAGAAAAACAGGGCGACTTCTGGATGATGGCAGTGGTTTAACAATGCAGGAGGGTCTCATCTGGTTACCTAATGGTAAAGCACTACCACTCTACCCTCAAGCCTATGTACCTATAAATCAAACTCAAGTAATTCTTGTTAGACATGGACGTTCTAATCATGAGTCAGGTGGAAGTAATCCTGTGTTTGTAGGTTCTGGGTATTGGGATAGTTGGGCGAATAACAGGCGTATTCCTGGTTCAGAAGGCAACTATCTTCATGAAGACGGAATCAACACTGCAAAAGAACTTGGCAAGGATTTCAAAGTAGTAGTTGATTGTCTTGAGAAACATAATTTCTCCTTGTGGTCATGGAGTAAGGATAAGCCGATTCCAGTATATGGTAGTGAATCAGAAAACACAGAGCAGACAGCCAGATATTTTCTACAGGAAGCTGGATATACCAACCTGTCCTTCAATCCACTATATGGATTAAACTCCCAAAAATATGGATCATTAACTCATAAGTTTAAAAAAGATATCTTTGCAAAGACAATTGAGATTTATAAAGACGAATGGGGGGGAACACCAGAGGAGTTAAAATCTAAAGTAAAGAAATACTTCAAGAATAGGTTCTTCCATTTCCCAGAAGGTGAAACATTGCTGGAATCAGATTGGAGAATTGCTTTTAGTTTTATTGAACTTCTAAAGAAAAATCTTGGCAATAGATTTGTTCTTGCTGACCATTCTGGTGCAATCAGAGTCTTTGCTGCTGTTATTAGAACACTTGATTTTGCAGACTACGCATCCATGAAAGAGGGTCATGATTCAATAATGGCTTTCAATTTTCAGCCTGGTAAAAATCTACGCTATGATTATCTTCAGAAGAAAGAGTACATGCTTAGGAAGAAATAAAAACAGATTTGACAATCAATAAAAAAAGCCTGCTGATTTCTCAGCAGGCTTAATTTCTTATTTAAGCAGGGTCATTTTTTTAGTGTCGATAACTTTATTATTTAAAGATAATCGGTAAAAATAGACTCCTGATGTTACTGTATCTGCGTTCCATGATACGTTGTAGGTGTTACCAGTTTTATGGCTATCAATAAGCGTATCAACCAATTGCCCTTTTACATTATAAACATCTAAGCGTACTTGGCCGGGTTCCGAAATAGAGAAGCTGATATTTGTAACAGGGTTAAATGGGTTTGGATAGTTATTACTCAACAAGCCGGTTGGCATGTTAATCTCTTCATGAATGCTTACTGCACCATTAAAGAAATATACATTATCAATATAGACAGTGTTTGGATCACCAGAGATAATCAATTGAGCAATATGGTTTGTAGTGGTTAATCCGGTAAAATCTGTAAGCGGGATATCAAAACTAACCCAGCTTTCTGTAGAAAGAGTGCTTGCATCAAATTCCAGCTCTTGTTCAACATCATCATTTCCCCATACCCCATCAGCACCAAAATCTACTAATTTGATCTTGAAAATTGCAGGAGCAGCTGTAGGATCCGGAGTCCAGAAATCCATGTGGAAATAATTCATTCCGCTAACATCGATTGTTGAAGAAGTGAATTCGATTCCTGCGACTACAAGACTTGTGTAAAGCTTTACATCATCGCCTTCAACTTGAACATCATTTACATTTGCATCGTCCCAAACTGCAGACCATGTATCTACAGTTACATTTGTGTAGGCATTACTAAAAAGGGAGATTACATCAGTTGCATTGTATGTAGGTGTTGGAGCAGGAGCCTCTGGTCCTGCAGGTGGAGCACCTTGCTCTGAAAATGTGAGGTTGTCAAAATAGCAAACATTATCTTGAGTTCTGCCAACCAAGTCAAAATCAGGGAAGACCACAATCTGATCAAATCCTGTTTCCATTTGGCCAGAGAAATCAAAAGCAAGTTCTTCCCAGGCATTAGTAACAGTATTTGCTACCTTTACTTCTGGAAGCGCCCAACCATCAGGTTTTACAAGTTTTATACCGACATCACTTATTACGGGTTTCCAAACCAATATTTTAATAGTACTATTAGTAGCATCGATAGTATAAGTTCCGATATCAGCACCGTGTAAAGATTCTGTTCCGGCCCAAGGTTGTCCTGCTTGCAAGGCGGTGAATTGTGCTACAGTTGTAGAAGTATTAATACCTGTTGCATCTGGATTATCTATGATCTGCAATGGTGGGTTAGTGTCATTTTCAAAAACTGCCCAGGTCCAGTTCATTCCATAACCACCTGTTTCAAAATCAATAGGTGCATTTTGCGCAAAAACCGTTGTTGTGATCATTAAGATAACAGCAAACATAATAAGTAATCTAGTTCTATTGTTCATTTCATCCTCCTCAGGAATTTAATAATTATGATATGATACATATCAAATGTTAAAAGCCTGCTAATTTTTCAACAGGCTTGATTGTTTTATTTAAGTAGAATCATCTTCTTCATACTTGATTGATCATTAACCTTTAGCTTGTAGAAATACACTCCAGAGCTAACATGGTGCTTACTTTGGTCTTTACCATCCCATTCAACAGAATGGTTTCCCTTTGCTCTATTATCTGAAAGCAGTGTGTTTATTTTCTGTCCCTTAAGATTGTATATTTCTATCTCAACAAAGCTTTTCTCATTAAGGTTATATGAGATAGTTGTTGAAGGATTAAATGGGTTAGGGTAGTTCTGATTCAATTCAAAGTTGCTAATTTCAGCAGTTTCTTCATCATTTGAAACAGTTCCACCATCCCAATAAATGTTATCAATAGCGAACTCGCATTGGGCTCCAGACACTTCAAGGATTACAAATTCATAACTAAGCATTCTCAGGTCAATAAGCTCACCCCGAAGATCATCTACGGGAATAGAGGCCTGTCCCCATTGTCCGTTTCGAACTAGTCCATAAGTTGTCTGATGGGCAGGGAAATTGACATACGATTGATTACCCCAAGCATCGATAATTCCGATTTGAAAGCTAATATGTGCCGGAATATCGATATGGAATTTAAGATAACCATCACCGAAGTTGAGGAGATTTGTAGGTTGCAATGACATGATGCCAGCTCCAAACCACCCAGCTCCTGTAGTCGTCCAGGTTATACCATTATCTCCTTCATAAGGAGCAATGTTCCCTTCAGACAATGTGCCTTCCCAGACATATATCTCGGCATCAACTCCTACTTCAAAATTATTGTAAGTAGTAGTGTTGTCAGTGAATATCCCAAATGATTCATACTGAAATTCAGGTGGCCCAACATGTACTTCGCCCATATCATTCCATTCCATAACTTTAATATAATCTACATACATCTCAGCAGGTAATGGCATGGATATCGGAGCTCCGGAACCATCAAGCCCGAAAGCATCTGTGAATAAACCACCTATGGCAAGGTCCGTTACCAGATAGAATGGATCCTGAAACTCGGTTGAGGATTCATCAAATAATAGTTCCTGTTCATACAAGTCATATTCAACATCATTGTCTATGACAGTGAATCGAAGACTTGTATCATCCCAATAAGCTCTATAAGTTATGAATCTACCTGTTAATGAAGGGTTGTAGCTATAATATGGGCGGCAGTTCACATCATTTGGATCATATGAAGTACTTGCAGCACCACTGGGATTTTCAGGTGTAATGGAATTTTCTGAGTAGAATAAAGCATTTGCAGCAACTGATTGATTAACAGTTGAGTTATCCTGACTATTCCCACCATTGTGGGTGTCATGGAGATTGCGGAAAGACTGTTTAGCTCCCATCTCCATCATATCTATTTCACCACAGGAAGGCCAACCTAGGTTACTTGTTCCGAGAAGCCAAACTGCGGGCCATCCGCCAAGATTTAGCTCAGGGATTAATACTCTTGCTTCAATCACGCCATACTGGATTGAGATCTTTGATTTTGTATTAAGTCTACCGGATGTATAGTTCAATGGGTTACCCCATTGGTCTACGATATTGGGACCCGCTTCATTACGGGCAGTAATTCTAAGTCCATTATTACCTTCTTCACCCGGTATCTCAGCAATATCTACATTATCAGCAGAGTAATACTCGAGTTCTGCATTTCCCCAACCCCAGGAACCGTTGCCGGTTTCAATTATCCAATTATCAAGGTTATCAAAGTTCTCTTCCCAGAGTACATCACCTATCTCCGCAGATAATCCTAAGATAAGTACGAAAGCAATGATAGTTGTTATCAGTTTATTCATTAAATTTTCCTATTGCCATTTCGTTATTTTTTTTGCTTCAAAGTCATAGACATATCCCCATTCACTCAAGTCGGCTAAGGCAAGAACAGGATCAGAATACAAAGGCATCAGATTCATCTCAGAGGGATTATACATAGCTTCACCAACGAGATCACGAAGAATGACAGCATAATAAGTATCTTCAACAATCCACGGAGCATTCCACCAGGTTACTGAATCGTAAAAATGGTCTAAAACAGCACGATAAGCTTTCTTTGCCTGTTCTTTGGCGTTCACACTTCCACTTTCAGTATAAATCTCATGCAGTGATTTTGCTGTGAGATATTGATACTCTCCTGTAGGAATTTTAGCTAACATGGTACCCCAAAGGTAGAATCGAGAGATAGCAGAGGGGCTTTCATCATTAAAATCCCATACATTCTCCATGTTAAGACTTGCACCTGCAAATGGATTGTCGGGGTTATCCAAGATATCTGTATTCGGATGGACTCCTTCATTAACGGAATAAAGATCCAGTGTAGATCCTGTAGGCAATTCTAAAGTCGTGGAGGTAATCCCGTTCTTAACATCACAACCGGAAATAAGTGTAACAACAATAACTGATAATACTATAAGTAATCTATTTATTTTCATTTTAACCTCCCTTAAAACTCTATCCTGTAGTAAATTCCGGTCTGGAATTCATAATCATTATCAATTCCATCACCTTCGTTGATTGGGGATTTTTCATCTAAATTTCTGAAGAGTGCTTTGATACCAATTCGACTTGATTTCTCTATATCGAAAAGGTTATCAATAAGCAGTGAGTAATCCAGTTTATACTGGTAAGGATATGTAATATTGAACTGTCGATACCAGTCATAAGGTCCCCAGGCATCTTTCTTGGCATAGGCTTCGATATAGTGTTTCTTGTTGATTATGAACTTTGTAGCAATAGAATAGAATTCTGTTACCTCACCATCAGGATTACCGGTAGACTGCTGTTGTCCGGCTTCAAGAGTAATTATACTCTTGAAGTTTGGAATTGGATTCATAATAAAGATTCCCTTAGCAAGCCATTCTTCAACTGACAGTAAACCACTTCCAAACGGAGCGTTTGTTTCTCCCTCTTGATAATAGAAGAGGTGGGCATCAGTGTCTGCTTTGTATTCAGTATAGTTGCCACCTATTGTAAATGCTAAGTTTGCATCTTCTTTATCATCCCTATTCCAAGCATAGAAATAACTACCTGGAGTAGGGTCATAAGTCAGGAATAACTCACCTGATAATGTCTCTCTATTTCCCAGGACTGCAAATGGGTCACTATCTCTGTTTCTTGGAGTTGTTCCCGTATAGAAAGTTGTACCATCCATAGAGGCATCAGTAACTTCCATAGCTTCTAGTAGATTTGTCCTGTACATAGCACGAGGAAGCAACCAGACATTTCCAAAGGGAAGTAGCATTCCTGCTTCATAAACGATTTTATTACCTAAGCTTGAGTATGGCATCGTGGATTCTCTTTCAACTAAAGCATCCCCACCATCAGCAACAAGACCGGAGTAATTAGCTGAAAAGTCTATCAGAGCAGCACCCAAACTGAATGACAGCCTCGCTTTTGTTCCCTGAGTATCTTTAAATTCTATCTCATCCTTATAGATTTCATTTCCATCCATGTAGGAGTATTCTTCATCAATTTTTTCTGTACCGGAGATAAGGTATCCGACCTGTAGTGTAACACCTGCTCCGAAATCTGTTTCAAACGAGAGAGCTGTTTGTCTGGTAGCTTTCTCTGTTGCTTCGGTTGCTGTAGCAGATGCATCTGCTTGTGAGAAGTCTTCAGAGTGAATAAATGTCCATTCAGAGCCTAGGAAATCAAAGTCGTACTTCACCATTGCTTTAGGATTTGCTCCCCAGTAAACTTCAGGTCCGGTAATAACGGTAAGACCTTTCAATCCTTTTTTGCCGGTAAATTCGATACCATAAGGTGCTTTGGCATTCCAGATATCCATACCTCCCATATCAGTGGCCTCTTTCATAAGACCATAGAAGTCACCTTCATAACCCCAATGGAAGCGAGGCACATGATAAAAGGCTGTGAAATCGAACAGATCAGCTTTATATTTTGCTTCAAAGCTGTAAATTTCTACTCGTTCATTATCTGTAATATCTTTGGATGAGAGAACATCTATCCCTTGCTCATTTTCTTCAGTTGCAACTGAAACATAAGATTCTCCACGCTTACCATAGTATTGATCCATTGGAAGGTCAACTATATTACCTAGGACATTTAATGTGAAATTACCTGAGATTCGGCTTGTTGGGTTAAAAGCAAAGTCGAGGAATAGCTTTTCACCGTTTGTAAAGTTAAGCCCGTTTTTACCATCATTTTCAACTGCTTCTGATTCTCCTGTAAGAGCTATATCTCCTTCAAGTCTTCCACCAGTAAATCTGAAAGCTCTCTGGTCCTTCATATCACGAGTTAAGGTTCTTAAACTGCTTTTCATCTTGAGAACGTCCATATCAATAGCTAAAAGTTGTTGATTAATCTCCACTTTATCAGTTGTATATGGATCTATTTCCCAAATCTCTCTCAGCACATCATATGCCATTCTAGGAATTGCTTCATAAACACCATCATTGTTTGGACCGGTTAATCGGCAGATTCCAAACCATTCCTCATTCATGTTATTTCTACCATTAACGAAGTCAAATGAGTAACCACCATTACTCCAAGATGCGTTGTTGTCTTGGACTTCCAGGTTTTCAGTTTGCTTATACTTCCACCACTCATCTCTCCATTCGAATTGACAAGCACCAAGAGC
>Ga0307990_1004598_pt1 | contig 10132 bp, 8 predicted proteins | sample EllFjometagen129_FD_203168 | JGI IMG/M metagenome (GOLD analysis project Ga0307990, IMG submission 203168) | Marine microbial communities from Ellis Fjord, Antarctic Ocean - #129 | ecosystem: Environmental > Aquatic > Marine > Unclassified | place: Southern Ocean | collected 2014-10-08
AGAGCTGATCTCAGTTCTATCTTCAAGATTAGTTCGCGAGAAGCAATGGACATTTTTTGCCTGGGCAATAATTCGGAAGAAATAATACTTTTCACGTAGAAGAATATCCTGGAAAGTTTTTAGTCCCAGACTTTTTCGTTGAGATTCAGTTAGCAGGAAGGGAGTTTGACGAGTGGGAGGGATCACGCCTTCAATTGTATCGATGATGGCAATATTATCAAATTGCAGGTTACGAGTATTATGCAGAGAAGAAAAATGAATGGGAGTAGTGGAAGGCTTAGATGTGGAATATCGGTAAGTTTTGGATTTGGCAAATTCCAGGAAAAGCCTGAGGAACTGAGCACTGGTGGAATACCCATTTTGTGAAATAAAGGGGAAAATAGTGCTCCAGTCTGAGATGAGATCAATATTACCCAGGCTGGCAAAATCTTCTATTAAATTATAATAAACTTCTGTCAGGTCAGTGTATTGATTTTCATGAGGTGTGATGATATTTGCCGGCAGAATGAAATCAGAGGAATTGATGGCATTAATAATATCATCAATTGCAGTTATGGATGAGAATTTATCCAGAAGAATTTTCAATTTTGAGAGGATCAACTTGAGCTCTGGATCAAGACCGATATTGGGGATATAGCCATTAAGTGGGAAATATTTGTAATCATGATCTTTCAGATAATAGATGAACTCAAGCAGTTTTTCCTGATATTGCATGATCTGGTCGTTCTCAAGATCAGGGTAACAGTGATGAAGGAATGGTTTAATGAAATAATCATTACTGAAACTGGAGATGAGAGCATTTACTGGCAGCAGGTATCTGGAATCTTTGTGGATAATTCCCGCTAGAAGGGATTGAAACTGCTCAAGCAGCTGAAACAGGGATGAATGAGAAAAATCTATAGTGTTATTACCTCCCAGAAGGTGACGGCAATCATAATTATCAAGATGCTGCTGCAAAAGCCCAAAATCTATGATCATATCTGATTGTATAGTATTCAGCTTATCAAACAACGCTCGCTTCAGAGAAAATTCATCTGAATAGATGTGATTATAAATAGCTTTTGTGCGATGTTTAGAGAGATTGGAGGCATTAAATTCCGGCAGACATGACAGCTTGTCCTTATCATAAATTTGCTCTGGGATCTGCAGGTAGATCATTGTGTTTTCATCAGGCAGCAGTTCTTTTTCCAGAGCAGTAAAATAAAATTGATTAAGTACGACAATATATTGAAAACTGTCTAACCAGTCAGTGTTTGAATTGACAATATTCTTGATAAATATGGGGTCAATGAAATTCCTTTGCTGGATATATTGCAGATAATCATTTCTGATTTCCAGCAGGATATCATAAGTATTTTCCTGCCAGTTCTGAGCAGTTTTATTTGTTGCTAAAATGGCTGGGATATCATCTATTGATTTCAGCTCTTCTGCCAGTTCATCAAAAAATGTGAAAAAGTCATAAGCAAAAGTGACTGATTGAAAATAATTATTGATATGAAAGTGTTCTCTGTAAGCAGGTTTGAGAGCAGCATAAAATGCCAGAACTCGTTTTTCTTCTTTCAAAATGGGAATTGACTGATCCATGCACTTCATTTTGAAATTATCCATTGTTAGAAAATCGCTGTTATTAAAAGAGCAATATTGCTGATAAACCTGCTTCAGCTCCTTAAGCGAGGCATGATTGGGACATAAAAACAATGTGCTGTAAGACTTATGTTCATCAGCAACACATTCATTTATATTTTGATCAAAGTCTATAAATTTCAGTTGCGGCATATAAGTGATTACCTCTACTTTTTTAAAAGATTCTATCCTTATTACTGATATTAACATATTCCTTACAATCAAAGAATGGCAGGGTTAGCTGTCTATCCTTTTTTTGCTCATTCCAGTCCAGATTACTGAGTCCCATACCAATTAATCTAACAGATCTTGATTTGTCGAATAGAGAAGCTAATAAGTTTTGAGCCTGCTTAAGCATGATCTCCTGCTCATCAAAAGCTCTTCGGGCTGTACAGCTTTTCTGTACAATCTCAAAATTGGCATATTTAAGCTTTACCGTAAGTGTCCAGGCTTTGAATCCTTTTTCTTTCATTTTAGTAGATAGACTTTCAGAAAGAATTTCCAGATAATGACTAAGTTGGTCAGCATCACTTACGTCTTCAGAAAAAGTCCTTTCCATACTGATAGATTTACGGATGCGACTGGTGACAACTTCCCTGTTATCAATACCACGAACAATATAATAATAATATCTTCCTGCTTTACCAAAATGTTTTAATAATTCATTAAGACTTATAGTTTTGAGATCCTTGCCATTAGTTATTCCCAGATTCTTCATCTTCTCTTCAGTAGCTTTGCCAATGCCATGAAACTTGCCAATCGGTAAAACATTCAGAATTGATTCAGCTTTTTCAGGAGTAATCACAACCAGTCCATCCGGTTTATCAAGATCAGAGGCTATCTTTGCGAGAAATTTGCAGTAGGATACACCTGCTGATGCGGTAAGCTGAGTCTCGTCTTTGATCCTTTGACGTATTTCTTCTGCCAGATGTGTTGCTGAGGGATTATTCTTTTTATTAATTGTTACATCAAGATAAGCTTCATCAATTGATACGGGCTCCACGAGATCAGTATATTCATGAAAAATCTTACGCATAATTTGAGATGCCACGCGATAAGCTTCAAAATTACCTCGCACAAAAATGAGATGAGGACAGAGCTTGATTGCCAGGCTGGAAGGCATGGCGGAATGTATTCCATATTTGCGTGCCTCATAGGAACAAGTGGAAACTACGCCACGGCTGCCAGGAAGTCCACCCACAGCTATAGCTTTACCTTTATATTCCGGGTGATCTCTTTGCTCCACAGCTGCAAAGAAGGCATCCATATCAATATGGATTATTTTCCGGGATGGGGTTATTTTCTTTTTCTCCGGCTCCAGAGTGTACCTCCGGTTAATGTACCTGCTCCCAGAAGGAAGCCAAGATCATAAATAAAACCTGCATTGTGAACTTCATATATTGAGATATTGTCTGTGAAAAGAGATATGATTAAAGTAACAACACTTATTAAACCATGCCAGAATCCTTTGAAGAAGCCGGCATCATTGCCTTTTTGAGTAGTAAACTCATTGGGACCTGCTGTACAGCTTAGAATGAAAATCACTAATAGTGATATTAAAATGACTTTATACATTTATTCACCTCCATATTCACTATTTCAAATTAATAACTTGTCAGTCAATAAAAAAAGCCTGCTCTTCAGAGCAGGCTAATATTTATTCCCTGTTTTGATATGAGATTATTGCATACCCAGATCAGTCAGAATTTCATTGAAAAAAGCTTTTGCATCTTCCGCTACCATGTATGACATGGGGAAACTAAACAAGTAATTCGTGTTTACTCCGTTATTATATTTGAGTCCAACAACCCTGCCATTAAATTGCTGATACTGTTTAGGAGTTGGTGGATAACTTGTTGATGAGGTATCCTTACATGTATAAGCAATTATTGGTGTAGGTGGTATTATATAAGGATATTCAAAGGATTGTTCGAATATACTTTCATCAAAATAATCACATGGTCCTATTGCCTGTCTTGGTTGAATAAAAAAATTGAAAGTTACCTCAGAGAAAATAACTTCATTTTCATCTAGCTGGACATTTAATTGTGATGTAAACGGTGAAATAGAAGAAGCACCAATCATGAAAGCGTTATTTGCATGATTTCGAGAAATATTTGTAACCAGGTTAGGATCTAAGATTCCTCTTTTCATAGGAATACCAAAGTTATCTTCTAATATGAAATTAGCTGCATTTATCCCACCACATTGAGAGTAAATTGTTTCTACATTTGCCCCTAAACAAACGGCAATATTTCCACCCAAGTCAGAAAAAATCCTCAAGCAATCACCATTAGTATGGAATTTAGAAGAAGCAGGTTTATCATTATGAAAAATTACTAATTCGTAATTTTGAAGATCAATGGGGCTAAACAAGTCATTGCCAAAGTGAATTAGTGAATTCCAAGTCTTGATTTCGCCTGAAGATACTGAATTTTCCATCAAATCATAAACATCTATTTGTCCTGTATAATCTGATAAAAATTCCAGATAGAGAGCATCCAATTCATCATCTGGTGAGTAAGTGGGATTATTTATATCTTCATCAATGATCAGGATACCTGATTTTTCATCAGCTAAAACCGGCTCTACAATCCTAAATCTCATCTCAGCAGGAGTGGGATCGCCAATATTGGAAAGATCTACAGCTCTTACTTTGAAGCTGTGTATTCCAGCTTCCATATCAAACAAAATTGTATTCTGATCAATTTCTGCTCCAACAGGAATACGGGTCCAGCCACCAAGATCATCATTATAAGTATCAACTACACCTGCAAGTGGAGCATAGTGATATGGCTCTCCATCAAGCTGAAGATCAAAGAACTTTAATTCAGAAAAATATTTTTCATGAGTGTTTTCGTCAAGCACAAGCCCTACGCGCTGATTGTAAGGTGAATTAGTTACAGTAGTACTTGATTGTCCAATTTCTCCATATTCACCCTCGAATCCCCAGTGCATATATATTTTAAGATCCCGGCTATTGATAGCAGTGAAAACACTGTCTTTATCAATCCAGAGTGGTAAACCATATCGATTTCCATTAATAGTTACTTCTTCAGGGACATCTACTGCGCTGATAAATTCTGCTTTACTGGTGGAATAGTGATATTTACCTAAGGCAAAAATATCATTGTAAGTATAATCTGGTTCGCCATTTCCATTGGGCTTAAAACCACTATAAATTAATGTGCCAGGATAAAATCCTTTTTTAACAGCAAAATTAATTGTCATTTCCTGTGATTGAATTCCGGCTAGATCAAAAGCTCTTACTGTCAGATATGTGGAATCCAGAAATGCTTCTTCATTATTGGGATCAATAGTGTTATTTTTAATGAATGGACCAGGATCATCTGGACCTGCTGCTGCTTCAGGAATCAGTAAAAACTCAGTAACTTCTTCCTGGAATTGAGTGCTGTGCCATTCGTCATCATATCCTTCATCTGCAGCAGGGATGACATTACCATCATTATCTCTAACCTCAAGTTTGAATTCAAAGTAATTAGGTACATTACCAATTAATGGATCTGTATCGCTGATTCTGAATTTCAAAATCACACCAGTTCCAATCCGTTTACCATCAATAGGACCCTGGGTAGATTCCACGGCAAGTATTTTAGGTGTTTTTGATGTGGACTTGAAGAAACGCCGGAAAGTCCCTGATTCATCCCCTCTGTCATCAATGCATTTAATTTCGAAAATGCTGGTTACAGGTGCATAAACAAAATTACCATTAGCTGGATCAATCATTGGAGTTCCATCGTTATTTTTTAATTGCTCCCCATTTGCAGGGAAATTGATTTCTGCATGTACAGCATCAGTCCAGATAGTTTTTTTAGCATCAGCATCACCAAGAGGTATTGATTCATCTGCACCATCTTTATAATGAAGTATCCAGCCTTCATCCTCGTCAGTTACTCCATCACCGTTTTCATCTCCAACAATGTAATCACTTCCAGGGGTAGAGATTGCCTGTCCATATTCATTCAAAATTCTGTAGGCAAAAGATTCTACCCAGCCATCTGCGTCATAAGCTTCCCAATAGATTGTCTGTTGGAAAACTATGGAATCACCAATTGCTGCCAAAGAATCTACTCCGCCATAAGAAGTAATATAAATAACGGGTTCAGCATTAGGGTTTTGATCACCACTGCGACCACAACTTACAACTAATAAAACTACGATCATCAGAGCAAAGAAGATAATCCTTTTACTAATCATCATTTATCCTCCTGAATATACTATTTGATATTTTCTATTACATATCATGTAGAATTTACTGATTACCAATATCACGTCAATAAAATAATTTATTCTGATTAAGTTTTACTGATTTGACTACATTCGTAAGTAGTAATGCTGTTGTTACAGAGCCCACCCCTCCAGGTACCGGGCTTAATGCACTTGCTTTGTCATAAACTGCCTCTGCATCAACATCACCAACATATTTATCATTTCCTGAAGCATCTTTTATCAGATTGGTTCCTACATCTATTATTATCGAATTATCCTTAATCATTTCTGGCTTAACAAATTCTGGTTTACCAATGGCAGCTATGAGTATATCTGCTTGCAGAGTTATTGCAGGGAGATTTTCTGTCTTACTGTGACAGGTGGTAACTGTAGCGTTACCCTGAAGGGTTTTATTGAGAAATAATAATCCCAGTGGTTTTCCGACTATATTACTACGTCCAAGGATAACGATATGCTTTCCTGTTGTCTCAATCTGATAAAATCTTAGTATTTCAATTACCGCCTGAGGTGTGCAGGGCAGCAATGCTGGTTGTTCCAGCATTAATTTACCTAAATTCACGGGATGAAATCCATCTACATCTTTGAATGGTGATATCAATGAATTAATCACATGCTCATCAATCTGATCAGGTAATGGTTTTTGCAGCATGATACCATCAATATTTATATTATTATTTAATTCTGTAATGACATTTTCTAATTCAAGCTGAGAAATATCATTTGAAAATCTTCTCAGATTTACCTTGATGTCATATTTTTTTCCTTTTTTCTGAAGATTGCTTACATACCATTCTGCTGCTGCATTTTCTCCAATCAGGATAATTTCCAGGCACGGCATTTTTCCTAATTTCTCGATGTCAAATTTCAACTGAGTATAAATTTCTGATAATACAGGTTTTGCTTTTAAAAGAGTTGCCATAATGCTAATCGAGTTTTCTCCTGATCCTGATGATTTCACGGGCTTTGCCGGTTTCCGGGTCAATCTCAACCATAACGGCATTAATTTGATTACCAGTAGATGCTGGTTCAAATCTGATTGGCATGCCTGTTCTGGTTTTTTGCAAGATCAATTCCTTTTTTACCCCGATGATCGAATCATGTGCTCCATTCATACCCACATCAGAGATATAGGCTGTTCCCGATGGGAGTATTTCTTCATCAGCTGTTTGGATATGTGTATGAGTTCCCAATATAGCACTCACCTTTCCATCCAGATAAAATCCTAAAGTCCTTTTTTCTCCAGTTGCCTCAGCGTGAAAATCTATCAGAATTGCCTTAGTTTCTTTTTGAATAAGGGGTAAATATCTATCTATAACACTAAATGGTGAATCACAGGGCTGCATAAATACCTGACCGGTGAGACATATAATTGCCAGCTTTTCGGTTGGATTCTTTTCCAATATATACCAGGGGCTGCCTAAGGCAGCCTCTGGATAATTCAAGGGTTTTGCTATTCGCTTTTCTTTATTCAAATATGGAATTCCTTCTTTTTTATCCCAAAGATGATTTCCACCTGTAAAAGCATCTATCCCAGCTTCAAAGAGCTCCTTAACAGTCTTCTCTGTGATTCCTCTGCCAGAAGCAATATTTTCACAATTCGCAATGCAGAAATCTGCCTTGAATTCTTTCTTCAAAGCAAACAACTCTGCTTTCACAATTGTTCTGCCACTGCGACCGAATATATCTCCAAAAAATAGAACTTTTATCATCGGGCAATAGAAGATTGACGCATCTCACGGATACAGATCACTTTGATCTGTCCTGGATATTGCATCTCTGCTTCAATTTTCTCAGCTATATCCCCTGCAATAAATGCAGTTTTTTCATCGTCAACCGTTGTGGGATCCACTATGATCCTTAATTCTCTACCTGCTTGAATGGCAAAGGATTTATTTACACCTTCAATGGCATTAGCTATCCCTTCCATCTTTTCCAAACGCTTCATATAGGTTTCAAGCATTTCTCTACGAGCTCCAGGTCTTGCACCGGATACGGCATCAGATATCTGAGTTAGCACAGCATACACACTACCATATTCAACTTCTTCATGATGTGCTTCTATAGAATTGATAACTATTTTACTTTCACCATTTTTCTTGGCGACATTTGCTCCCAATGAAGCGTGAGATCCATCATATTCATGGTCAATTGCTTTACCAATATCATGTAGAAAACCGCATCTTCGAGCTATTTCTTGATTGAGTCCTAATTCAGCAGCCAGGATTCCGCATACCCAGCCAGCTTCCTTGGAATGCTGTAAAACATTTTGTCCATAACTGGTACGATAGCGCAATCTACCCAATAATTTCACAATATTTGCTGAAATATTATGGATATTCATTTCCATACAGGCTTCTTCACCAATTTTTACCAGATTCTCATCCATTTCTTTGGTAATCTTCTCAATAACCTGTTCGATTCTTCCAGGATGAATTCTGCCATCAGTAATTAATTTTTCCAGTGATCTACGGGCAATTTCACGACGTACAGGATCAAAACAGCTTAATACCACTGCTTCTGGAGTATCATCTATGATCAAATCTACGCCTGATGCTTTTTCAAATGTCCTGATATTTCTTCCCTCACGACCAATAATTCTACCCTTCATCTCATCATCTGGTAAGGAGACTACCGCTACTGTTGTTTCAGATACATAGTCTAAGGAAATTCGCTGAATTGCATTTGCCAGGATTTTTGCTGAAAGCTGGCTTGCTTCCATCCGAGTTTCATCCAGAATTCTCCGTACTTCCTTGGCAGCCTCATTTCTGGCTTTGTTTTTCAGGTTATTCTTTAATATCTGGATTGCTTCTTCAGGAGTTAATCGAGCTATTTCAGATAGCTTCTCAGTCTGCTGGGTTATCAGGCTCTCCAGATTTTCTTTGCGTTCAGCAATTTCTTTTTCCTGACTTTTCAGTCGTTTTTCAAAATCCTGAATATTATTGTCTTTCCTGTCTAAGGATTCCTGACGTTTATCCAGAGAAGTTATTCTGTCATTATGTTTTTTCTCAAGGGTAAGAAGATCTTTTTTTCGCTCTTCTATTTCCTTCTCATATTTCTTCTGCTGCTTATACCATTTCTCTTTGGCTTCCAGAACAGCTTCTTTTACAAGTGTCTGTGCCTCCATCTCTGCATCATGGATAATCTTTTTTGCTAATTCATTGGCATTCAGGATATTCTTATTAGATAATGTCCTTTTAAAAAACCCTATTAATATTACTATTAATACACCAATTATCAGCCCATATACATAACTTTCTATTGCATTCCATATCATATAAAGATCCTCGCTATATTTAACCCGCGATACCGTGTTAAAAAGTGTTCTCGAACCAGAAATAAGGTGAGTATCTACCTCAAAATCAGCTTAACAAATCCGAATCATGTCCGGCTTGAGCGCCACTGATGGCTCGATTCTCTTTTCTAAAAACAGTTCTGGAACAAATTAAGATCACAAATACCGCAGGCGTTAATTTTCACACTATATTATTTAGATATCTATGTTCAAGATTTCATTAATCTCGTCAAGATCTACTCCCAATTGCTCATCTTCAATCTCTTCTTTATCGGGCTCTGTGGGGTGTTGAGGATCACGTACTAAGGATGGATTAGCCTGCTGCCTTAAAATGTATAACAATAATAATTGCTCCTTGCTGAAAGATGGATATTCTTCCATTAGCTGATCAAGTTCTGACGCTAATCTCTTGCAAAGCTTACTAAAGGCTTCAGGGTCATCACTCTGAAAAAAATAATTCTTATTCAAAAACGTGACTTCAACGGTTTCCATTACATTTCCTCTACTATTTGTAATACCTCATCAAGCATTCCATGAATCTCTCCATCACGACTCTCAAATTGAGATATCCGTTCCTGAAGAAGTTTATTGGCTGTTTCAAGTTCTTGATTTCTTGTCTGCAAGTCAGTGATCAATATCTTTTGACTTTCTTGATCTTCTTGACCGGATTGCAGCTCAGATAAATTCTCTTCCAACTGCATCTTTTCCAGTTGAATAGTTTCATATTTATCTCTTAATTGCTTAAATTTATCTACAACAGCTTGAAATTTTGTCGATAATTCTGATGTTTGCATTACTTTACCTCATCCTTATTTCATATTTTTGCTCTAAAACCTTAATGATTTTATTCATTTCTTTATTTATCAGCTTATCATTCAAGGTCTTATTTATAGATGAAAAAGTCAGGCTAAATGTCAAGCTTCTTTTTTCTAAAGGAATATTATTACCCTGATATTCATCAAATAA
>Ga0307990_1004599_pt1 | contig 10132 bp, 7 predicted proteins | sample EllFjometagen129_FD_203168 | JGI IMG/M metagenome (GOLD analysis project Ga0307990, IMG submission 203168) | Marine microbial communities from Ellis Fjord, Antarctic Ocean - #129 | ecosystem: Environmental > Aquatic > Marine > Unclassified | place: Southern Ocean | collected 2014-10-08
TCCGCGGCCTCTGGTTCAATGATCCGTCTTTCCGAAATCACGGACGCCGACATTGCCGAGGTTAATGAGTCGAAGAGCATATTCGACATGGTTGTCGAAACGCTACAGCCTTTGCGGCGCCTGATGGACTTTTGGCACTCAGTCCGTTGGCTGGAAAACTCCAAACAATCCAAAGAGGAGAAAAAGAAGCTTGGAAAAGCGGTCGGCGCTCTGGTGATCGGAAAATATGGCGACCCGATAAAAGTGGTGGACAGAGGAAATGTCGAGTCGAATAACGGAAACGAAGTTGATCTCGCCGATTCCGTAAATGAATTACTCGCCAAAACGCGCGAACTGGCGGCGCGAGAAAAGTTCCTCCATTGGGAGGTCGCCTTCCCGACCGTCTGGAAAGGCCTGGAAAAGTTTCATGGCGCGGTAGGTGGATTTGACGCGGTGATTGGAAATCCCCCCTGGGACAGGATGAAATTGCAGGAGGTGGAATGGTTCGCCGAACGCAAACCGGAGATAGCAAAACAATCCAGGGCGGCGGATCGCAAAAAGATGATCAAAGAACTCTCCAGGCAAAACGATCCCCTTTGGCAAGACTATCAATGGGCGCGGGAGGTGGCGGAGACAGCGATGACCCTGGCCCGCGGGAAAGGTCAATATCCCCTGCTGTCAAACGGCGATGTAAATATTTACTCCCTGTTCGTCGAGCAAGCGATGCGAATTATCGATACCGGTGGAATTGTGGGTCTCCTAACGCCTTCCGGCATCGCCTCCGATAAAAGCGCATCGGAGTTTTTCCGCATGATTTCAACCGGCGGGCGACTTTCCACTCTTTACGACTTTGAAAACAAAAAAGTATTCTTCCCTGATATTCACGCCAGTTTCAAGTTCAACATCCTTGTATTTGGCGGCGACAAGCGTAAATTTCCAAAGACTCAGTGCGCATTCTTTCTGCATTCGGTTTCGGAACTGGAGACAGAGGGAAAACAAATTTTGCTTGAGCCGGAAGACTTCTCGGCGGTAAATCCCAACACGGGAACCGCTCCGATTTTTCGCACGACCCACGATGGAAAAATCACACTCGGAATTTACTCCCGTCATCCGGTTTTCGTTGACCGTCGAAATGGAGGGGAGAAAAAACTCTGGCCGGTTAGATATCACACGATGTTTCACATGACGAACGATTCAAATCTCTTCAAAACGAAAGCCGAGATGGAAAAGGAAGGATACTATCCAATCGGCGGGAACATTTGGAAGAAGGGTGATGCGCGTTGCGTGCCTCTATATGAAGGAAAAATGGTTCAGGCCTACGACCACCGCGCAGCTAATATTGTAACAAATCCTGACAATTTGCACCGTCCCGCTCAACAGGAACCAGCCTCTTTGGAACAACACAAGGACCCGAAATGGCAGCCTAATCCGCAATTTTGGATTCATGAACACGAGACCGACAGGCCGGATGATCTTCAGTGGATTATTGGCTTCAAAGATGTCACAGCTCCGACGAATATGAGAACGATGATTGCTGCGGTAATTCCTTGGCATGGAGTTGGAAACACTATTCCTGTCTATTTGCCAACAGATTCAAATACTGGAATTGTGGAGTATAAGAATAATGCCCCTTTGATTCTCGCCAACATCAATTCATTTGCATGGGACTACATATCTCGTCAGAAGGTGCAAGGACAGCATCTGAACTCTTATATTATTGAGCAGATTCCATTTATTGATCCGATAGCATTCAAAGGGACTATCGGAAATTGGAAAATTGCCGACTTTATTCGGGAGCAGGTGCTGCGCCTTACATACACATCCGTGGACATGGAGCCCTTCGCGCGGGACATGGGATATGCGGGCGCGCCCTTTACGTGGGACGAGCAAGAGCGCCGCCACATAATGGCCCGTCTGGATGCGCTGTTCTTCCATCTCTACGGCGTCAGCCGCAAGGACGCGGAATACATCCTGGAAACCTTTCCCATTGTCTGGAAAAAAGATGAGAAACAATTCGGACGTTATTTCACCAAGGAATTGATTCTTGCCTACATGAACGCCGTGGCCGCCGGCGACCTTGAGACCAAAATAATAATATGATGATCGCTTCGGAACATCACCGCGTGGACGCGACAAAAGGTCCGATGACAAGATGATCGAGCTCTGATTCCTTAAAGGCCAGGCAGGCGTCGTCGGCTGTGGCGACTATAGGTTCCGAGTGCATATTGAAGCTTGTGTTGAGCACTGAGGGCAGGCCGGTCAGGCGATAGTATTCCTCTAAAATGCGGTACATGCCCGGATTGTCCGAGGCGCGAAGGACCTGTGGGCGCACCGTGCCGTCAATGTGCACCACGCCGGGGCATTTTTCCTTCATCCAATCCGTGGCGTAAAAACTGATGGTCATGAAACGCGCCGCTTCGAGCGCGCCTTCAACGTTTTGGTAGCATTTCGCAGCGTGGGGCTCCATCGTCATGGGCGCAAAAGGCATATAACTGGCGCGTTGCAGCTTTTTGTTGAGCCAATCATGCACGTGCGGATCATCGGGCCGATAGAGAATGCTTCGATTTCCCAAGGCACGCAGGCCGTACTCCATCGGGCCATCGAAGCGCGCCAGCGACTTGCCGTCGGCCAGGAGTCTCGCGGCGGTCTTCCAAACATGCTCCGGTCGCTCCCAGGCCAGGTCGAATTTTTTAAGGGCCGCAATCATTTCATCCTCTGTCGGCGCCGGACCCAGAAGAATATTTTCAAACTGGAATGGCAGCGGGTGTTTCTGCGCTGCGATGTGCGCCAGCGCCGCGCCCATCGCGATTCCCTGATCGGTCATGGCCGGATGAATCCACACCGAGTCCACTTCAGGCAGTTCCAGGATTTTCTGGTTGAGGCGCACGTTGGCGAAGCTGCCACCCGCCAGGGCCACGTGGCGCCGACCCGTATCGCGCACGGCCTTGCGGACAAAGCGCGTGAGCGTGTCCTCAAAGCGCCGCTGCGCCGATGCGGCCAGGTCCGGCTTGTTGACCGCGGCAAGGCGATTGAAAGGATCACTGTTCTTTGATCGCCGCAGGCCGAAAGTGCGTGTGAAATTTGTATCGTTTGAAATGGAATCGAATAGCTGTTTCATCTCGCTAGCCGCCGCATCCGGATTGCCCGAAGCCGCCATGCCCGTGAGTTTGCCCGCGAGTAATGGATGGATGCCGGCGATCTGCGCGATCTCTCCGTAGAATTGCCCCGGCGAATTGAGGGCGCTCACGCCGCGCACGAATTTGATTTCCGAGCCTTGGCAGTCGAAAACTTTTGCGGCATAGCCATCGCCGTAGTTGTCCGCAGACACGGCGCAGGCCTCTTTGAATCCCGATGTGTAGTACGCGCTGGCCGCGTGCGCGTCGTGGTGATCGACGAAAACGATTTGTTGTTTGAAGCGAAATCGCAAAAGCGAGCGACACACGAGTTTCATAAAAGCGGCGAAGGCCGGGACGCTGAAACACAGGTGATGATAAGTCAACATGATCTTGTGGACCGTGCCGAACATATCGTGTTCGAAGCTGGGGAAATGCGTGCCCAGAACGCGAGGCAGAAAATGTGTCGGATTGCCGAAAACCAGCGTGTCCACTTCGTCCAGGCGAACGCCGGAGGCTTCCGTAATCCACGCCAGCGACCTTTGCGGAAATCCCGCCTGGAAACGCTTTCTCGTCAGGCGCTCTTCGGCGACGGCGTATATCTCGCCGCCGCTGGTGATGAGCACGGCGTTGGCGTTTGTGTCTTCATGAAAAGCAAAAACATGTCGCGCCGGACGCCAGTCCTCAGGCAGACGCGCCGAGCTGATTTTCTTGTTGTCATCGCTCAAGGTTGCATCCCTTTTGTCATTGCGCCGCCAGCCCCAGTGAGCCGTCTTCAAAAACGCGAACCTTTTCTCCCGGTGCCAGCGCCGCAACTTTCACCGGCGATCCGGTCGATTCGCCCAGCGCGGCCATGTGCCTGGCCCGCCCCGGATGACGGGATAATGGCGGCACGCTCATCCACTCCCCGCCGCAGTGTATGGGCACGGCGACTTTTGTTTTCAGGTCATGCGCGGCGCGCAGCGCGTCTCGGGGATTCATAACGATCCTGCGACCCATAATCGTCGTGCCGCCCACCGGCAGCAGCGAAATGAGCGGAGCGCAAAATGCGCCGATGCGCTTGAAGTCATCTGTATAACGCGCATCCCCGGCGAAAAGAAGCGTCATGCCGTCGCGCGTCACCGAATAAGCGTTTTCATATCCCGAGTGCTGCACTTCAAAAGCTTTCACGGTGAATCCCGCGTGCTCGATGCCGTCGCCGTCAACCAGTTCGGCAACTTTGCCATAGCGCGCTTTGCGGCTTTTGGCTTTTGTTCCCGGCGGACCAATGATCAGTGGGCACTCGAAGGCAAGTTTTGCCAACGCACGATCATCGAAGTGGTCCGGGTGCAGGTGGCTGACCAGAATCATGTCGAGAGGCGGCAGTTGCTCCGGGCGCAATCGCGGCTTCACAAAAACCGGCAGGCCGCGCATGTGCATGGCGAACCAGGGATCGGTCAGGATGCTGCGGCCCTCCCAGGAAATGAGCAGCATCGAAGTACGCAGATATTGTATCGTGATAGAACGCATCAGGGGAATCTAAGCATAACTGGCTAAAATATCCAGGGGTTCAGGGTCTGGATTCGATAGAAACAAATTTTTGGAAAAGTAATAATCGGACAACGCTTTCTTGTAAATTGGCAAATGATCGTACTTAGCCATCAGCCTTTTTTCGAATTACGAATTTCAATTGATTCATTCGCCAATCCGCATCCAACATTCGACCGCGCCGTAAGGCGCGGTTTAAGGGTAAAAGAATAAAAGAACCCAAGGGTAAATCAGTCCCGGGAACAACGGAACCCGACGCTGTAGAGCGAAGCGTCAGGGTAAAACTTGCCCCGAAACGATACGCGCAGAGCCCAGGCGCCGATGCTGTAATACCAGCAACCGCTGCGCACAACACGGTACGTACCGGTATCCGGACCTTGCGGATCAGCGGGCCAGGCGTCCGGCGAATCTTGAACTGTCGCTCCTCTTAATCCATCACTTTCAGCAGGTGGCGCTAACCGACCACCCCCCTTTCAAAAATTCAAGGGAAAATCCACGTACCTAAAAGGTCGCGTCATAAGATCCTGTAAAACCTAAGGTTTTTAATTTTCAAACACGTTGGGATATTTCAGAGCCGGATCGCCGTAAACTTGAAAGCCAAGGAAATTCTGGAAGTAGAATCCGGTAGTATAACTATCGAAAAGCCCGAAGAAGCTATCCATATAAACCTTTTTGGCATGGTCGATGGAACAGGCAATCGGATTGCGTCTGTTTAATATTTGGTCGATGGCAACGAGAAACACCAGGCTTCCCTCGCCCAGGCTTCCGGGATCAGTGTAAGCGGTGCTTCCCACGAATGCCGCCGCCGAGCGTCCCAGCAAAGCGGCCCCCAGGTTGTCGTACCAAAGCGGGTTGCTGTTGCGGCACCCGGAACTCATCACAATCCCCGGAGTCGTGCCCATGCGCTGATAATGAAGGGCGTCGGCGGAATGGATAAAATCGTACCCCACGCCTCCGGCGCTGACAGGATCGCCGTGGGAAGCCCACAGGAACATTCCTGCGGGGTTGCGCGGCCAATACCACATCAAATTGGACCTGGTGAACTCAACGTCCGACCGCAAAATACCACCGCCCTCGAAAAGCGTGGTGGGCTCATAGCCGCCGGGCGCCACAACCCAGTTTCGGATGAGAGTCATCAACAAAGAGCCGTCGCTTGGGAAGGCAAGGTGCACGGCGCCGAGCATGACATGCTCATAATGCCCCAACAATCCTTCCTCGAAATTAATGGTGACGGAAACGACTTTTTCAATCCTCTCCGCTTCATCCAGCGGAATCCTGCCGACGCGATACTCGGGGTTCAGGTCGTAGTCATCTTCGCCCCACTCTCCGAAAAATCCGTCGCCGTCCGAATCAAAGTCTCCGGAGATCTCGGCGTAGTAGTAATCCGAATAAATTTCATACTCTTGGTGAAAAAGCGGATCGGGGTGCATGAGAATCATGGGAATCCCAGACATGGAACCTACGATCAGAAGATAATTAACGACCTCTGGATCATGAATTTCCTTGAGATATTCGCGCACGGCATGAGCGTCGGCGAATTCGCCGCTGCCGGCGCCTTCAATTTCGGAAAGGGATTTTGCGACAACAACATGCCCCTGCGCCCTGCGGTAATCGATGAGGTCCTCCACTGAATCCATTAATCCGTCAGCGGCGATGACCACGTATTGGCCGGGTCCATCGCATGAAGGGTCCACATCGACGTCGTCGTCGCTGTCATCGTCAGAGTCTCCGTAACTGCATCGACTGTTAATGCAGTTGAACCAGGATGCGCAGTCAGGATCGGATTCCCAGCAGTGGATAATACAATCCCAGTTACTGGAAGCATCGCGGCTTTTGCACGAGTCAACAGCGTCCTGTTTTTCAAGATCGAAAAGGTTATGCTGGCAAAGTTCGTTCGTGGAGGCCACGCAGTCCTCGCAACGCTCGTTCCAGTCTCCATTCCAGAAATCATCCGACAGAAATTCGTCGGCTACATCGTCATCGCCGGCTATGTTGTCATTGTCGGCAATTTTGTCTTCGTTCGCAGACTCGCCACCGTCATCTCCAAAGCAGGAAGAAATGAGAATTAGCGCCAAAAGAAATATTAGAGGCTGAAAACTTGAAAGAAAATTTTTCATGCGCAATCCTTCAAAGTGAATTTGAAATTCACGCCCAATTTCACCATTGTTTTTAATGTCATTTGCTCGGAACCCCTGCCTGCAATTGCGGAGTATATCCTAATTTTTTCCTTGGACAAAGCCTTTTCTTTTCTGTCCGTCATGCCGGAACCAAAATATCGGCCTATTTTTCGAACTGTTGAATTTTCAGATTGCCGGCATTTCTTAGCCAATTTATTAAAAAATATCAGAAGTTTTAGAATTATTCAATATAAAGGAGGCTTTGTTGTTTGAAAAAGTTTTCCGCAAAAAATGGAAAGAGAACACTCCGCAACCGACCAGTCAAAGATATTTGAAATTGCCCAGGGCCAAAAGGGTGTCATGCTCATGGCCAAAAGAAAAGAAATCTTAGAAAATTTTCCGAGCCAGAATTTTCCAGAGACTTGACACGAGGCTACGGAAGTTATTATAGCGGAGGTCGCCGCTCCACAAACGGCGTGATAATGGACTTTCCAAAATCAAAAATATTTCAAAAAAAGGAAGGACCGAACATGGCTATTTACAAAATTACTGACGACTGCATCGCGTGCAGCGCCTGCATGGAAGAGTGCCCGGAAGAAGCAATCAGCGAAGGCGACATTTTTGTGATCGATCCGGCGAAATGCTCCGGCTGCGGAAGTTGCGCCGAGGTTTGCCCGACAGAAGCTTGCGTTCCCGTCGAAGAGTAATCTCTTAAAACGCATTCCTGTGATGACTTTCGATGGGGCTTTACGCCCCATTGTCAAAAACGGCAGAGAGCGGGTTTGCTGATGGGCTTCGCTCAAGTGGACTTGAAAACCAACTAGTTCTTGTCCCTTAAATGGCTCTTTTTCGCACGCTCGTATTCAATCTTCGCTTTTAATTGTGCGGCGTACTTGGGTACGCCTTTAGCACAAACCTGAAAAATTTCCTTGACCTCACAAAAAATTGCTCAGTCTGGGTTGAGAAAGCACGTTAGTCCCATCCCATCCCCTTGCCTAAAATTTTTTCAGATACGTTGAGCCAGAATTTCGTGTAAGCTAGGGAATTGGTTTTTCAAAAGGAAGCGATGTAATGGAGGTTTGTCCGGTGCCAGGCGATGTGTTAAACAATAGGCAGTAGCATTTTGGGAATAGATTAGTGTAGATTGTGCTGTGCGGTAGGGAAGCGCCAAGTAGAGTTGCGGCATTGATTATTTCTTTTTCACTCAGCTCTCCTGGCCCTTGAAAGTCGTGGAAGACCGGATTAGACTCCTAAATTGGTTCAATTGTATCGAACAACAGTCTTGGTGAGTCATCATGATTGCAACGCAGGTGTTTCTTTATTCTTCGGCGACATTGTTTTTTGGCGTCATGGTTTTGGTCGTCTTCAGGATGTTAGCGTCCGACGGCGTCAAGCGCTTCGTAGACAACGAGGAGGGCGACGGGGTCGAGCCGGCTGAACTTCCCCTTGATGTCCGCTACAGGGAGTTGCTTGAGCTTGGCATGATTCAGCTCGAACCCGACGAAATGGCGCTCATCGGATGTGGTCGCAAAGAAGATATGGAAGAAGTTCTTCTGGTCACGGATCGCCGAGCCTTCGTCATGACGCGCCGTCAGGGCGCAACCTTCTTTGCCAAGCATACATTCAGCATCGATAAGCTTCGCCCGATTCCCTCTTCCGCGGGGCTACTCGGCAATAAAATTGTTCTGAGCGACGGCGCCCAGACCGCGGCGATCGGTTCGCCGGGCAACACCGGTTTTCTCGCCGACGCCAGGCTCGTTGTCCGAGAACTGAACACAATGATTCGCCAGGCTCACAGGACGCCTGTTTGAAACGAGAGAGCCTCTTTTCGTCTTTTGGATTTTTTTTGTGAATCAGTCATTTTTCAAACGCCGATGAGCGCGAGTGACCGTGCCCGCGAAAACGCACTTTTTCGTTTCCGGCGTCTTTGGAGGAAAGCGTGAAGCGTCAAGAAATTTCAGCGATCACTTCTATCATCAACCTGCGTTCCTTTTTTGCGCTGCCGTGCATGGCGTGCCTCATTTTCGGATTCTGTCTGATTTTACCCGCTTGCGATTCCGGCGAGGGCGATGGCGACCGCTCCACGCTTTCGGGCAAAGACGACGCCGCGGCCGAATGCATCATGCTTTGCGAGTTGGCCCTGGGCGATGAGGTGGATCTTTCCGAAGGGCCGTGCATGTCGGAAGAAGTGATTGATGACTGGGCCTGCGATATCGCCCACAATCCCAGAACCGACGTGGATGATCTTGAAACCAACCAATGCGATTCGTGGCCGAACGAGGCAGCCCATTTCGTAGAACTCGATACGAATTGCTCCCTTATTCAGGCGCAGTGACACTGCCCGAATCAGGGGTTAGTAATTAGTGCCCAGGGTTAGGGTTCAGGGTCAAGGGTTTGGGGTGAAACGAATCACCGGGCCGACTCAGCCTTCATCCCTTCGACTCCGCTCAGGACGGGCTCTTCGACCTTCAGCCTTTGAAAATAGAAGCGGCCAAAGAAATGCGGAATTACCGCAATGCAGAACGGCGAATGCGAAATGCGGAACGACCAAAATTCGCACCTCATACTTCATGCTTCATCCTTCAGCCCTCATCCTTCCTCCCTCATCCCTAAGAATCCGGTTCGATTTCCAGGGCTTTGATGCGCCGGTGCAAGTGCGTCCGTTCGACGCCGATCGCCTCGGCGGTGCGGCTGATATTTCCGCCATGCTCATGCAGTTTTTTCACAAGATACGCACGCTCGAATTCCGCCTTGGCCTCGCGCCACGACTCTGATTCCAGGAGTTCGCCGGCCCCGTCCCTGTCGCCGATATCTCCCGCTTTCAGGGTCTGCGACACGTCCCGACGGCTCACCGTTTTGTTGGGCGTCATGATCACGAGTCTTTCGACAATGTTTTTCAGCTCGCGGACATTCCCCGGCCATGAGTAACTCCTCAGAACTTCCAGGGCGTCCGGCGTAAAGATTCTGGTCGTCAGGCCCGAATTGACGCAATACTGTTTCATAAAATGTTCGACGAAGCAGGCGATGTCGTCCCGGCGTTCTCGAAGAGGCGGCACATGAATCGGAATGACATTCAATCGAAAATAAAGATCTTCCCGAAATCTATCTTCCTTGATAAGCGCTTCGAGATTTTTATTCGTCGCGGCAATCACGCGCGCATCCACGGTGATGACTTCCGATCCGCCGACGCGCTCGAAGCTTCGTTCCTGGAGAATGCGGAGAATTTTCGCCTGCGTGCGAAGACTCATATCGGCGATCTCGTCCAGAAAAATCGTGCCGCCGTCTGCCAGATCGAACTTGCCCCGACGTTTTCCCACCGCGCCGGTAAAGGAACCTTTCTCATGGCCGAAGAGTTCCGATTCGATCAGTTCCTCGGGGATGGCGGCGCAGTTCACT
>Ga0307990_1004600_pt1 | contig 10132 bp, 3 predicted proteins | sample EllFjometagen129_FD_203168 | JGI IMG/M metagenome (GOLD analysis project Ga0307990, IMG submission 203168) | Marine microbial communities from Ellis Fjord, Antarctic Ocean - #129 | ecosystem: Environmental > Aquatic > Marine > Unclassified | place: Southern Ocean | collected 2014-10-08
AGGTTGATGATTGCGAATGGCAAAAAAGTTATTGGCACTGCTGCCACTCAGTGTCACGGGCGCATCATCATTGCCAGTAAAAAATATACCCAGCATATAATCAATCAAGTTCTCCACATCCACCTGGACAGGAATGCTGGGATCTAGGGTTCCGTCCGGTCGTCTGCCTTGAACGGCATAGTAGGCTTCATCCGTGGTAAATCCCGCCTCACACAGATGCCAGAGGGCATTCCACAGGTTAATGCTGCCGTCTGTATAGGATGTGCGATACCCATCGGCCTTAATCACATCATAGTCTTCAGCCAGACCCCCGAAATAGTCTTCAGCATACGACGCTTCAGATCGTTCCTGGCTCTGGTACAGCCCCCAGTATTGCCCATTTATATACACATGATAATATCGACTCCGTGTGTAGGGTTGCCCCATCTCTCGTTGAATGTCACGGCAAAACACTTCACGCACCAGCGTGTTCTTGTGCCCTGGATTACTGGATGCCAGACTCCACGCATAGTTCTGTGCCGTGCGCAGATCAAGATTGTCAAATTCGTCCGTGCCCTCGTCGCCAAATAACGGAAAACGCAGACGGGATAAACCATATTCCCCACGGAAGAACAAACGGAAAGAATGCTTGGCATTGTTTTTTGTACGACTGAATCCCCCGCGAATACGCATGCCAGCGTCTATCTGAAAACCATCGCTGCCATCAGGGTTGATCAGTTCAACAGACACTGGACGCTCCCAGGCCCGCCCTTCCTGCCCAGGATTCACATAAATCCCTGTGTTACGATCAAATAGATGGGGCAAATCTGTCACCAATGAAACCGATGGAATCGCCAGCAAAGCATCAGACATCAGATCGCGATATTCGGTATCCTGAACCACATCCGGATCCATGCCGTAGTCCAGCAGCTGGCCGTTGACGCTACCTGAGGGCCATTGCCCACCAGGTGCGCGGCCGTCGGCGGACTGCGTTTTCACGTCATTGACAAAGATGTAGGTCTGTGTATCAACTTCAGAATCGAGATACCCCGGCTTAACCGCCACAACGCGAACCGTGGCAGTGCCTTCAATCGGCAAGGGTGACACGTATCGTTTACCATTCATGGCCGTAGGCAGAGAGCCATCCACCGTGACAATAATGTCACTGGCCTCTGTTTCCGTGGACAGCACCAGGTCAAAGGCGGCGTCATAAAAACCCCGTGTCTGACTGAAAATCACAGGATGCACTTGACCGAAACTGCCCTCTTGATTCTCGGCATTCGGTGTGGGCGTGGTAAAATACTGCGGCACATGTCTGTGGCTTGCGGCAACCAACTCTGGCGCCAGTAAAAAACTCTGATCCGTCGGATCGTCATTGAGTCCTTGAATCGCCACAACATTCTTACCTGGTCTCAGAATACTCAAAAATGGCAACAGGCTGACGGTCTCGGCCTTACCCATCTCATCTTGTTGACGTTGAGCCGTGGCATGAGAATTCCATGACTCGGTGGCCGGGGCGAGACGTCGTACCACTTCGTAACCATTGAGGTAGGCAATGTATCCATCCTGATACCGCAGATTCAAGTTCAGGAGATCAAACATCTCGGCCTGGCCCGGCTCCAGGTTAAACGCCAAGCGTGTCCAAAGAGAGGCATTCTGGTTGACCATGTCAGGCATCACATCTGTAGCGACGTGACCACTGTGAGCCACCTCATCAATGGCAGCTGCCGTATAGGTACCCTGATCATGTGACGCCACACAAAGACCCACAAAAACCGTTTCGGACATGGGAATCACGTCGCTGCCCTGAAATACCCAATGGTCACCATCAGATGAGACATATCCCGAAAAGCGGTTGCCCTGCCGGACGATACGCACCCAATAGGGTGCTGCCATGTCGTTGCCTTCGTCCGATGCAGATCCACCCTGTGTCGAAACGCGTCTCTGGAACATGGCCCCTCGACCTGCGGTCACCAGTTGGCTTGCATGTTTTGATCCAGCATCCAGACTCTCTCGAATCATCACACCCGCCTTTGCCAAGTCATGGGTGCGAAAGATCATTTTCACGCGTGCCGTGAACTCGCCGTCCCCAATCAACGCTGTGGACAAATAGTAGAATGAATCGGCAGTACCGCCAATCCCTCCGCCAGCGGCCTGGATCGAATGCATCTCTTCTGTCACAGAGACCCGCCCCGGTCGCGTGGAACCTCCCACATCAGAAGGCATCAGGATCACCTCATTGAAGAACCCGAAGGGCATCTGGCCAGTCGTCCAATTCGAGGCATCAAATTCTAGAGACGTCCAATCAGCCTCTGCATCGGGAGCAGCTGGAACGTGGTAGGCAGCCGTGGCGCTGGATGGCACCAGGGTTTCAGCATAACTCGTCAAACCATACGACACATTCTTGATCTGTCCGGGAAAGGCAGGAGAAAAAGCATGGGCCACAGTCACACCGTCAGGAAGCACCAAGGCCAGATACTCACCCTCTCCACTGAGTTTGAAATTGGTATGCAGCGCACCTGCAGACTCCTTTCGATCTTTACCAGAGGCAAAAAGAACCAAGAATCCTCCTGGTTCCAATAGGATATTCGAGGGGAAAGACCACTTTGTCAAGACATCACGGTCGTCCGTCAAATACCATCCCCCCAAGGGGACGACCTGATCGGTTGGATTGGCAATCTCGATCCAGTCGGAAGAATCTCCATCGTCATCCAGCAATTCACCCGCCTCTACAGGCGCAGTGCTGTCATTGATCGCCACAAATTCATTAATCACAGGGTAATTGGGCATGTCTGAACCAGACTCGGTTTGCGCAAAAACAAGGCTTGCAGCACTAAAGTAGATTAGAATAAAGGATGTCTTGACACGCCATATTGAGCTGCTTTTAAACACAGCAACCTCCTTCCGAGAGATATGTTGACACAATAACCACCGTACTATTCAATTCAGACGATAACATCTGACGAAAACCTGTCAATTTCTATTGTAATCCACAAACAACGTCAGTCGACAGATTATTATTGAAAAGCCGCTCAAAAGACCTATACAGACCATGACATTTCCCCACTCACTGGCCTTTCAGAGGTTTTTTTGCTATACTATGCCCTGTGAATTCATGTGGCAGAGTCCGAATGACTCGATTATCTCAACGTATGGAGGCAAGAATGCCCAGGCAGACCAATATCCTGAAAGATCTTCCTAGATTAGCTCGACTTATGCTTTTTTTCGCAATACTGTGGCCTGGCTTGGCTAAAATGGCCTTTAGTCAGCACATTGTCATCAATGAGTTTCTGGCTTCCAACAAAACAGCCAATCCTGATAATGCCGATTTTGACGATTATTCCGACTGGCTGGAACTCTTCAATGCCGAGGTTTTCCCAGTTGATTTGAGTGGATACTATCTCACAGATGATCTCGAGAATCCCACAAAGTGGCGAATTCCAGTGGGCACCGCGATTATGCCCAAGGGATTTATCCTGTTCTGGGCGGACGGCTTTGATGAGGGCCCGGGACGGTATCATGTGCGTCCTGATGAACCCCACGCCAGCTTTATCACCCAGTATTATCATCTTAATTTTAAACTATCCCGAGCCAGCGAACAGATCGGACTTTTTGATACGCACGGCTATAGCCTCGATACCTTGAGTTACGATCTGCAGGTGCCAGACGTCTCATATGGGCGTGAATCGGATGGGGCAAATAACTGGACTTACTTCGGTGACCCCACACCCGGTTCAGCCAATATCACCCCAAGCACCCTTAATTGGGAGAAAGCCCCAGCCGTGGCCTTTTCTCAGGCAGGCGGCATGTATGATGCCACCCAGACACTTCATCTGACCAGCCCATCACCCACAGCCAAGATCCGATACACCACAGATGGGTCCAGACCCACCTACAGGTCCCCCGTCTATACAACTGGCATTGCAATTCACCAAACCACAGTCATCAGGGCCCGGACCTATGAAGACGACAAACTGCCCGGCCCGCTGGCGACCCAAAGCTATCTGATCAATGAAGACCCGACCCTGCCGGCCATTTCTATTGCCGCGTTTCCCGAAACATTGTGGGATGCTGACAAGGGGATTTATTGGAATCTACTCAAATCAAGAGAGATTCCCGTGAGCCTTGAATTTTTTGAACTGGACGGCACCTCAGGATTTAACCTGGATGCGGGGTTACGTTTATCAGGCCAGGGCTCTTTCAAATATCCACAAAAATCAGTCACGATTTCAGCGTCAGATAAATTCGGCGCCGAGGAAATTAATTACCAGATATTTCCCAACAGAAACATACATCAGTTCAAAGACATCTACCTGCGCAATTCCGGCTGTGCCGACAACCGACATACCATGTTCAGGGATGCACTGCAGCATTCCCTTGTCATAAACCAGATGGATATCGACTGCCAGGCCTACAGGCCGGCCATGACGTTCATCAACGGCGACTACTGGGGCATCTACAATGTCCGTGAAAAAGTGAATGCCGATTATCTCGCAGCCCATCACAATATTGACCCCCATAATCTGGATTATCTGGAATATGACTTTCTCGCACCCAATGTGCTAGTCACCCTCGAAGGTGATCCGAACAATTATAATGCCATGCTGGATTTCGTGCGTAACCATGATATGTCTCTCAAGGAGAACTACGCACACATCGCGTCTCAGATCGACATGACTGAGATGCTCAACTATCTGATCACCGAGATATACTGTGACAATATCAACTGGCCCTATACCAATGTGCGCTGGTGGCGGGAAAGGAAAGAAGGCAGCAAATGGCGATGGGTCATGCTCGACATGGACTGGGGATTTGGCATCCAATACCCGGGCTTTTCTTCGCATTACTACGCCAATTCCCTGAAGCTGGCCGTGTCTGGATCAGGCTCCTATTCCGCGCGTTATCCCTGGTCCACGGTCCTGCTTCGTGGTCTGTTTGAGAACAAAGAATTTCAAGATGAGTTTATCCAGCGTTTTGCCAGCCATCTGAATACAACCTTCCATGAAGATCGTGTATTGGGCATTGTGGACGAACTAAAGGCACGCATCAAACCTGAAATTGCCCGCCATATAGAACGTTGGAATGAAAAGCCCATTAAGATCATTTACAATGATCCACCCATCCCCAATATGTCAGTCTGGACGGCACGCACTGAACTCATGCGAGAATTTGCCGTTAAACGTCCGACGTTTCAGCGTCAACACCTCATTGACTTTTTTGACTTGTCCGGAACGGCCGAATTATCCCTGCATATTGAGGATACCGATGGAGGCACAGTATTCATTGCCGGAGTGGAAATGGCCGACGGATACGCAGGTCCATACTTCAGGAATATTCCCATGCAAATCCGTGCCGTGCCCAAGGTGGGCTATGAGTTCTCCGGTTGGCAGGGCCTGTCCACCAGTGACTCCGACACGGTCTCTGTCAGCATGAGTAAAAACACCTCCCTGTCAGCCATTTTTGTCCCATCCAGTGAGACAATCCTGGAGGCCCGCATCTCAGAAAACAAGGAACTCACCCTGGACAAGTCTCCCTATCTGGCAGCCGGTGATGTGGTGATAGAGCCGAATGTCACACTGACTGTCCAGGCCGGCGTGGAGATTCTTCTGCCTGAATCCGCCAACCTGTTTGTCAAGGGACAGATCCATGTCAACGGCACTGAAACAGATCCCATCCTGTTTCGTCCCAATACAAAATCAGGGGCCTCTCACTGGGGTGCATTGTGTTTCGACAACGCCACTGGCGCATCCAGTCTGACCCACCTACGCCTTGAAGGGGCATCCAAGGGACCGGACCCAGTCAATCATACAGGCGCCATCTCAAGCGACAACTCTGACCTGACACTGGATCATGTCCATATCGAGAACGCACCTTTCCCCGTGTTCATTCAATATGGCAATGTCACCATCAGTCATTGTACGATACATTCTGACAAGATCTGTGATTTCATCAATGTAAAATATGCCTCATCCGCCCTCGTGGAATACTGCGATCTCCGCGGCAACGATGCCACTGATGTGGACGCCATTGACTTCGATCAGATCACCAATGGAATCATTCGCGGGAACAGGGTCTACAATTTTTATGGCCCCAACAGTGATGGTATCGATTTGGGAGAAGCCTGTCGGGACATCCTGATTGAGGACAATTTCATTTTCAATTGTACAGACAAGGGTATCTCCGTGGGCCAGACATCAACAGCCACAATAAGGCACAATGTGATTGTGAACTGCGCTCAGGGTGTAGGCATCAAGGATGAAGGGTCCTATGCCCTGATTGAAGGAAATACCTTTTATGGGGATGGCTATTCGATTGCCTGTTTTGAGAAAAACCTGGGCGTGGGCGGAGGCGGTGCCGATGCGATCAATAATATCTTCTCTCATTCCAAGCTGGCCTCCAGTTTTGTGGATGACCTGTCCTTCCTGGCGATATCCTACTGCCTCTCTGACACAGATGAACTGTCCGGGTTGGGTAATATCCAGACCGATCCCCTGTTTGGGAACAACTTCCATTTAACGGCAAATTCTCCTGCCATCCAGACCGGTTCGCCCTCCGACAACGGAACATACAAAGACATGGGTGCCTTTTATTATACTGAAACAGATCAGGCCCATATGATCATCAGTGAAATCCATTACCATCCTGTGGCAGGCGACGTCCTGGAATATATTGAGTTGATCAATACCAGTGACACGGCCACTGATCTATCAGGCTGGACATTGACCCGAGATATCGAATACAGGTTCCCGGCAAACACACCTATCGCACCCGGTGAATGTATTGTGGTGGCAAAACATGGAAAAGTTTATACAAACCTGGGCATTCGAGCCTTCACCTGGACCACCGGCACACTGGCCGACGATTGGGGTGAGATTCAACTGCAAAACGCTCAAGGCGATGTGATCGACTACGTGAACTATAGCGATGATCACGGTTGGACCAGCGCTGCAGATGGCGCTGGACCGTCTCTGGAACTTCGTGACACCCGACTGGAAAATCTATACTATGCCAACTGGAGGCCCAGCGAGGAGACCGTCCTGGGAATCGGCGGCACACCGGGCCAGCCCCCTGCCACCTCGCTTATCACCGGCTTATATATCAACGAATTGATGGCCATCAACAACAGTGTGATCCCTGATGTCAACGATCAATACGACGACTGGATCGAACTCTACAACAGCACGGACACCCCCATTGATATGGGCGGCCTGTATATTACCGATGATCTATCCAAGCTCAAATTATGCCAGATTCCCCTGACCGACACAGCAAGCACCACCGTCCCCGCGCATGGGTTCCTGCTGTTATGGGCCGATGAAACCCGAAACCAGGGTGTGTTGCATATAAACCTCAAATTAGGCGGTACCGGCGAACAACTGGGCCTCGTGCAGATCATGGATGGGAGTCCAGTCTTGATTGATCAACTGAGTTATGGAGAACAGACACCGGATGTCTCCTACGGCAGGCTAGAAGAGGGGTCGAATGACCTGGTCTTCATGCCAATGCCCACGCCGGGCAGCCGGAACATCAGTACTGATGCGTACCTGGGAAAATAGACTTGATGTCATAAAAGGCAAGCATGGCTGGACTCGTTCCCACACCAACCTGGCAGAAAAGTATGGTTTTTATTTCCACGTAGGCAACGGATCGATCAACAAAAGGGTTCACGGCGGTAGCCGCACCCTGGCAGGAAAATTTGGCGACAAAGCTTCGTCATTGATGATCTACCTGGGATCGCAACATTACGGCGTCAAACTCTCTGACGAAGATCTCCACCGTATCACGCTTTGGCTCGACCGCAACTCAGAGTTCTATGGGTCATACGAAAATACGCTCGCCCAGTCCCGGGGACAGATAGTCCACCCGATACTGGACTAATGTCATCGCTCGAAATACGTGTATCCACGCAATCCAGCCTCATAGGCCTCCATAAAAGCACGACGTTCACGCGTGTCAAGTCTTCCTTCACGCACGGCTTTTTCCGCTGTGTTGCGGAGGCGTGAGATGATGGCTTTCGTGTCATATTCCACATAAGAAAGCACATCGGCCACGGAATCGCCTTCAAGTTCACGGTCAAAGTCAACGCCACCGTCCTTGTTTATTCTTATGCTTAAAATATTGGTGTCCCCAAGAAGGTTGTGCAGGTCACCGAGAGTTTCCTGATAGGCCCCAACCAAAAATACACCGAGGTAATACTCCTCATTGTCTCCCAGCTCATGAAGCGGAAGCGTACGCTTGACATCATGAAGATCAATAAAACGGTCAATCTTACCGTCACAGTCACAGGTGATGTCGGCAATGATACCATGCCGGGTCGGCGCTTCATTGAGTCGATGCACAGGCATAATCGGGAACAACTGATCAATGGCCCATGCATCAGGAAGTGACTGGAAGACGCTAAAGTTGCCATAGTAAATATCAGCAAGTCTGTTACTGAGGTTTTCAAGTTCGTCCGGCACATATGTCATGGACTGGGTAAACCGAAGAACCCGCATCATGATATGCCAGTACATCTGTTCCCCCAAAGCACGTTCCCGCAGTGTCAGAGCCCCATGCCGAAATAGCTGCCGGATCTCATCACGATAATACAGGGCATCATGATAGCACTCCTGAGCATTCTTCAGACTCATGACTTTCGGAATCTCAAATAGATTCACCAGCATTTCATGAGTCCCCTCTGGCAGGTTCTCAGGCGGTTGATGGGTTTCGAATCGGCTGACATCGAGGATGTTAAATAGGAGAACCGAATAATAGGCCACTGTGGCACGCCCGGATTCTGTGATGATCACAGGATGTGCCACCTTGGCGTCATCCAACGCACCAATGACCTGTTCAATGATATTGCCGCAATACTCTTTTAGTGAATAGTTGCGACTGGCAGAAAAATTGGTTTTTGATCCATCATAGTCCACAGCCAGACCACCACCCAGATCCAGATATCCCATCTGAACCCCTTCTTTGACAAGTCCCGCATAAATGCGTGCAGCCTCACTCACCGCCTCCCGGATGTCTCTGATATTCGGCACCTGCGAACCGATATGATAATGCAGCATCTGGAGACTGTCGAGATGGTCCAGGTCCCGGAGCGAATCAACCACATCAATAATCTGTGCTGTGTTCAGGCCGAAGACGCTGTCATCCCCCCCTGATTCAGACCAACGACCGCCTGCCTTGCTGGCAAGTTTGATGCGTACGCCCAGACATGGCTTGATTTTCAAAGCAGACGCTCTCTCCATAATTAAGGGTAATTCACCCGGGATCTCCACCACCAGAATGCAGTGAATGCCCGCCTTGAGCGCATGCAGGGCAAGGTCCACAAATTCTTCATCTTTGTAGCCATTGCAGATCACCAGAGAATCAGGATCAGTCGTGAATGAAATGGCCGCGATAAGCTCTGCCTTGCTGCCTGCTTCAAGACCATGGTGATACTGTTTTCCGTGGGAGGTGATTTCAGCCACCACCTGTTCTTGCTGGTTGACCTTGATCGGATACACACCGCGGTAAACAGACTTGTAGTCATATTCCTTGATCGCTGCCGAAAAACTCGTATGAAGCCGGCTGATCTGAGAATTGAGAATGTCTTCAATGCGTAACAAAACAGGCATATTGAGCCCACGTTCAGTCATCCCCGAGATAATGTCCATCAAACTAACCGTGCGTCCCCCTTCTTTCCCCGTGGGACAAACCACCACTTCGCCTGCCTCAGAAATGTCGAAGTAGCCATTGCTCCAACTGGGAATGCCATAGAGGTCCCGCGACTTATCAGAGGACCAAGATTCAAGGTCTTTTTGTTTAATCAATAGGGTTCTTCCTTAATTAAGTACGTCTTACGAAACAGGGATCCGTACACATCACTTCACGGCAAACAAAGTGAATATGTATCATTTTTTTGCCAAACGTCAATTGTTAACTGAAGTTTTGCAAACTTCAAGTTTTCAGTAAGCAGTTTACAGCATGAAAACGCGTTTCACTCAAAACTGAAAACCAAAAACTGTACACCACAAGGCTTTATGCAGAAGTCCTGTTTATTGATTGGCAAAAAACCAGATAAGACAAGAGGGCTCTGGGTACTCAAAAATAAGCGGCTCATATGAAAACTGAAACACGGCAAATGGGCACTACACCGTCTTGTGTGATTCATGGGTCTTATGGT